>Ga0257125_1000154_pt1 | contig 103275 bp, 87 predicted proteins | sample SI106_200metaG_FD_190183 | JGI IMG/M metagenome (GOLD analysis project Ga0257125, IMG submission 190183) | Marine microbial communities from Saanich Inlet, British Columbia, Canada - SI106_200 | ecosystem: Environmental > Aquatic > Marine > Inlet | place: Canada: British Columbia | collected... | reverse complement strand
GTGGGGATGACGTGAGAGGCGGGGATGACGTGAGAGGCGGGGATGACGTGAGAGGCGGGGATGACGGTGGTATGTGGGGATGACGGTGGTATGTGGGGATGACGTGAGGGATCCCTCGATTCCGCTTTGCTTCACTCGGGATGACAGAGGAGAGAGGAATAAGAGGTTGGGCTGGACTACTTTTTGATCTTTGAAGTGGTAGGAACTTGGGGATCATCTCCATCAAGATAGAATCTTTTTTTCTTTTAATAGCTCGTGCTACTTCTACTGCTGCTGCTTTTGCTAGACCTGTACCTACTGGGTGGCCTGTCTCTATAGGTGACTTAGGTCTAGGTCCTGGGTTTTCACCTGCTTTGAGATAGAAGCTGGCTTTCGCTTTGGCTCGTTGAACTTCATAGAGTAAGGTACCATGGGCTCCAACAGATTTTGTTTTGATGTTTGGTAGAGGTTTCTTTTTGAGAGATTCATCTGGGGGCGGTGGTGCACTTTCCATAGTTATCTTATTTTATAATCTAAGGATTAGTGTAGCAAACTACCAGCGGAAGTGGGCAAAGGCACGGTTGGCTTCGGCCATTTTGTGGGTGTCTAGTTTCTTTTTTATGCTAACACCTTGATTTTGGTGAGCGTCTAGAACCTCAGCGGCAATTTTTTCGGCAAAGGTGTGGAACTCGCTATTGGATTTTTGTCTGGCGGCTTTAACCATCCATCTTATAGCTAGAGTTTGTTTTCTTTCTGTTCTAACGGCTGCAGGAACCTGATAGCTAGCACCACCGACTCTTCTTGATCTAACTTCCATTTGAGGAGCAATATTGTCCATGGCTTCGGTTAGAACTACTAGTTCGTCTTTTTTAGTTTTTTCTTTGATTATTTGAAGAGCTTTATAGACATTCTTTTGAGCAATGGTTTTTTGACCACTGTACATACAAGCGTTGATTATTTTAGTTACCAAAGGAGAGTTGTAGACGGAGTCGTTGATTATTTTTCTTTTTGGTGGCTTTTTGGTTCTCATTGTTTTTTATTTTATTTATTCTGTAGCTGGAGCTTCTGTAGCAGCTGGGGTAACTCCTGATTTTCTGGTGCCATATTTTGATCGACTTGATTGTCTGCCTTCAACACCAGCAGTGTCTAGTTTGCCGCGAACAATGTGATACTTAACTCCAGGAAGATCTCTAACACGACCACCGCGGATTAAGACGACAGAGTGCTCGGCTAAATTATGGCCTTCGCCCATGATGTAGGCGGTAACTTCTTGGCGGTTACTTAGTCTGACTCTGGCTACCTTTCTTAAGGCTGAGTTAGGTTTTTTAGGAGTCATAGTTTTGACCTGAAGACAGACGCCGCTTTTATGTGGATTCATGGTGTCGGTCATGCGACGTTTAACGGAGTTGAAACTTTTTCGCAAAGCATTGGCCTTGACCTTCTTTTTAAGGCTCTTTCGTTTGCGTTTGACTAGTTGGTTAATTGTTGGCATATGAGGGGATATTTTATCAGACTGTATCGAAACTTGCCCTGGCCTTGTTTGAGGGGATTAGTCTACCAATAATAACGTTCTCTTTTAGACCAACCAAGTGATCTACCTTACCTTGAAGGGCAGCTGTAGTTAAGACCTGAGTGGTGTCTTGGAAAGAGGCGGCTGACAACCAGGAATCGGTGTAGAGAGAGGCTCTAATAGTGCCTAAGATCAAGCTGGTAGCTGAAGCAGGTTCTCCACCTTGAGCAATGGCGGCCTCGTTGGCTCTAGCTAGACCTAACCTAGACAGGATTTCACCTGGAATAAGAGTTGTGTCTCCAACAGCATCGATCTTAACTCGATCACTCATTTGCTTAACGATGACTTCTAGATGCTTGTTGTGAATATTGATTCCTTGAGAAGCATAGATAGATTGAACTTCCTTGATGAGGTAGTCTTGAGCGCCTCGAAGACCCTTGATGTTTAGGTATTTCTTAATATCAATTCCACCAGAGGCTAGCTGAGTACCGACTCCAACTAAGTCTCCGTGTTCAATACTTAAGGCTTGAACTAGAGGAACTAAGTACCCCATGGCCTCTTCTTTGGAGTTAGTAGGGGTAATAGTGACCTTGTAACCGGTGTCGGTTTCTTTAATGCTGGCTTTACCGGCGATTTCTGAAACAGGAGACAGGACCTTAGGGGTTCTGACTTCAAATAACTCGGTTACCCTAGGAAGACCTTGAGTCACGTCCAGTCCAGCAACACCACCAGAATGCTTGGTTCTCATAGTTAGCTGAGTACCTGGCTCACCAATGGATTGAGCAGCAATGATACCAACTGGATCACCAATGACGGCTTGTTTGTTGGTGGCGTAGTTGAAACCGTAACAGGCTATACAAAGACCAGAGCTTAGAGAACAGACAATCGGTGAACGAACAGCAACTATTTTGATCTTGGCAGCCATGATACTGGCGGCGAGAGTTTCAGTAATACTGTTACCTTTTTTGACCAAAACCTTCTTGGAGGTGGGATGAACAACTTTTTTGGCGGCGTTTCTGCCAACAATCTGTCTGGAGAATTTGGCTGGGCCAACAACGTCTAGACTGACCTCAATAAGATCTTTGGTACCACAGTCTTTGGAACGAATAATGGCGTCATGACTAACGTCGACCAAACGTCTGGTTAGATAACCGGCGTCGGCAGTTCTTAGAGCCGTGTCGGTTAGACCTTTTCTAGATCCACGAATAGCATTAACGTACTCAAAGATAGATAGACCTTGGCGGAAGTTGCCTTTGGTAGGAAGTTCAACAAAGTTACCTAGTGGATCAACGTTGATACCTCTCATGGCGGATAGCTGTTTAATGGTGTTTTTGGTGATACGACCCATACCAGTGTCGATAATCAATCTAACTGGGTTGTCATCGGCGAATGATTTCCAGGTTTTCTCGGTTAGATCTTCAGTAGTGTCCATCCACATTTGAACAACAAGTTTCTTTCTTTCATCGTTGGTGATTAAACCTAACTTGAAGTTTTCTTCGATTTCCTTGGCCTTTTGATTACCTTCTTCGATAACGGCGTCTTTGTCGGCGTAGAGTTCATTGTCAGTGATGGCAAATGATAGTCCAGAAATGGTACCTGTTTCGAACCCTAAGTCCTTAACGGCGTCGATTAACCTGACTACTTCTTTGCTTTCAATTCCGTGAATGGCTCTTTCAAACAAGGCGCTAATTTCTTTTCTGGTTAAGCCATGGTTGATGAAGTCCCAACCAACTGGCAGAATGTCATTAAAGATGATACGGCCGGTGGTGGTCTCGGTGAGCTCCCTTGAACCTGCGGTCAAACGAACCTTAATTAGCTGACGGAAGCTGATAGTACCGGTTTGGTAGGCTTTTTTAGCTTCTTCTGGAGATGAAAAGATGGTGGTAAGCTCAGGAAGCTTAGGGTCATGAGAGGTGAGATAGTAAACACCAATAGCCATTTCTTTTTTATCTGGAATGCTTTCTGGATGTCCGTCTGAAGGCTTAAGTAGGTTCTTTTCTGGAAGCATGTACTTAATAGCTTCTTTTCTAGCTTTCAAGGTTAGCGGTACGTGAACGGCCATTTGGTCTCCGTCAAAGTCGGCGTTGAATCCAGCACAGACCACTGGGTGAAGTCTAATAGCAGCACCTTCAACTAGAACAGGCCAGAAGGCTTGGATAGAAAGCTTGTGTAGAGTAGGAGCACGGTTTAGAAGTACAGGGTGTTTCTTGGTAACTTTTTCCAAGATATCAAAAACCTCTGGTTGGCGTTTTTCAATAATGTCTTTAGCAGCTCTAATGTTTGGAGCTAAGTCTTGCTTAATGACTTCGTGAAGTACGAATGGTTTGAACATTTCTAAAGCCATATCTTTGGGAATACCACATTCGTTTAGTTTTAGTTCTGGGCCAACAACGATAACTGAACGGCCAGAATAGTCAACTCTCTTTCCAAGTAAGTTCTGTCGGAAACGACCTTGCTTCCCCTTTAGAGAGTCAGATAAACTTTTTAATTCTCTACCGGCTCTGGTTCTTCGGCTAGTCTTGGCCTGAGAGGCGTCAATCAAAGAATCAACGGATTCTTGAAGCATTCTTTTTTCATTTCTGACAATTATTTTTGGAGCTCCGAGATCAAGAAGATGCTTAAGACGGTTGTTTCGATTGATAACTCTTCGATATAGATCGTTGGAGTCGGAAGCAGCGAATCTACCACCTGATAGTTGAACCATTGGTCTTAAGTCTGGAGGCATGACAGGCAAGACACGGAGAACCATCCATTCTGGATTGATCTGGGCAATAAGTAACCCCTGAGCTACTTGAAGTCTCTTGGTGGCCTTTAGCCGTTTGGCTTCTGAGCTGCTATTTAGTTCTTCTTTTAGAGCTAGAACCAGAGTTTCTAGGTTAACTTTCTTAATAGCTTCTAGAATGGCTTCTGCACCCATGTCAACTACAAGCCAGTCGCTGCTGTTGTACTCAACAAGCTTTTGGTATTCATTGTCTGACAGAAGACTATTTGACTTAATTTGTTTGATTAAGATAACTAATCGATTGTAAATTTCCTCAACCATGGTTATTTCTGAAACCATTTGTTCTCTTTGGGAAGCAACTAAACGCTTGGTTTCTGTTTTTAGTTGGTCGATTTTTAAAGCTGCCTCGTCTTGGACTTTAATTTCTTTCTTAATTTTAGCTAGGGCTTTTTTGGCTTTGGCTTTCAAGTTTTCAATTTCATCATTAAAGCCTTTGCGAATCTCTTCTGTTTTATTTTTTAGTTCGGTCTCGATGGCTTTAATAGCTTCTTTTTGCTTGTCTTCATCAACTGAAAGAACTAAATATTTTGAAAAATAGATAATTGAAGTGAGGCTCTTTGGAGGAATATCTAACAAGAGAGAGAGTTTAGATGGAGCTCCCTTAAAGAACCAAACATGACAAACTGGAGCGGCTAGTTCAAGATGTCCCATTCTTTCTCTACGGACTCGACTTTGAGTAACCTCAACACCACATTTGTCACAAACAATACCTCTGAATCGAACTCGTTTGTATTTACCACAGTAGCATTCCCAGTCCTTAGTAGGACCAAAGATTTTTTCACAGAATAGGCCATCTTTTTCTGGCTTCTGAGTTCGGTAGTTAATGGTTTCTGGTTTGGTAACCTCACCATTAGACCAGGCACGAACTTCCTCTGGTGAAGCTAAGCGTATTTTTAGGCCGGAAAAGGTGGGAGCGTTATTCATATTTTTTATTTAGTTTTGGTGGTTGGTAATTCTTTATCACTACTAGAGACTTCTTCAGGTGCTTCCTTGGATACTTCCTTAGGTGTAGCTTCTTGGTCTTTTTCGTCGGTGGAGTCATCGGCTTCTTCATTAGAGTTGTGGCTGGAAGCGTGCTGTGGTCCGGAGTCTTTTGCTTTTTCATCAGATTTTTCAACAGTTTCCTTAGTTATTTCTTTGGCGGGTTTAACTGGAGCGGTGGTACCGACTGGTAGAACGGACAGATTCAAGGAGTTGAGCTCCTTAATTAGAACTTTGAAAGATTCAGGAGTGGTGGATTCTGGAATTGGAAGACCTTTAACTATGGCTTCGAAAGCTTTGGAACGACCAACAACGTCATCTGATTTAAGTGTAAGCATTTCTTGTAGACCATGGGCAGCTTTATGAGCTTCAAGTGCCCAGACTTCCATTTCTCCTAGTCTTTGCCCACCTCTTTGAGCTTTACCACCTAAAGGCTGTTGGGTAACTAGTGAGTATGGTCCGGTAGAGCGAGCATGAGTTTTGTCTTCTACCATGTGGATTAACTTAAGAATGTAGGAAACTCCTGTAGCAGTTTTTTCAAGGAATTTTTCTCCGGTTCGGCCATCGTAGAGTTGCATTTTACCGGAGACAGGCAATCCAGCCTTTTCTACAAGTTGGTTGATTTTTTCTTCAGATATCCTTTCAAAGACAGGGACAGCAATCTTAGTGTCTAGAGCTTCGGCAGCCATACCCAACTGGGCTTCAAGAAGCTGACCTAGGTTCATTCTAGCTAGAACTGATAGTGGGGAGATAATGATGTCAATTGGTCTGCCATTGGCCATGTAAGGCATGTCAGCCTTGGGAACGATTTTACTAATAACTCCTTTGTTTCCGTGACGACCGGCCAACTTATCACCAACCGTGATTTTTCTAAGTTGAGCTACCTGAACCTTAACCTGTTGAATAACCCCAGGCGAAAGCTCATCACCCTTATCTCTATCAAGAACATGAACACTAACAACCACTCCTTGATCACCATGAGGAAGTTTTAAAGAAGTGTCTCTAACTTCTCTAGCCTTTTCACCAAAGATAGATCTTAAAAGTCTTTCTTCAGCGGTTAGCTCTGTCTCACCTTTAGGGGCAATTTTACCAATAAGAATATCTCTAGGACCAACAACTGAACCAGGAATGATAATACCGTCGGTACCTAGATATCTTAGGTCCTGTTCTGACACATTAGGAATGTCGTTGGTTAGCTCCTCAGGTCCAAGTTTGGTATCCATAACTTCAGCGGTGTGTTCACTAATGTGAATAGAAGACAGGAGGTCTCTTTCAAGCAATCTACTGGAGACGACAATAGCGTCCTCATAACCTAGACCTTCGAAAGACATGTAGGCAATGAGTAGATTTTGACCTAAAGCTAGTTCTCCATTCTCTGAGGCAGGACCATCGATAATTAGGTCGTTGACCTGGACTTTTTCACCAACAATTACCAAGGGTCTTTGAGAGTAAGAGGTATTTTGAGAGGTTCTGTAGAACTTTCTGATTTGATAGGTCTCAACATTGTTTTTTATCTGAATATAGCCATACTCTGTGGCCTGGTCTTTTTTATTGATACTAGCTGCATCTTTGGCTGAGATTTTAATACTAACGTGTTGAGCATCAGAAGAGATAACTGTGCCAGCGTGGCGAGCCTTAACTACCCAACCCATGGAGCTGGCGATGACTGCTTCCATGCCCGTTCCTACTACTGGAGAGTCTGCTCTTAGCAAAGGAACTGCTTGGGTTTGCATGTGGCTACCCATTAAAGCTCTGATACCGTCATCGTGGTGAACAAAAGGAATTAATGAGGCAGAGGTGCTAACTACCTGGCGAGGAACCATGTCAATGTATTGGACTTTGTTAACGTCAACCTCGATAAACTCACCTTGATAACGACAGGCTACCCATTTGTCGGTAATTAGGCCGTTTTCCTGAGTAACCTCAGCATGGGTAATGTAGTAGTCTTCTTCATCATCGGCAGTTAGGTAGACAATCTCGTCAGTTACTTCCATGACTTGTTTGCCGTTTTTGGTAACTTGATTTACTTTTAAATAAGGAGACTGAAGGAAGCCATGCTTGTTAACTTTAGTGTAGAGAGCTAGGTAGGTAACTAAGCCAATGTTTGGTCCTTCTGGAGATCTAATAGGTCCAATTCTGGAGTACTGGCTATTATGGATGTCTCTCATAGAGAAACTGGCTCTTTCTCTGGTAACACCACCTGGTCCCATAACGGTAGCACGTCGAACGGTATCTATTTCTGAGAGTGGGTTGACCTGATCTAGAATGGCACTTAAGCGGTTTCTACGGTAAAACTCAGCAATGGCAGCAACTACAGGTCTAGGGTTCACAAAACTGGCTGGGGTATGGAGTTCCTCTGGCTTAGCCAAACTCATCTTTTCACGGATAGATCGCTCTAAGCTCAGTAAGCCTCTTCTAAGTGCAGTCTGGTCAACCAACTCACCTACTTGGCGAAGCCTACGGTTGGCCAAATGGTCGATATCGTCGGTTTTACCTTTACCGTTTTGAAGAGAGATTAAGTATCTAACGGTGGCAACCATATCATCTTTGGTTAAGGTGGTGGTGTCTGAGTTGGCAGTGTGGAAGCCGGCGAGTTTTTTGTTCATTTTGTATCTACCTACATCTCCAAGATTGTAGCGGCGAGGATCAAAAAACATCTGTCTTAGTAGATTCTTAGCGTTCTCTAGAACGGCTGGTTCTCCTGGACGGATCTTCTCATAGAACTCTAACAAGGCTTCGTCAGTATTTGTACTTGAGTCCTTAAGCAGAGTAGTAGCTATGTATGGGTGGTCTGTGTCGGTGTCTAGATCAGCAAATAAGGCTTCAATTTCTTCGTTTGTGGAGTAACCAATGGCTCTTAATAGAGTGGTAACAGAAAGTTTTCTTCTACGGTCAATTCGAACTGAAAGATGATCATTTTTACTAGCAATTATTTCTATCCAAGATCCATGAATTGGTCTTATTTCGGCCTTAAACAAAGAACGGCCAGATTGAGGATCTATTTCCTTGGTGAAGTAGGCTCCAGGACTTCTAACTAGCTGGTTAATAACGACTCTTTCAACACCGTTAATTACAAAAGTGCCAATAGAAGTCATTAAAGGAATGTCTCCTAAAAAGACCTTTTTTTCTTGGATCTGGTTGGTTTTTAGATTAGTTAGCTTAGCAATAGCCCAAAGTGGAGCATCAAAAGTAACCCCTTTTTCTAAGGCTTCTTTGGGAGTTGTTTTTGGATCACCAATTTTGTGGCTTAAAAATTCAAACTGAAAAGCTTTTCCACTAAAGTCTTTGATTGGGTTTACCTTAAGAAGAGATGCACCGATGCGGTTGCTGAGAAAGTCAGAGTACGAATCAAGTTGTATTTTGACTAAATCAAGGGTGGGTAATTTATGTGTAACATTACCCCAGTTTTCTCGTTTTTTTCTATGCATGGAAAATAAAGATTTACTTGGACCGCAATTTTAATTAAAGAGACAGAAAAAGTCCGGCCATTGAGAGCACGACCAGATTACTGACTATGTTGGATATATTAACACTGTTGCTTAGGTTTGTCAACAAGTATGAAAAAGGAAGGGTTAACAGTCTTTTTTTAGGTATGAACAAACATTTTGATTATGTTCCTCGATTGTCTTGGAGTAATGAATTTGACCGCTTAGATCATGAAGGTAGAACCAGTAAGGAGAGGTGGTGGCTTCAAAAGCAGCCTTTAGAGCTTGTTTGCCGGGGCTAGAGATTGGTCCGGCTGGCAAGCCAGTATTTTTATATGTATTGTAGGCAGAAGGAGTATCAATGTCATTTCTTGAAAGATCGTTAGTCCAGTAATCACAATCAAGATTAGAACATCTTTGAGTAGCTACGGCAAACTGGACAGTAGCATCTATCTGTAAAGGCCAATCAGCTTGAAGACGTTTTTTTAAGATACCAGCTATCTCTAACATTTCTCCAGGACCACCCGCCTCTCTTTCTATAAGCGAAGCCAAGATTAAGGTTTGGTTAAGATCAATAGCTGGAATGCCCAGATCTTGAATAATTTTATCAAACTGATTGGTAAGTTTTTTTACAATAGTTTCGGTTGAGCTGTTGGGGCTAAAGGCATAGGTTTCTGGGAATAGGTGACCTTCAAGAGATGAAGTCTGGGAGACAAAGTCTAAGGCACTAAAGTTTGGGTTAGGATCAGACTTATTGAAATAATCTTCTATAGTTAAAGCAATTTCCTGACGACGGAGGCCTTCAGGGATGGTGACCCAAACCTGGCGATTACTGGCTTCGGTTAAGCTTGAAACTATTTGTCCGGTGTTTTTAGAAGGTGAAAGATAGAAGTATCCAGCTTGAATGTCTTTACTGATACCTTGAATTAAAATAGATAGTTTGGCAACTGAGGATGAACGAACAAGCTTTTGCCTCTTAAGATTACTGGTGATTTGATCTAGACTTTGACCTTTCAAGGTAACAAACTCTATTTTCTGGGTTGAGTTGGGAGTTAAAGGAGAGGCGAGATAAGAGAATAGTCCGACTGCAGAAACAACAACTGTCAAAGCAAGTAGGGCGAGGCGAGATAAACGAGACATTGAATAGAACTAAACTTCTTCAAAAAGTGCTCTTCGATAAGCTTTGGACTTTAGGTTGTACATGAAGATACGCCCACACTTACAAGTAACTTTGTCATTGCCTTTTATCTTGGCTTTGGCTTTCTGACCGTTTTTAAGAGAGGCTCCACAACCAACACACTGTCCCCGTGAGAGCAACCAAGCTTGGACTGGAGAAATAATATTTTTAAACACTTTTGTTTGTTAATTATTAATAGCTATTGGTAATTCTATCAGAAAGATTCTGGACAAGCCAGAATGACGAAAGAGTTCTAAGATATCTTGGAGGGTTGGGTGGGTGGAAGGGAGTCAAGGAAGTCTTGAAGAATAACTGCTGCGGCTGCACTGTGCTGTTTGTCTTTACGGCTTTGCTTGGAGCCACCAGACTGAACTAGTTTATGGATGGCTTGTTTGGAGCTTAGATCTTCAGAAAAAAGATGAAGTTGGCCAGTAAAGTGAGGCTTGAGCTTATCTAAAAAGTCCTGAGCTAAAGAGTGAATGGAGCCATGAGAAGGCTGGCCAATGATTAAGTGGTCTGGAGAGTGTTCTTTAATTAGTGAAAGAGTCTTAGCCAGGACTTTGGCTTGATCTTGAGTATGAATGGTGGTTAGAGGTTCTACTAGATGAGTAGAGTCGGAAATAGCAAAACCGGTGTGTGATAGGCCTGGGTCAATGCAGATATATATAGACATGGGTATTTAAATTTTTTGTAAGACTGCCTCAACTACTAAACGCTTAAGCTTTGTTCCTGGTGGGACACAGGTGATGAGTTTTAGAGTTTTTTGGTTAAATTCTTGACGGAGAACCTCTACCTGCTCTGGTTTAACTTGATAGATGTTATTTACTTTGTAAGTGTACTTAATTCCGTTGGAAGTAACAAAAATACTTGAACCAGATTCAATGGTTGGCAAGGTAGAGAAAATGGAAGTGTAGTCCTGGGGGTCGAAGAACTGAGGGAGAGTAGAGTGACCAAAAATAACTGGAGAGCCATTTTGACCAGGGAGAGCGGTTTGAGGATAGTGAATTAAGCTAGAGCTTAAATCATCACTATTTAGATCAACTGTGGCTTCTTCGATACCTAAAGATGGAATATTAATTGTGTAAGTAGATATAGTAGGATCGATGACTGGAGTAAAGGTGGTAGCAGAACCCGTAAACCAATTACTGGCTTTAATATAGTCTACCTGGCCTAGAACAAGAATAGATTCGTCTTGAAAAGTGTCGGTGGCAAATGATTGATAATTTAGAGGAGAAAGAAGATTGCTTCTGGAGGTTTCAATACCCGTTTTTGACAGTTGATAGCTGGCTAAAGGCCAGATGACGGTGGCTACTAAACCAAGGCCTATGGCAGAGATTAAGGTGGGCAGGAAACGAATTTGGTTGGGAATAGTATGGCCTGGTGAAGGATTATCTGAGGTTGATTTTTGATACTGATAAAGCATGTTTTAAGGTGTTAAGGAATTAATTATTTTGAGGTAGTGATAGTAAGAGAGACTTTCTGTTTGTTTAAAGGAATATAGTTGGAGAGGAAAGGAAAGTTTGGTTTAATAACTATCTTGGTACTTTCATAACCTGGAATTGTTTCTAAAATGTTCTTGAGCTTTTTAACCGACTTACCTTTAAGTTGGGAGACATAGCGATCTTGATCAATAACTGGTATTAGCAAACCTTTAATATTAGCTTGGGTTTTATAAACATCTGAGTCTGACTCATCTTCTTGTGGCGGTAAAACTTCAATGGTTGTTTTGTCTGGCAACAACATCATGTTTGAACTTATTTTGGGAATGAGCTGGGCAGTAAGCTGATTAATAATGTCTGAGTCAGAGTAAAGCAAAACCTTTACTTCACCGATTAGTTCAAGACTAACAGAGTCGGCTTCTTCCTTGACATCTTTGGAAAAGTCTTTCTTGGTGTAAGACAACTTACCTATTACTAAGCTTGACAGGTTTGGATCTTGCTTCTTTACTTTGGAGTCTATTTGGGAGATGACTTTTTGAGTAGCAGCTTCAAGTAGTTTTTGCTGGTCGTCTTCAGAAACGGCCTTGACTGTTCTGGAAGATCCGCCAGAGAAGTCACCTTCACCGACTGCGTAGATGACTGTTCTAGAATGAGCACCCACGCTAAATTGGGTGGACTTGGACACGTTGTATCTGGTTCCTATACCAGTAGCGGTTACAGAGACGTTGTCTAACTTACCAGGTTTTTCAACTGGGTTAAAAGGATCTGAGAGGTCGGCACTTTTTGAAGCAACTGTGTCGGATGAGTTAATGGTGTAGATTAGGTTATCCGACTCTATCCTTGTTCCAGACTTAACTACTATTGGACTATTGGTCCTGTTAAAAAGAACTATCGTTCCCACAGCTTTGTCTCCAACTAGAGCCTCGCCGGTAGTAGAGATAGACTCAGAAACAGAGGCAGTGAGAGATTCGGTTTTAACTGGCAGATTTAGGCCATTGGAATTAGCTTCTCCCCCAAAGTTGATATCTACTGTTTCGGATAGAGATGTCTCTTTAACGGAAATAGTTACCTGGGCAGAGGCAAGAGCCAGATAAGCAATGGTTAAGAAGATAGGGATTAGCAGTAGACCTGAAGCTATTACTAGACCTGACTTTTTATTGAAACCAGCTGATTTGGTTTTGAAGAAGCTACCGATACTTTTAAAAGGATTAGGGCGGGTTGTTTTAGATAAGGATGGTTTTGGTTCTTTAATAATGACTGGTTCACTGATTACCTCTGGAGTCTCTGGAGTCTCTGGAATCTCCGGAATCTTTGGAACCTCTGGTTGATCGGTGGCCACTGTCTGTTTGGAGTCTTCAACATGAAAGCCTAAACTAGATAAGTTATCGCTAGGGTTTGATATGGGGGTTGGTTTGGGAGAAACAACCTCTTCACTAACTATTCCCAGTGAGTCGGCGGCTTCTAGACCACCGGCTAGAGCTATGGCTTCTATACTGAATTCAGTGGGTAAGACTTCAACTTTAGGAAGATGAAGAAACGGTAGTTTGTCTTGCCAAGGATAGGAGAGTAGTTGTTGCTGCTCTTCATCTAAGTTTGAGCCATTAGTTAAGACAAAGCGAGGTGGGAGTTGATCTAGATTCAGTCTAGTTAAGCCCTCTTGAACATCTTTGTTTAGTTCACCTGAACGACCAACTTCTTCTAAGGCTTCAACTTTACCTAGCTTAACCACAGCCACAGTAACTTTGTCTGGATAAACTTCTAGGAGTACGGCGGATGGAGGAATACCTTCTTTCTTTTTTAGATGATGGATTATTGCCTGAGTACTGGTAACTAAACCAATTGGTTTGAGACCAAGCTCGGTTAGAACGTGCTTGATTAATTTTGTCTTGGTTGGATGAATTTTGTCTCCTTCTAACCAAGGCTCTGGGAGACCAAGGATGACTTTGGTGGGTTTTTCTAACAAGCCTTTAGTAGCAGCGGATAGAGAGGCATCAACTCCGTTGATTAATGACTCCTCTGAGTCCCACAACTCAAAAGACCCCAGGGAACTGATAACTGATTCAGCTTCTTCTATTTTCCAGACGGCTGTTTTAATAAGGGACTCGTGTATTTCTAACGCTAGAAAATGTTCTTGCTGGGGGACCTTTTTTTGAGATGTGAGTAGTTTTTTTAAATTCATTTACTAGCCGGTTAGATAAATTTTAAGTAGACGCGTCTAAGGCCCTGACCCAAGGCTTTTTGTTTGTCTACCTTAATCTTACCAATTTTACCGGTAGATGTTACATGAGGACCACCACAGAGTTCTTTAGAGTAGTCTCCAATAGAGTAAACGGTAACTTGTTCTGGGTACTTTTGTCTAAAAAAAGCTAGAGCACCAGCATCAACGGCCTCTTGGTAAGGCATTTCCTGGTGGGCCACTGGTAGATCTTCGGCTATTTTATGATTAATTGTTTCGGTAATTTTTTGAATCTGTTCATTGGTCAAGGTCTCTTGATGAGTAAAATCAAATCTTAATCTTTCGACTGTAATGTTTGAGCCGGATTGTTGTACGTGGTTACCCAAGACATCACGCATGGCTTGGTGAAGCAGATGGGTGGTGGTGTGATATTGAGTAGTGGTGGCTGAAGTATCGGCCAGACCGCCTTTGAACATACCAGCTGAGGCGGTACGGGATTTGGCTGAGTGTTTTTCTAGTTCCTTTTTGAACTGGTCTATATCTACAGACAAACCTTTTTCTTTGGCGAGCTCCTCTGTCATTTCAAGTGGAAATCCATATGTTTGAAGTAGGTTAAAGGCAGCTTGACCGCTTATTTCCTGGAGCTTGTTAAATTCTCTTAAACCTTTGGTCAAGGTTTTTTCGAACCTGTTTATCTCTGTAAGCAATATGGCGGATATTTTATTGATGTCTTTTGTCTCTGGGTAACTTTCTGAGTAGGTGACACTGATTTTTTTAACAATGTCATGAGTGACCTTAGAGTAGTCTTCTATACCAAGATGGCGCATTTTCATTATGGCTCGGCGTATGAGCCGACGAAGCAGGTAGCCTTGTTGTTTGTTGGAAGGCTCTAGTCCTTGAGCAATTAAAAATGTAGATGATTTAAGGTGATCGACCGTGATCTGCATGGCAGATTGATGGCCCTGATATTTTTGGCTGGCGGATTTTTCTAGTTCCTGAATTAAGGGGTAGAAGAGTTCTGTTTTAAAAATATCTGACTCATTTAAAGTAGCAGCAAGTAGGCGCTCAAAACCACCACCAAAGTCAACATTCTTGCTAGGAAGCAAGGATAAAGTGCCGTTTGGTTCCTTTTTGTATTCCATAAAAACGCAGTTACCTATCTCTAAGAAACGACCGCAGTCGCAATTGGGATGACAGACTTCGCCAAATTTAGGATCATGTTTGATCTGGGTAAATTCGTAAAATATTTCAGAGGTGGCTCCACCTGGTTCACCGGCTGGCATTTCACTAGGCGGTCCGGAACGACTCCACCAGTTCTTGGTATCACCGTACTTGAAGATATGGTTGTCGGGAACTCCTAAACTCTTCCAAAGTGTGGTTGATTCTTGGTCGGCTGGAATATCTTTGGTGCCGGCAAAGACAGAAACATAAAGTTTGGTCTTAGACAGCTTTAGTTCTTGGGTGAGAAACTCCCAAATCCAAGGTATCTGCTCTTTTTTAAAATAATCTCCTAAGCTCCAGTTACCGAGCATTTCAAAAAAAGTGGTGTGGCGGTTATCACCCACCTCATCTATATCATCATTGATGCCTTGAAGTCTTACTGATGGTTGTGAGTCTACTAGTCTGGTACCTTGAGGATGCTTCTGGCCTAGGATATAAGGAACAAGTTGTTGCATGCCGGCACTATTGAACATGGTTGTTGGGTCATTCTCTGGAATTAAGGGAGCTGGAGGAATAATTTTATGACCTTTGGAAACAAAGAAATCTAGATATTTTTGGCGCAGTTCGTTAGCTGTCATAGTGGGTTGATTATAGCTTACCCCCTGTCATTCTGGTAAGTGAGCCTTCGAGCGCATCCAGAATCTGGACCTGGAAAAGATTCTGGACAAGCCAGAATGACGAAGTGTGGATGTTATGAAGAAAAGAAAGTGGAGGATTTTTTATGAAATGGCTTGGCTGATGGTGGTGGTGGTGGGGGTGGTGGAGCCTCGGTGTTGGTATATTTGTCTGGAGAAGGAACTACTTGAGGAGCTGGTGGGGTGGGAGTTGGTTCAGGCTGATTGAACAACTTAGTAAGCTCTTCTGGCATTGATTTCAAGGCCTTTTGAGATAGTTTTCTGCCCTCATCTGTACCAAGTAGCAAGGCTCCGGCAATGCCAACGGTTAAACCAGCAATGAAGGCTGAGAAAGAGTTATCTAGAATTGGTTTAGGGTGGTCAGAATGAGTCATGGCCTGGTACTTCTACTGGAGGTGTTTGAGAACGATTACGATTAAGAAAGCTGGTGATAGTTTGAACTAAAGTACTTGATTGCTTGAAACCTTCAAGGATACCGGCAATGGCTGTGGCTGGTTGAGAGAGTCTTTGGAGACAGCTTTCAGCGGTGTCTAAAACTCGGTTGAATTTCAGCATTGAGTGGCGGAGTTCTTTTAGGATAAGGATTAGCTGAACACCGATGATTACAGCCGTGACGGTAAGAACAGAGGTAGAGATAATGGAAATGGTCTGGGGCAGAGACATGTTTTAAGTATGCTGGTTTAGTAAGAAGATTGCAACTTTTTGGTTTACTTACTAATAATGGTAATAGGAATTGATTGTTTGGTGGTTCTTCCAAAACGATTGGTGCTGGTGATTTCAATGTTTGTTTCCATTGGTGGTAGAGTCAGGTTGGTAATAAAGTAACCAGAAGGGTCTGGATAAAGAGGAGTGTTTTGATTTACTTGGATAATGGAACCTGAATCAGTGCGACCTTCTATGACTAAAGGTGAGACGACAACTGCTTTGGCGGGAGGTTGGGTAATAGTTAGTTTGGGTGGAATGATGTAGGCCCGAAGTTGAAAACCAAGATAGAAAACAAAAACAGCGATCCCGAGAACTATTAAGGACAGTTGGGAGTTAAACTGAAATTTTCTTCTAGGTTTGGTTTTTATAGTGGTAGCAGAGTTAAGGGTGGGATTAGGAGAAAGGTAGTCACGACGGAAGATGGCGATTAGCTCATTTGGATTCTGACCCAGGACGGCGGCAATGTTTCTAATAAAGCCCTTAATGAAGGTGGGGGGAGGAAGCTTGTTATACTGGTTGTTCTCTAAGTTTCTGATGTGATCTGGATCTATTTTGGTGACAATAGACAACTCATTAATGGTAATGTTTTTAGACTTGCGGGCAGTGATAAGTAGTTCTCCTACCGTTTTCATAGCTTATTTAATTAGAGCTTTCTTCGGCAGTGTTTTGGGTAAGAAAGGCTTTGGCACTTTCTACCAAGACCTCTCTAGGTTTGTTACCTTCTGAACCAGAGACTAAACCAGATCTCTCAAGTTGATCTATTATTCTGGCGGCACGGGCGTAACCAATGGAAAGGCGTCTTTGTAGTAGAGAGGCAGAGGCCTTGTTGTTGTTTAGACAGATAGAGACTGCTTCTTTAAATAACTCATCTACATCCCCCATGTCTTGACCATCTAGCCCAATAGCGGCGTTAGTGTTGACTTTTTTGACCACTTCTTCTTCATATTCGGGAGTAACATTGGTGCTTTTTAGATGGGTGATTAAGTCCTTAATTTCTTTATCCGAAATAAATGCTCCCTGAATTCGTTTTGGTTTGGCTTGGTCTGGAGGAACATAGAGCATGTCTCCACTACCTAATAGCTTCTCTGCCCCAGGAGAGTCAATGATAACTCTGGAGTCGATCATTGAGGTAACTTGAAAAGCAATTCTGCAGGGAATATTAGCTTTGATTAAGCCGGTAATAACGTTAACAGAAGGTCTTTGAGTAGCCAGCACCAAATGAATACCCACAGCACGAGACATTTGGGCAAGTCTGGTAATTTTTTCTTCTACCTCGTTTGGAGCTATCAGCATGATATCGGCTAACTCATCAATGATAATGATGATAAAAGGCATGGCTTGGAAGCCAGATAGTTCATTGTAGGCAGCTATGTTTCGAACCCCAACTTCTTGAAAAAGTTTGTAGCGTCTTTCCATTTCTGCAGTTGCCCAGCCAAGAGCATTAACAACCTTCTCTGGGTCTACAATAACTGGAGTAAGTAAGTGAGGAATGCCGTTGTAACCGGTGAGTTCAACTCGCTTAGGGTCTACCATGATGAACTTAACTTCATCTGGCGAAGCCCTGAAGAGGATTGAGGCAATAAATGAGTTTATAGCAACTGATTTTCCGGAACCGGTAGCACCAGCTATAAGCGTATGAGGCATTCTGGCAATATCGGCAACTGCGGGCTCACCAGCCACATCTAAGCCTAAAGCTACTATAGTTCTAGATATTTGCTCCTTCATTTTGTCTGATGAAAGCATTTCTTTAATGGAGACGTATTCTAAAGACTTATTGGGGATTTCTACACCGACCAAGCGTCGACCAGGAATTGGAGCCTCTATTCTTATATGGCCTTGAGGGGCGGCTAAAGCTAAAGCTAGATCTGATTGTCTGGCTGTTATCTTGCTTAGTTTGGTGCCTATGGCAATCTCTATGGCATACTGAGTAACGGCCGGTCCTTGATTAACTTCAACAACTTTGGCAGCAATTCCGAATGAGTCTAAAGTCTTTTCTATGATGGCAGCATTGGCATTAACATCTCCCCTATCGGCTTTGGCTGACTTTTCATTAGAGAGCAAGCTAAGTGGTGGTGGTGCCCAAATGGTGTTTTCCCCTTTGGCACTAGTAGAAGGCTTTGAGCCCATACCTGATGAAGATGAGATGGCTGGTTTGATATCTGAGTCTATTTTAGATGTATCAATTTTCGGAGAACTGGTAAGACTATCGTCTTTTGATGAGAGACCCTTTATTTTGAACTTAGATTTTCTATCTGCAAAAGAAGGTTTAGCTTTATTGGTGAAACCGGCTTTGGAAAAGAGTTTTTTTAGCTGTTTACTAACTACGCCAAGACCGACAGAGATATCTTCTATTGATGTTTCAAAAAGAACGATAATACCAATGAGAACTCCAGCTAGGTAAAAAAGATAGGCTCCAGGAGAGGTAATTAAAGCCCCGATGGAAAGAAAAAGCTGTTGACCAACCTGACCTGACTTGGTAAGGCCTGAGAAAGAGATTAAAGCAACTAGGGAGCCGACAAAGACCTGCGGAGTGGCAATTGGCCATTTGACCTTGGTAAGCAGTAGTCCACTGGAGACAAAGATAAAGGGAGTTAGGATAAAGGTCCAACCAAGAAGACGGCTGCCTAGATCGTAAATGGCGCCTAGAACTGGACCCTGCCTGGAAAAGGAGATGGCCAGGAGACCACCAATAGAAACAATAATAATTGCCAAGATTGAGTTAGTGGTGTCTTTTTTTAAGTTGAGTTTGAAAGGTTTGGATCTTCTGCCGCGTTTTCTTGCCATAGGTATGTCTAGTATAGCTTAAACCTTTAGGAAAACGGCAATTATTAGGGGTCTTCTCTCTGTCTGTTTGTAAAGGAATCTTTCTAAAGCCTCTTCAACTCTTTTTTTAAGATAGAAGTCGTCTCTGATCTTGGTTTTCTGAAGACCTACCAGACTTTGCTTAATTGTATCCTTGGTTTTTCCTATCAAAGAGGTTGATTTTTTCATATAGACAAAACCTTTAGAGATAATCTCTATCTGACCACTAACCTGACTAGTTTGAGGGTTAATAGGAATAACTGCCACCAAGATGCCGTCTGAGGCCATGGCTTGCCTGTCTCTTAGAATAGTAGAACCAACATCACCAACTCCTAAACCGTCCACATAGACGTTTTTACTGTCAACAGGAGGACCGTTAGATATCTTACCTTTATCAATAATTATGGTTTGACCATCTTTTAATATTGGAGCTTGCTGTTTGGTATAACCAGCTTTAACAGCCATTTCTTGGTAGAGATAGGTGTGCCTAATGTCTCCACCAATTGGGACAACATTGTTAGGATGAATTAAGTTTAAAAGAAGCTTTAAGTCTTCTTTGTAGCCGTGACCACTAACATGTAAGTTTTTGGTGTTGCCACCATAGGCAACATCAACTCCTTGCTGATAAAGAGTATCAATTAAGTTAAAGACTCCTGTTTCAGTACCAGGGATGATACCAGAACTTAAGACAACTTTGTCTTGAGGTTTAAGTTTAAGATGGCGGTGTTCACCGGCGGCTAGCTTGTAAAGCCCAGACCCCTGCTGACCTTGAGAACCAGCAATTATAATAGCTACTTTGTGTGGAGAAAGATGCTTAACCTGCTCTGGTTTGATAATAGCTCCTTTGGGAATATTTATAAAGCCATGTTTAACGGCTAGTTCCACATTTTTGACAATTGAAAAACCGACCAAGGCAACCTTACGGTTGTGCTTGGTGGCTGCCTGAATAGCCATCTCGATTCTAGAGATGGTTGAAGAGATGGTAGTAAAGATGAACTTACCCTTGGTGGTTCGAACTAGTTCATCTAGGGTTACTTGAATAGCTTTCTCCGGTGGAGTTGAGCCTTCTCTTTCTATTCCTAAACAGTCGGTTAGAAACAAGTCAACGCCTTGTTTACCTATTCTAGCTACGCTAGCTAGATCTGGTGGCTTGTTGTCTGGTGGGTTGAGATCGATCTTAAAGTCTGCACCATGATAAATGCTAGCGGTAGGAGTTTTGATGTGGAGATGTTTAGCGTTAGGGGTGGAGTGAGTCATGTGAATGAACTCTATGGAAAATGGCCCAAGTTTTAAGTTCTTTTCGACTGCCTGAAGTTTGGTGTTTAAGCCATACTCTCTGATTCTAGCTTCGGCCATAGCCACAGATAAGGTGGAGCCATAAACTGGAACGTTGGGTAGTCTAGGAAGAATAAAGGGAAGACCACCATAGTGATCCATATGGCCATGGGTAACGATTATTCCTAAGATCTTTTTCTTGGTTTTCTCGAGATAGGAGATGTCTGGAATTAAGAAGTCAACTCCAGGAGAAGACTCGTCGGGAAAACCAATACCGCAATCAACAATTAGTTGATACTTGCCGTATTCGTAGACGTACATGTTTTTGGTAACCTCACCTACCCCACCTAAGGGAATTAGTTTTAGCTTTGGACTGTTAATTAGTTTCATTTATTTTATTTGTTTAATTATTTAATGATTTTATTTGGGTAGATATTCTTTGATGTTGGCTTGGGTTAAGTGAATTGTCTGGAATTTCTTTTCAACAATCTGCTTAGCTGTCTTTCTAACAATACCTTCAATATTTCGATTTAAGGTTCTGATACCTGCATCATAACCTAATGGGCGGACAATGTTTGGCCAGATATCATCATCGATGGTAATGATATTTTTGTCAAGACCGGAAATCTCTAGAGCTTTAGGCAGAAGATAGTCCTTACCAATGACAATTTTTTCTTGGTCTGTATAACTTGGCATTCTAATTGGTTCTAACCTGTCAAGAACAGCTGTGGCCACGTTGCTGGTGTTGTTACCTGTGGCAATAAAGAGAACTTCTGAGAGGTCGACCGGATGATCTATGTAGTGGTCTAGGAAACGGTCATTTTGACTTGGGTCTAAAAGTTCGACCAAAACACCCATTATGTCGGCACGAGCTGCTTCGGTAACACGGTCGATTTCATCTAGTAGGATAATCGGATTCTTGACCTTAGCTCTAGTTAAGGCTTTAACAACATGGCCTGGTTCAGACTCTAGATGTAGACTGGACTGACCTCTTAAATCTCTAGCACTACCCATACCACCGAAGGGAATTCTGGCAACTGGACGACCGAGAGCTTCTGACAAAGCGTAAGCAAAGGTAGTTTTTCCAGTACCAACTAAGCCAACTAAAAAGATAATTGGGGCTCGGGCAGTTCCCATACCTTTTTCGGTTCTAAGTTTCAAGACAGACATGTATTCTAGGATTCTTTCCTTAACCTCTTCCATACCATGGTGATGTTTCTTTAAAGTACTTTTTATTAAGCTTAGGTCAATAGGTCTTTCGGCTCGGGCTACCCAGGGTACTTTGATTATCCAGTCAATATAATGCCTGGTTTTTTCAAACTCCTGAGAGTAGAAACCTTGAGTGATCATTCTCTCCAGCCTCTCGACCATAGATGTAGCCTTAAGGAGTAGTTCTGGTGGAAGACTAACAGAATTTAATTTCTGTTGGAGATCTACTATGTCTTTTCTTACCAGGTTTTGGTTATCTTGAGTGGGCATGGTGGTTTCTAGTATACGAGATTATCTGTGATCTTGGAACTTCTTGGCTGGTCTCTTAGGCCTTGAAGGTCCGCTTGATCTACCTGGACCACTTGGTCTTGAAGGCCTATCTGATCTACCTGGACCACTTGGTCTTGAAGGTCTGTCACCAACTTGAAAACCTTGATGTTCTGTAGGAGAAAAGGATTTTCCTCTACCTGACTGACCTGATGGACGAGGACGATCGCTGGTTTTAGGAACTAGATTAGCTGGTTGAAGGTTAATTCTACCCTGATCATCTATTTCATAAACCTTGACCTCCATTTTGTCGCCAACTTTAGCTACGTCTGAAGCATTGTCTACATATTCATTACTTAGTTTGGAAACATGGATTAGACCTTGTTTGCCTGGAATAACTTCAACAAAAGCTCCGTAAGACTCAACTCTAGTTATGGTTCCGTTGTAGATCTTGCCTACTTCGGCTTCGGCAGTTAAGTTTTGAATATACTGTTTGGCTTCTTCAGTCTTTTCAGCTATTTTACCGGTGATGCTAACAACTCCAGTGTCTTCGACACTAATGTCGACCTCAAAGTCTTTTTGCATTTGGCGGATTATCTTGCCACCAGGGCCGATGATTTCACCAATTTTCTCTGGATCTATGGTAATGGTTTCGATATGTGGAGCATTAGGGCTGATTTTGGCTCTAGGCTTGTCAATGGCTTTTAGCATTTCCTCTAAGATATGAAGTCTGGCTTTTTTGGCTTGCTCTAAAGCTTCACCTAAAACGTCAGCGCTAACACCAGGAACTTTTACGTCCATTTGGATAGCGGTGATACCGTCTTTGGTTCCGGCTACCTTGAAGTCCATGTCTCCGGTGTGATCTTCTAGACCACTAATATCACTTAGAGTGATGTATTTCTTACCATCGGTAATTAGACCCATGGCAACACCAGCAACTGGCTTCTTGATTGGAACACCGGCATCCATTAAGGACAGAGTGGAACCACAAACAGAACCTTGAGAGGTACTGCCGTTACCTGACATAACTTCAGAGACAACTCTGATGGTGTAAGGGAACTCGTCATGGCTAGGAAGCACAGGCTCAAGAGCTTTACTGGCTAAGGCACCATGTCCAACTTCTCGTCGGTTGGTGAAACCCATTCTTCTAGGTTCTCCAACTGCGTAACCGGGCATGTTGTAGTGATGAATATATCTCTTGGTCTCTTCACCTTTCATACCATCGATTAGCTGCTCTTTGTCTGGTGAGCCTAAAGTAACAATACTTAAGACATGAGTTAAGCCTCTTAGAAAGAGACCTGAACCATGAACCATGGGGATTAAGCCAACTTGTGAGCCTATTTCTCTGACGTCTTCTGGTGAACGACCGTCTGGACGCAAACTTTTACCTAGAGTTTGTTCTCTAATGAATTCTTTAGTTAAGGAGTCAACTATCTTACTAACTTCTTTACCATCTAGGTCTTCGTGCTTATCGGCAATGGCTTTAACTGTAGCTCCGAAACTGATTGTCTTTTTAGCTAAACCTTCAACCAGGTCTGCCAAACTATCAATTTCTTTTTTAACTAGGGCAACCTTATCTTGGTCTTGTTCCTTTGCAACTACCTTGGTTTTGGTAGGTTTGACTTTCTTGACAAGATCGTTAATTGAGGTAACTATGGTGTCTAGATGTTTTTGGCTTTCCTTTAGAGCTTTCAAGACTGTTTCTTCTGTTGCTTCTTGAGCAGCGGTTTCTACCATGGCAATTGATTCTTTGGTGCCAGAAACTAATAGATCTAGTTTTGACGCCTTAATCTCTTCAATAGTAGGGTTTGCCAAGAACTTACCGGAATCGTCTGTACCAATACGGACTGATCCTAGGGGACCGTTCCAAGGAATGTTAGAGATGGCTAGAGCAGCAGAAGTAGCGATGGCGGCTAAGATTTCTGGTTCATGAATACCATCAATGGATAGGGGGTTTACCAATACTTGAACCTCTTCTTTGTAGTCTTCTGGGAATAGAGGCCTAATGGCGCGGTCAATTAACCTGGCAGTTAAGGTTTCGTTGTCTGAAGGTCTGGTTTCTCTTTTTACAAATCTTGAAGAAGAGATGATACCACCTGCGTAGTGTTTTTCTCTGTACTCTACCTGCAAAGGGAAGTAGTCAAGACCTTGTACCTCACCGCCGTTTACCACGGTGGCTAGGACTAAGGTATCGCCACAACGGGCGGTAACTGCGCCGGCTGCCTGAGGGGCAAATAGACCGGTTTCTAATATTATTTTTTTACCATCTAATTCGATGGTGGTGGAATGAGTTTTCATTTTAATTCCTTTCTTTTATATAAAGAAAAGTGTTGTTTAAGAAGAAAAGAGAAATCATTCTTTTTTGATCTCTGTTTACTCCTCAAACTTGTTCACTTTTTCTTAGTTATTAATTATTTTATGCGTTAATTTTTAATTCTTTTATCAAACCTTTAAAATCTTTTGGATTTTTAGTGTTTAGATAGTTTAATAGTCGTCTTCTTTTACTGATAATCTTTAAAAGACCTCTTCTAGAGTGGTTGTCTTTTTTGTGATCCTTTAGGTGTCCGGTTAGCTCGGTGATTTGATTGGTCAAGAGAGCTATCTGTACCCTAGGAGAACCTGTATCTTTTTTGCTTGCAGCAAAACTGGTAATGATTTTTTGTTTAGTTTTCGTGTCGAGTGCCATACGAGGGGGTATTTTACAATGAATTGAGGTAGAAATCAATCTTTGATCTTGTTGAGCCGTGATATACTGAATTCATGCTTACTAAAACAGACTTAAGACAAATTGAAGGGGTTGTTAATAAGGTGGTAAAAAAAGAACTTGGTGCCGGCTTAGGTGAGGTTAGGAAAGAGTTTAGTGTGGGCTTAGGTGAGGTTAGGAAAGAGTTTAAGAAAGAGCTAGCTCCAATAAAAAAGGATATTACCAAGATTCGCTCAGACATATCTACAATGAGCAGTTTCTTTGACAATGAATACTTACACTTAAGGTCTAGAGTAGAAAAAATTGAAGAACATATTGGTTTTAGTTCAGCTTAAGAGGGAGTATTAGAAAGTTTCAACAGGGGGTGGAGTTAAGGAACTAGTTGGTGGTGGTGGAGATGGTGGAGAACTAGGTGTTTGTGGTGGTGGCCCAGCTGGAATGTTTTGAGGAGGAGTGTTCTGAGTAAGACCTTTTTTCTTTTTTCGCTTGTCTACAATGCCCACTACCCCCAGGCTAACAACTCCGGTAGATGATAGCCCCATGGCTCCACCAGATAGATTGATTAGATTCTTACGTTGAGCTCTAGAGAACTTTGGAGTTTGGTCTTCATCTGTGTTTACCTTGTTTTTAATCTCACCTAGGTACTTACTAACGGTTGGATGAAGTGGATACATAGATAAAACACCACTAAAGTCTTCAGATGCGTATTTAAAATATGAGAGCCAGTAGCTTTCTAATCCTAGACTCCATTTTTGATATGCAAGAGAATCTGTTTCTTCCTCTAGCCCTTTACTGCTCATTAGAACTCTTAAATCATCAATATCTCTTAAAAAGTTGTAGTTACCGCCTCCACTTTCTGGAGTTAGACCATATGTTGCAAGTCCGATGACCTTACCAGTACTGTCAATGGCTGGCCCACCGCTATTGCCATGATTTATGCTGGCGTCGGTTTGAACCATTCTTTTTTGATCTCCCTTAGCTGATTTAATTGCACTGACTACGCCGCCAGTTACGGTTGGCTCTGTATTTGAAGATTCATCTAAAAATGAGCTGTTGTTGCCACCTGCTATACCTGGATATCCAATTACTTGGATTTCGGAACCAACGCTTAAATTATCTACGCTACCAAAAGGCAATGCAGGGTAGCCGTTACCTTCTACTTTAATTAAAGCTACGTCTGACGAAGTGAAACCATCTTTTGTCATTAAGTCATAGTCAAACCCAACCAGAGTGGCTTCTAGTATATCGCTGCCTGTATTAACTGACATATTTTGTGCATCTAAAGCTATTGAGGTGTTGGCTAACTGAACATAGTAGTTGTACTCACCATCCTCTACAGTTAGTAGACTTTTTTGCCCCAAGTCAAACGTCACGGCTAACATAGCTTGTTGGTACTCTGAGTTATTGAACAGCCTCTTAACCTCTATCTCAACCAAAGACCTGGGAATGTCTGTGTATCCCTCTACCATAAGCCTTTGAATTTCCAGGTCTATCATTAGATCCAGCAAGGCTCCTGTCTGTAATCCGCCGGCGACGGCAGTTGGTGAAAACATTTTTACTACATGACCGTTTGTAGCAATGTGTCCATCACTTTTTACAAAGAAGCCAGTGCCTGAACTAGCTAAGCAGAATGGATAGTTTTTACCTGACAGGTATGTCAGATTTGGGTTGCTACCGATATGAACTTTTGAACAATATGTTGTTAATATCATTACAACAGAAGGCCTGGTAAGAGCTGCTAACCTGGGTGAGTTGAGTTCTATACTGTCACTAATTCCCTTAACTTTTTCTTGACTGTTATCTATGGTCTTAAAACCACTGGTGAGTATGTCACTTACAAAACTTCTTTTGTCTGGAGCGGGTAAAATAGAAATTGCACTTATGGTGCCCTGCTTTAATTTTATTTGCCAAACATCAACAAATACTTTAGATTCCAAGTACTCATATTCGTACTCTTTGCCTTGTATATTATTATTAAATTGAGGGATCTCTTTGTGTTTGCCAACCAAAGTAAACTGGCTACCTAAAACTTCTTTTACCCAGGCGAGGTCGTCATTCCTTGACCTACTAAACCTTAGAGTTATATTTTCTAGTGAGTTAATTAAAACACTGTCTTTTTCTGTCCATACAGTTGGGTTGTAGGAGATACCTAAGAGTAGATCGTTATCTAGTAGCTTGTCTAGCTGCACTGTTTGTAGCCGTGAGTTTTGTGAATAGGTATCTAAAGGAGTGTTGTTATCTTGAACTGTCCAACCAGAGGCTCTACTAGATAAATCCTGGTTTTCTTCAACTAACAAAAATGATAAGACCGAACCGCTAAGGAAAAAGACTAGTGTGAAAATGCCAATTAAATATTTTCTCCAAATCATGAAATTAACTATAACAGAGAGGATTTGGGTTGTAAAATGTTATCTAGATGGAGTGGAGCGAAAGATTTTTGGTTTTTTCCAATCGGAGGGTACTGGAGCTGGAGGGATTTGACTTAAAGACTGGGGTTGATTAAAGACTGGGGCAATGGGTAGTGGAGAGACGGGTGGAGCGAAGTTGTTAGAGACGTGAGATAGAGCGGTTGGTTTGGCTCCATTTCTGAGTAGGAAGGCAATGATTTCAAAGGTGTTGGCGGTAACTCTGGGGCTTTGGAGGTTGTTGGTACTGCCATAGATTTCTTTAAGCAAGGAATTGGCGGCTTCTTTGGTTGGTTTAGTGCTAGTTTTAAGTAGTAAAAAAGCAACAATCTCGGCTATTGAGCTAGCAGAGTTGGTATGAAAGTTGTGTGTGGCAAAAGTAGCTGGGCGGGAGTCTTTGTGAAGACTAACAAGACTGGATCTGTCTAGAAATTTCTTTTCGTCTGAATATAACTTCCCAAGTTCTTCAAGGGAGTTAATGCCTAAGGTAATCACCATGTCTGCTTTGGCTCCGCTATAGGTGTAGGCGATGTCTTTTGAGTCTGGTGGTTGGACGCCGGTTTTAGGCTTGATCATTAATTGAAAGTTGCCTTGATCGTCAACGTCGTAGTCTACTTTGTCTAGGCTCTCTTCCTTAAACTTAAAGTTTATGATTAGATTTTGAGCACCAATGCTGGATTTAATGTTGTCTAGACCTGGAATTTGGGCAAGATTGGTTTGATCAAGACTGGAACAACCTATTTGAACTTTTTTACCAAGACTTTTTAAACTTAAAAACAGGCTTAATCCAGAAGTAACTAGTACCTCGTCTGGTTCCGATGGAAGAAGCACTAGGATGGTTTTAGCTTGGTTTAGGTCTTGTTTGAAGTTTTCAGTCAGTTCTTTAGTAAACATTAATCTTGATCTTTATTATTGGAGCTATGGGTTATTATAATATCTTCTTCCTTGATGTCAAGAGCTGGACTTAAGATCAAACCAAGCTCCTGATCTTTTTTGACTACCTCTAGTTTTTCTTTTGAAGACTGAAGAGAAACTACTTTTGAGTTTTCTACCAAATCACCAACACTGACCTTGCCTTTTATGACTACACCACCAAAAACTACTTGACCGTCGATATTGAAGACTTTTTTAATTTTTATTTGAGCGGTTTCTTTTGGTGGAGGTGGCGCTTTCTTTTCTTTTGAGAGCTCATCAATATGCTCAAACAAATGGTAGATTATGGAGAAATTTTTGAATGTAACATCTTCTGTGGCGGCTAACTTTTTGACACTGGCAGAAATTTTAGAATTAAAACCTACTATTTGAGCGTTGTTTATGGTGGCCACATCTATGTCCGAACCGGAAACTGGACCAACACTGCTTGACACCAGATTGATATTGTCTTTGACTCTGTCTAGCACAGCTTCTAATCCTCCTTGAACAGCGGCCTTAATGACTATGTTGGGTTTTTCTGGATCAAGTTTAAGTTTTCTTTTCTCAATATGTTTGAGTTGAGCTAGGTCTGATGGCTTGGTACTTATTATGTCTCCGGTTGAAGGGGTCTCTTTAAATCCAATTATCTGTATTGGGGTTGAAGGCATCGCTTTCTGGACTAGTTCTCCTGAGCTTAAACTAAGGCTTCTTATTTTGCCGATTAGTTTTGTGTCTTTATATAGTGGGTCTTTTAGGGTAAAAATTCCTTGCTTGACTAAAAGAGTGGCCAAGGGGCCTTTGTTGGGGTGAAGCTGAGACTCAAGAACAACACCGGTTGGAGGAGATTTATGAGAAGTGTCTGTTAGCTCTTCTAGTTCAACTAGAAGCAAAACAACTTCTAAAAGTTTGTCTAAGCCTTCACCTGTCTTGGCAGAGACTTCCACAAAAGGGACATTGCCTCCAAAACCTTCAAGGTACTCACCTAACTCTCCAAGGTCCGTCTTAACCTTGGCAATGTTTATACCTGGAACATCAATTTTGTTAATGGCCACAAGATAAGGAATCTTGGCTTTTTTGATGTGCTTGATTGACTCCTTAGTTTGGGGCTTAACGCTGTCATCGGCTGCCACAACTAGAATAGCAATGTCGGCAATTTGACCACCTCGACTACGCATGGCTTCAAAAGCTTCGTGGCCTGGAGTGTCAATGAAGGTTATGGCTTTACCTTGGTGGGTGACTTGGTAGGCCCCAATATTTTGAGTAATACCACCACTTTCTTTGGCTTGAAGATTGGATGAGCGAATTTTGTCTAAAATTGAGGTCTTGCCGTGGTCAACGTGACCCAAAATGGTAACTATTGGCGGTCTGGTAGTTTGATTTTTCTTTGTTGGCATATTTTATTTAAGCCAACCAAGGGCGAGTTATTTTTGTTCATCTTCCGAGACTGTCTCACTTTTGGTTGGTTTGGTTTTTTTAGCAGGCTTTTTCTTGGTTGATTTTGTTTTCTTAACAGCCTTCTTCTTGGCTGGTTTATCGGTGTCTTTATCGTCTTTGACTGGTTCCTTTGTTTTTGGTTTATCCTCAGATACCACTTCATCTCTGGCTGGTGGCTTGTAAGCTAGAACTTGTTTCTTGATTTTTTCTAGAGATTTTGGACCAATACCCTTGATCTCGTCTAGTTTGTCTGGATTGAACAAGATATCTTCTATTTTGGTCATTTTTTCTTCAACTAAAAGATTTCTAATTTTGCTAGGGAGACCAAGTTGGTCTATTTCAAACTCTTCGTCTCCAGTAACCGTAATGCCAGGGTCGTTCTTGTCTGAGACAATTTTTAGTCTAATACCAGCTAGTTTGGCGGCTAGTTTGACGTTCTGTCCACCTCTACCAATGGCAAGAGACAACTGATCATCGGGAACTGTAACAACGTACTCGTCTGTATCCTTGTCGTGTTTAATGGAGAGACCATCAGCTGGAGCTAAGGCAGCGGTGATAAATTTACTTTGATCTGGTGAGTATTGGATAATGTCTATCTTTTCTCCATTGAGCTCGTTGATGACTGCTTGGACCCTAACTCCTTTTTGGCCAACACATGATCCAACTGGATCAACACCGTCTTGGGTTGATTCAACGGCTACCTTGGTACGATTACCGGCTTCACGAGCGGTAGCTTTGATGTTGACACTACCAGCACCTACTTCAGGAACTTCTCTAGCAAAAAGGCCTTCAACTAGTTTTGGATCTGCTCTGGAGACGATGACTGCTTCTCCCCTGTCGGTTTCGTTGATTTCTTTGATTAGAACACTAATTCTGGAGTTTAAGCGGTAGTACTCATTACCAACCTGCTCTTCTGGAGGCATAACTCCTTGACCTCTGCCAATGTCTACAATTACATTTCTACCATCCATTCTCTGGACCATGCCGTTGATGACTTCACCAATCTTTTCTTGATACTCATCTAAGATTGAGGTTTTTTCTGCTTCTCTGATTTGTTGCAAGATAACTTGTTTGGCAGTTTGGGCGGCAATTCTACCAAAGCCGGGAGGTGTAATATCCTTCATGTCTTTGATTTTCTTACCTTCTTCACCATGGTAGATCTTGAAACTGCCATCTTCTTCGTCTATGTTGGCTACTATAACCTTTGTTTCGTCTTCTTCTACTTCCTCGGCTAAGACAGGGAAGTCTTTTTTAAAGGAGGCTACTAGAGCCTGTGTTATAGCGTCGATTATGATTGTAGGAGAGATGCCTCTTTCTGAAGCTATCTGGTTGATAGCAGCGGCAAACTCGGTTCTGGCGGTTAGTTGATTGTTATCCATTGTTTATTTAAATTTAATTTTTAGGTTTAGTAAAGGTAATTAAAAAGGTGGCGTAGCCACCCCAATTACTCTTACCCTGGTGAACATTATATCTTTTTCTTGGCTTAAGAGCAAATATATCATGCGATGGGGAGGAGCTAACATCCAAGGTCTTTGAAGAGGAAATCTACAATTTTGAGTTTTGGAAAAGTGGTGTTTTGGTAATTTTGACCAAGTTTTCTAAGAAAAGTGCCACATTTTTTTATTCATCACTTCTATGTCTCGAGCTCTTTCCTCGTTAGATGGAGCTGAATCTAAAACTGCATTTTCTATGTCAAGAGGCATAATCTGCCATGAACCATCGGGGTGAAGTATCAAATCTAGCGGATCATCTGAGGGGAGAATAATTCCGGCACTGGCAGTCTTTTCGGCAATTTTTAAGGCTGCCTGGTTGATTTTTTCATGGTTGTTTTGCATCAAATTAATAAATTTTTTGTCTAGCTCGTTTACGTCTCTTTTTCTTTCCCCGTGGTCATCTGATTTGATGGTATGAAGCAAGCTTCTGCCGTAGATTTGACTGCCATCATGGGTGATATTGGACATGATTATGAAGCCGTCGCTGGTTTTGGCCATAAAATCGACTACGTCAATGTTGTTCTGACGACACCTTTTCCAGACTTTTAGCATCATGTCTGAGTGGAATTCAGAAAGAGTCTCTTTTTCTACAAGAGACATCTTCAAGTCTTGGTCTTTCCCCACCGAAGCCTCAACAAAATGCTTAGGTTTACCACCACCGAGATAAAACTTTCTTTTCTTCGAGACATCTACTTTGACGGTGCAAGCTTCTTCGTCAGGGTCTTGAATGTGTTTTGTCTCCATAGTAGAAGTTTAATAATAACTGTATTTTAGACGAAGTGTTTCAGGGCTTGTTTCTGTTGTCTGGATAGTCTTTTGGGGAAGGTGATGATAAGTCGGATGTAGAAGTCTCCGTGACGTGAGGATCTTAATTGCTTAATACCTTTACCTGAAAGCCTAATAGAAGTGTTTGGTTGGGTGCCGGCTCTAATTTTTAGTTTTAGATCCTTACCTTCTAGGGTAGGAATGGTAATGTTGCCACCTAAGATAGCGGTGGTAAAAGGAATTTCTTTGTCTAGATAGATGTCATAGTTGTTTCTTTTAAACTCCTTGTGAGTTTTGACATTTATGGAAACATCGAACTCGTTAAATCTGATTCTGGTGCCGTCGTCTGCACCGGCTGGGACCTTGATGGTGAACTGTTTACCCTGATGAACAATGGTTTTTTCAATACCGTTAACTGCGTCCATGAACTCGATACCTAGTGAGTAATGGGTTTTTTGTTGTTGACGCCCAAAGGGAGAGTTGCCACCAAAGAAGCCCTGAAAAACATCAAAAGGATCGGAGTGGCCGGAGCCACCAAAGAGATCTTCAAAGTTTATTCCTTGGCCTCCTGAACTATATGAGTAGGAGTTGCCAGACTGGCGGCCGGCTTGGCTAAAAGGATTACCTCCAGCAGATGGATCAAAGGCAGCATGGCCGAATTGGTCGTATGTACCTTTCTTTTCGGTATTAGAAAGAATCTCATAAGCCTCACTTATTTCTTTAAACTTTTTTTCAGACTCTTTCTTGTCTTCGTTTTTGTCTGGATGCCACTTAACAGCTAGCTTGCGGTAGGCTGACTTAATGTCAGCAGCTGAGGAGCTTTTGTTGACACCAAGAACATCATAGTAGTCACGTTTGGTGGCCATAGTCTAAAAAAGTAATTTACTCCTCTACTACCTCGCCTTCTTCGGCGTTGGCTTCTGGTTTATCATCGGCTTTTTTATCTTGCTCCTTGCCTTTTTTGGATTTGTCTTCTTTAGGCTCGTCCTTTTTTTCGGCATCTTGAGCAGCTTTGTAAAGAGCTTCACCGTGAGCTTGGGCTACTTTCATGGCCTTTTCAAGACTTGTGGTAATAGATTCTAAAGTAGCATCGTCTTTAGCTTTTTCCTCCTCTAAAGACTTTAGCTCTGCTTCGATTTCTTCTTTAGCCTTCTTGTCAAACTTATCACCGGCTGACTCCATAGCCTTTTTGGTGGAGAAGATGAATGTTTCGGCTTCGTTTTTCTTGTCAACGAGAGATTTCTTTTTCTTGTCCTCGTCGGCATACTTCTCGGCTTCTTGCTTCATTTTCTCTACTTCCTCTTCTGAAAGGTTGGTAGCGTTTTTAATGGTGATGTTTTGCTCTTTACTAGTAGCTTTGTCCTTAGCGGCAACATTCAAGATACCGTCGGCATCTATATTGAAGGTTACTTCTATTTGAGGAACTCCTCTTTGGGCTGGAGGAATACCATCTAAGACAAATCTGCCTAGAGACTTGTTGTCTTGAGCCATAGGGCGTTCACCTTGAAGAACATTGATCTCTACTTGAGGTTGGTTGTCTGAGGCGGTTGAGAAGACCTGTGACTTACTGGTAGGAACGGTTGTGTTTCTCTCTATTAGAGGAGTCATAACACTACCCATGGTTTCTAGTCCTAAGCTAAGTGGAGTAACGTCTAGAAGAAGAACATCTTTAACATCACCGGCTAGAACTCCACCTTGAATGGCGGCGCCTAAAGCGACAGCTTCATCTGGGTTAACACTTTTACTAGGTTCCTTACCGAAGAACTCTTTAACAGCGGCTTGGATCTTGGGCATTCTGGTCATACCACCGACCAAGATAACTTGATTAATGTCTTTCTTTTCCAGCTTGGCATCCTTAAGAGCCTGCTCACAAGGAGGGATGGTCTTTTTGACTAAGTCAGCCACTAGTTCCTCTAGTTTGGCACGGGTTAACTTGAGGTTTAAGTGAAGAGGTTGGCCGTCTGAACCTTGAGTTATGAAAGGCTGGCTGATCTCTGTCTCGGTTGAGCTAGAGAGTTCGATCTTAGCTTTTTCGGCTGAGTCCTTGATCCTCTGAAGGGCTTGCTTGTCTTTTTCCAGATCAACGCCATTGTCTTTTTTAAACTCGGCCAGGATGTACTCAATTAGTTTCTGGTCAAAGTCGTCACCACCTAGGAAGGTGTCTCCAGCAGTAGACTTGACTTCAAAAACTCCATCACCTAGCTCTAGAATGGAAACGTCGAAGGTTCCCCCACCTAGATCGTAGACAGCAATTGTTTCTTGCTTTTTTTTGTCTAGTCCGTATGCCAGTGCAGCTGCGGTAGGTTCATTGATGATTCTCTTTACCTTTAGTCCGGCAATCTCTCCAGCTTGTTTGGTTGCCTGGCGTTGAGAGTCATCGAAGTAGGCAGGAACGGTTATAACGGCTTCGGTTACCTTGTCTCCTAAGTAGCTTTCGGCGTCGGCCTTGGCTTTAGAAAGGATCTTGGCAGATATCTCTTGAGGAGTGTAGATCTTACCGCTTACTTCGACAGCGGACATACCTTGTTTACCCTCAACAATTTTGTAGGCTGCATGTTTCTTGGCCTTAGTGACACCTTGTGAGGAGTATTTCTGCCCCATTAGTCTCTTAACTGAAGAGATGGTGTTTTCTGGGTTAAGGATCATTTGGCGTTTAGCCACTTCACCAGCTAGGTTCTTTTTTGGTTCAACTACCGAAGGATAGGTGTTCTTACCTTCTGCTGATGGGATAATGACGGCTTTTCCGCCTTCCATTACGGCAACAGCACTGTTGGTGGTTCCTAAATCAATTCCGATTATTTTACTCATGTTATTTATTATTAATTTTTAATTACTTTTTTGAAGATCCTATACCAACCTCTACTTTGGCTGGACGAAGAATCTTATCATAATAAGTATAGCCCTTAACTAAGGTGTTAATAGCTATGTCTTTGGGGCCCTCTACGAGGGAAGCGCAGTCCATGGTTTGAGGGTCAAACTCCTGGCTGGTTGAGTCCATTTCTAGAACTTCTTCTGAGATAAGTAGCTTGTTGAACTGGTCTATGACCATGTTTAGACCGGCGTCTTTTAGGTGGTGTTGGGCTAGCTCTAGAGAGTCTAAGACTGGTAAGAGTTTGTCTAGTAAGTCTTGATTGGCAAACTTAACAATCTCCACCTGGCGAGTCTCGTGACGTTTGGATTGGTTTTGATAGTCGGCTAAAGCACGTTTGAACTTGTTTTCAAGATCTTTGACTTCCTTTTCTAGTTTGGTTGTATTTATCCCGACTTTAGATCGAGGATTTTTGATTTTTTTAGTCATATTTTTTACCAATCTTGGCTGATTTGATTAACTAGGTTAGCTACGTAACGAACTAAGGGTATGTTCTTTTGATATTCCTGTCTATATGAAGAGATAACACCCAGTGTACCTTTTTTATCACCAATTTGAAGGTCGGCGAAGATTAAACTGACTGGTTCAAAAAAGTCTGGACCTAGTTCGTGGCCGATTAAGACGTGAATTGGTTGGTTGCCAACGGCTCTGTCAAAGACGTCGGAAAGTAGAGATGTTTCATCTAGGAGTTCTAGAACTTTTCTGGTTACATCTATATTGAAGAACTCAGGGAAACTTAGAAGATTAGCGTAGCCGGCGTGGTATGACTTACCTGATGAAGTGGTGGCTACAGACAGGGATTTGGCTCTACTAGCTAAGACCTGGCAGGCCTCTCTTAAAAGAGAGTCGGCATCAAATCGATGGTCCCAGACTTTTTCTTTAACAGAGACTTCTTCGGCTACGGATAGGTCCTGTTCTTTCATTAGCTGGTTGATATAGAACTTTATGGCAGTGGAGGTAGGTGTACGACCGGCTGAGGTGTGAGGTTGACTTAAGAGACCTCTTTCTTCTAAGACGGCCATTTCGTTTCTTAAGGTAGCTGGAGAAACACCTAGCTTGTACTTCTTTTCCAAAGTAACACTACCAACCGGCTTGGCTGTTTCGGTAAACTCTTCTACCGCGGCTTTTATGATGGCTATTTGTCTGTCTGTTAGATCCATTAGCAGTATATTACCACGAGTGATAATTGCTGTCAATTACTTGATGGTGGCTAGGAAGGCTTCTTGAGGGAGTTGAACAGAGCCAAACTGCTTCATTCGCTTCTTACCTTTTTTCTGTTTTTCTAAAAGTTTCTTTCTTCTAGTGGCATCACCGCCATAGAGCTTGGCGGTAACATCCTTCCTGTAGGCTTTGACTGTTTCTCTAGCAATTACTTTTCCACCCAAGGCGATCTGAATTGGGACTTCGAACTGTTGCCTGGGAATGGCTTCTTTAAGTCTGGTAGCCAAGCTTCTGCCTCTTGTTTGGGCTTGTTCTTCTATACATATAAGAGAGAAAGGTTCAAACTCATCATGATTTAGAAGAACAGTAAGCTTGACAAGTTTGGCTGGCTGCCAGTCTGATAGCTGATATTCAAGCGAGGCAAAGCCTGAAGAAACAGACTTAAGTTGATCATGAAGAGAGGTAATGACTTCTATAAGAGGGATGGAGTAGTTTAGTTGGACAAGCTTATCTAGATAGGTCATTTCATTTAAACTACCTCTAATGTTTTGACAAAGATTCATGACTGCTCCAAGATACTCTTCTGGAGTGATTACCTGAACAGTAGCAAATGGTTCTAGGGTAATATCTACCTGGCTGGGATCAGGGAATTCTGAGGCAGAACTAAAGCTGATTTTTTTACCCGATTTCAAGTTGGCTCGGTACTCAACTGTGGGCGAGATGCCGATAACGGGAACAGCAAACTCTCGTTCAAGCCTTTCGGTGACTACTTCGGCGTGAAGAAGCCCTAAGAAGCCAACCTTAACCCCTTGACCAAGAACTAAGGAAGAGGCTGGTTCGGTTGTTAGGGAAGAGTCGTTTAGTTTTAGCTTCTCTAAAGCATCTAGTAAGTCGTGATATTTACTGTTGTCGGTGGGGAAGATGTCTTGATAGACGTTAGGCTTTATTTCTCGGTAACCTGGTAAGGCTTGAATTGAGTCTTTATTAATTTGGGTAATGGTGTCACCTACTTTAATAGAGCGGATGTCTTTGAAACCAGTGACAATGTAGCCGACCCCACCTGAATTAAGGGTGTCCTGTGGTGTTCGGCTGGGAGTAAAGGTACCAAACTCAACCGGGGTAAATTTAATCTTGGAAGAAAGAAATTTAAGAGGAGTGTTTTTGACAATTGAACCCTGGAACAACCTCACAAAGGCAATGGCTCCAAGATGAGGATGGTAGATAGAGTTGAAGACCAAGGCTTTTAAAGGTTTATCTGGTGAGGACAGTTGGGGTGGAGGACAAAGCTTAATTACTTTCTTTAGTAGTTCTTCGACGTTGTCTCCGGTCTTGGCGGAGATGAGAGTGGGTTTGGTGTAGTCATCACCCAACAAAGATTTTAGTTGCTTGATGCTAGCGTCAACGTTGGACAGAGGAGAGTCTGTCTTGTTTATGGCCGGGATGACGGTTAGGTTTTGTTTTTTGGCAAGTCTGAGATTAGCAATTGTCTGAGCTTGGACACCTTTGGTAGCGTCTACAAGTAGAATGGCTGCCTCGCAGGCTTGGAGAGCTCTTTCAACTTCGTAGTTAAAGTCAACATGGCCGGGGGTGTCGATTAAGTTTAGGGTGTATGAACCAGATGAGTCCTTATATTCCATGGTGACGGGGGCTAGTTTAATAGTGATGCCTCGTTCACGTTCAATGGGGTTACTGTCTAGAAGCTGGGCCTGCATATGTCTACTGGAGACGGTGTTGGTGAGTTCTAGTAATCTGTCGGCTAAGGTTGACTTGCCGGCGTCAATATGGGCAATGATAGAAAAGTTTCTTATATTCATGAGTGAAAAAGAGATCCCGATCTTCATAAAACTAATTTTAGTTTTACTTAATCGAGGATGACTGATACAAATTAATAATTGTATTTGTATCCGTCATTATACCTGGTCAGAGAGAGATGTTTCGATGACTTCGTCTGTTTGGGTTAAAAGACGACGCCAGTTACCAACCTTTCTAAATAAACTTAAGACGTGTTTAAGTTGGTCGACCTTGAAAAGCCAAGAAAAGAAAAGGTAGACGGCAAAGCCAATTAGACTGACTATGATGGTTAATAAAACTAAAGAGGAGGTTCTGGTGGTGTCAAAAACAAACTGATCAAGTAGTCGCATAGGATACCAAAGCGAAATAGCGGTCAGGAAACTTACAAAAATCATTTTAAATAAAGGCAGAGTGATTTTAAGCGAGCCAATCTTTTTATTAATTAAAGATAGAAGAATTAAAAAGTTTAAGAAGTTACTCAAACTTAAGGCCCAAGTAATTCCTAAGACACCTGCTCCAAGCTTTTTAGTACTAACGTAAGCGACGATACAAAAGAAAGTTATGGTGACCAAGCTAACTACTAAAGGAGTACGGGTGTTTTTCTTGGCGTGGAAGGCTCGGGTTAAAAGATGGTTGGAAGCTTGAGGTGCAATAGATAGAGACAAGAGAGCTAAGGCCTTGGCTGTTAGCAGAGTAGCCTGCCAAGGGAAGGAGTGAGCACCAAAGACCAGACGAACTAAAGGAATGCGGAGAACAAGGATTAATACGCCAGCAGGTAAGGCAAAGAAGAATATTTGCAGAATTGATTGAGAGAGGATGTTAAGAAACTGGGGCTTGTCTTTAGAGCTGGAATTGGCAGAAAGGATAGGAAAGGCTGCTTGACCTAAAGAAACTCCAAACAAAGTAATGGGTAAGACGTATAGCTGGCGGGCAAAGCTGAAGATAGCTAGTGATCCGGCAGAAAGAGTAGAGATTAGATTAACGGCCACCCACCTTTCGACCTGAGATAGGCTTAAGGCCGCAGTTCTAGGTGGCATGAGATGGAAGATTTGTTTGGTACCGGGATTCTTGGGTCTGAAGGTGAATTTTAGGTTGAATCCAAATGGCTTTACAAAAGGTAGTTGGACTAATAGGTGAAGCAAAGCCCCAAAAACGATACCTATGGCAGCTGAGTAAATTCCTAGACTTGATGATAGGAAGAAGATACCGGCTATGGTACCAAGGTTATAAAAGATGGGTGCTGTGGCAGGTATTAAGAAACGGCGATGAGACTGAAGGACACTGGTTAGAAAGGCTGAAACGGTAAAAAGAATTTGAGCTAAAGACATGATGCGAATGAGATTGGCCATTAAATTAAGTTGATGGTCTGGGTAGTGAGTAATTAGACCGGCGATTGGTTTGGCAAAGATAATTATTAAAAAAGTAAACACTAGTTGAACTAGACCTAAACTAGTTAAGGTACTGTTGGCCATTTTATTAGCTGCTTTTAAGGACTTTTCTTGAATGTGTTCTTGATAAACTGGGATAAAGGCAGCGGATAGAGCCCCTAAGATAAGAAGTTGGAAAAGAGTGTCTGGAACTATAAAGGCAGCAAAGTAAACGTCTAGATCTGCCTCTAGGCCACCGAAAAACTTGGATACTAATAGACGGTTGCGAACCAAACCAAGAATAGCCGAGACAAAGTAAGACATAGCGATAATGGCGGCTGCCGAGAGAATAGTATTGTTTTGTCTACTTAAAAGATATTTAGATTGACGAAGAAGCTTTTTTACCATGTGTTGATTTTATATGTTAGAATCGCTCCATGCCAATAACAAAATCAGCAATCAAAAAAGTTAAGGTTGACGCTAGAAAACAAGGGTTTAATAAAATAGTCAGAACTAAGGCTTTGGGTGCAATTAAATTATTTAAGCAAACACCTAATAAAAAAGATCTACCAGCTTTATTCTCAGCTATTGATAAAGCAGCCAAAAAGAAAATCTTTCATAAAAAGAAAGCCGATAGATTAAAGTCACGATTGACAAAGCTTGTTCAAAAGAAATAACTCTGACTGTATCTTGAGTCTGTTTTGTTCGAAATGACAAAAGAGAGGAAAACTGTATACTAATTGTATGCCTGCCAAGAAATTTATTAAGGTAAATTTATTACCTAAAGACTCGTTTGAAGTGAGTTTTTTGGGAAAGTTTTTAAAGTGGTCATTAACTGCAGGCAGGGTGATGGTGGTATTAACTGAGTTTGTAGTAATTTTGGCGTTTTCATCTAGATTTTGGTTTGATAAAGAACTAAATGACTTAAGAGAGGTTAATGATTCCCTGCAAACAGCGATACAAAGTTATGTTGATGTTGAGAACCAAATGAGACAGGTTATAGTTAGACAAAAGGCGGTGGATATTTTTTTGAGCGAGGAACTAAAAACAAGTGAGGGGTTGGAAAAACTTAAATTAATGTTGCCCAGTGGAACAGTTTTAAGCCAGGTTAGCTTTCTTCCAGGGGGCGTAGGTATTGCTGGAGTTACGGGGTCTGAACAAAGTTTAGCTCAGACGATCAACACCATGAAGTCTTATGAAGATCTTGAAGGTGTGAACATAAAGAAAATAGAGTTTGACCAGAAAAAAGGTGGACTGGCGTTTGAGATTGTTAGCCAGTTTAAACAAGTAAAAAAATGAAACTAGGAAACTACAGAAACTTGAAGTTAGTGTATCAGAGACCGGAGATTAGAGTGCCTATTGAAATTATATTGTCTGTATTCGCATCTCTATTTCTGATTATGACTGCTATTAGACCAACACTAGTTACAGTAGTTGAGTTAAAGAAAAAAATAGAAGACCAAACATTGGTTAGAACGAAACTTAATACAAAGATTAGAAGGTTAATTGAAGCAAAGAGTCAACTAGAACTAAATGAAGGAAGCCTACCACTTTTTGAGAAAGCTGTACCAGAGAATTATACCTATGCAAACTTAGCCAAGAAAATTGAGATACTGGCAACTGAAAAGGAGATAGAGATAGAGTCGTTGTTCTTCTCGTCGGTAGTTGTTTCGGAGGGTGAAGACAAGGCTTCAAGTTTAAAAGATAATAAAAAGAAAGATGAGGGAAGAGAGTGGAAAGATGGTAATAATATTGTGAAAGAATTTACTATTGATTTTTCTGTAACCGCTGGCGAGATAGCTGTGATTAGTTTCTTAAATGATCTGGAAAATTTAGATAGAACACTATTAGTTTCGGCTGTTGATATTACCAAGGTATCAAGCAGACAGTCGTCTGGGGAAGATCTGAGAGCTAGTGGGAAGATAAATGGATATTATTTATTAACAGAGGAGTTGAAATGAACCCTAAAAAAACTATTAGTGCCCATGTCTTAATGGTGGGAATTGTGACCCTCTTAATAGTTGGATCATTTGTAGCTTATCAAATATATTCTGCCCTAACTAAGACTCAGGTGTCTGAGCTTCAAGAAAAGGCAATAAAACCGTTGGATGGGAGTATTAAAAATGAAGTGATTAACAATTTATCTGGTAGAAGATGGTTTAATAGAGCAGAGTTGGACAGACCTATTTTTACAAATCCCCCAGTTGAAGAAGTTGCAGAGATTGGTGGCGTGACTGTTGAAAATGAAAACCCCCAGGAAGCGACTGAAACTGGTAAAGTTGAAGAAGAATGAAAATGAAAACTGGTTTAATTAACAAGCGGATTCCTACGATTTTTGGGGTATTAATATTAATTGGTGGGTTGATAGCCGGAGTTTTGATGGTTAGTAAACCCCAAAGTTTAATAACTAAAGCCGGACCTACTTCTGTTCCTAAGAATGTAAAGATTAGCAACCAAGAAGCCACTAGTGTGACTGTTAGCTGGACAACCGATGTGCCGGTGACAGGACTTTTAAAATACTCAGATAATCCAGCTAACTTGAGCTTGCCGGGAACCGACATTAGAGACCAGGTGTCTGGAGAGGCTGGAGTGTTTACTACTCACTATGTGGTAATAACTAACTTGAAACCAAGTACTAGTTATTACTTTGAGATTGTGGCTGGCTCTGGGAGCTACAATGACGGTGATAGTCCCTACCAGACAAGAACTGAGGCCAGTACAAGCTCTGGAGTAGAAGACATGATTAGCGGAAAAATACTGTCTTCTACAGGCCAAGGGGTGGAAGGGGCGGTTGTTTTCGTAGAGATTGATGAAGGCGAGACAATGTCGGTTCTAACAAAAAATGGAGGTACATGGCAGCTGAATTTAGGCAGGGTGAGAAACGATAAAGGACAGATACTGGCCTATGATAGACAAAATCAACAGGTGTCTCTGTTTATTCAGGGTGGAGCTTTGGGGACTGCGACTGCTTTGACTAATACCGCTGGTGATAGTCCGGTTAAGGATATTATAATGGGGACAAATGTAAACTTGGTAGAGAGTACAGTGCTGCTTGGAGAAACTGACAATGTAAATGACTTGGCGGACGGAGCAGGGTTTGGAAATTTGGCAGATGATGATGACAATTTATTAAACCCCATGACTGATGGAGAAAAGATTGCTACCTCTAGCCCCGAGTTTAGAGGAAAGTTACCGGCAGGAACTAGTGTGCAGGTTACGGTAAATTCTGAGACAGAACAAACAGCAATCGTAACGGTTGAGGAAGATGGTTACTGGAAGTGGACACCACCCTTGGCACTGGAACCAGGTGAACACACGGTGGCAATAGAGTATGAGGATGAGAATGGAATACTACAGAAAATAATCAGATCTTTTGTGGTCTTGGCAGCAGAAGACTCGGATGGATTACCAGCATTTACGGCAACTGATTCAGCAACACCAACCGTAGCTGAGGCAAGTGAAAGCAGTATGCCTTCTACAGAGTCAGGGGTACCAGATGCTGGGGTCTTGACTTCCACATACTGGTTACTTATAGTGGGGTTAGGACTGTTTTTTACAGGCCAGATTTCTAGAAGATGGATAAAAACAACGTAAATAAAAATAACAATACTCCACAATTAAACCCTGCCAGCGGTGGGGTGTCTGATTTACCACCACTACCAAAGCTAGAAGTGGCAGAAGATAATACTTTTTCACCGCCACCAGCACCGCCGATAGTAGAGGGCAAGTCTAAGTCTAAGACTGGTTTACCAGTGCCTCCTTTGCCAAATGAACCAGCAATATCAGGTGGTTCAGATCAACGTCTTGAAGAAACCCCTGTGAAGGGTGATTCTGCGGATGGAGTTCCCCCTAATATAGATGGAACAACAAGCAATGGTGATGTGAAACCCAAGAAGAAATTAAATAAGAAAGCAATTGTTGGTGGAGTGATTGCGTTACTGTTGTTGGTTGGTGTACCACTGGTGGCTTTGAACATGGATAAGTTTAGGGGTGATATTAGGCAGAGAGCGAGTTATGATTGCAAAGAAGATTGCTTAGCGTCGGGTGGATATCCTCCATCTTGTAATATGATGCCGGCTTGTAGTAGTAGTAGTAGTAGTAGTAGTAGTGGTGGTCCAACATGTAGGGAAGAGTGTATAGCTGCTGGAGGACCACCATCGGGTTGTAATATGATGCCGGCTTGTAGTAGTAGTAGTAGTAGTAGTAGTAGTAGTAGTAGTAGTGGTAGTAGTAGTAGTAGTAGTGGTGGTCCAACATGTAGGGAAGAGTGTATAGCTGCTGGAGGACCACCATCGGGTTGTAATCAACTACCATTATGTGGCTCTTCATCATCCTCTTCTTCTGGATCTTCTGGAAGTAGTGGGTCGTCTTCTAGCAGCAGCTCAAGTAGTTCATCGGGTGGTGGTGGTAGTTGTGTTGGAGAACTAAATGTCTACCTATCTCTGATATCTGGTGGCTCATTTAAAGCTGGGATTAAAGTAACAACTTCTGATGGAAAAAATAAAAAGATAGTGGCTCAGGGAACTGACAAGAAAAAATTATCTACAGGCATTATCCTTGATGGAAGTCAGACTGTAACAGTTAATGGCTGGGATAATGATGATACTACTACTCCTTGGGCGGGTTATATTCCTCTAGCAAGCAATAAGTGTGGAAAAGCTCCGTTCACGCTGGTTGACATGACCGATAAAATCAACTGGGCCACTGGAGATGCTAAGTCTATCTTTGAGCACCAGTGTTGGGGGGACTTTGGAGAGGAACTTGACTACAATGACTGGTTTGTTAGCTTAGGGTGTGAAAAAGACGTAACAAGTGCTTGTGCAGCAATTAAGATTTATACTCTACAGAATGCCAGCTGGGTGGCTACAAACCCCGCCCAAATAAGTCAGCATGCTAACTCTGGTGACAAGATTAGGTTTGCAGTTAGAGGTAATAGTAGTCAGTTCTCTAAAGGCAGGTTTAAGATAAATGATGCAGCTACTTGGATAACCACAAGTACAAAGAATGCGGCTGGAGAGTTTTACATAGAGTACACTTTACCTGCCACAAAGCAATATTCAATAGAAGCCCAAGTACAGTAAAAACATGAATAAAAATAAAAAGAAAAAAATACTAGCAGTAATCTTGGTAATTTTAGTACTCGTTTTGGCAGGGGCATCTATATTTATTGCTATGCGACTACAGTCTCAAGAACAAGTGGCACCAACAGCACCTGCAAGTAAGCCAGCAGCCGCCGCTTGGGTGGGTGGTGCAGCCTGTAACACAAGCTTTGAGCTTGGATCCTCAAGTAGTAGTTCTAGCTCGTCATCATCTTCTAGCTCTTCTAGCTCGTCTAGCTCAAGTAGTAGTTCTAGTTCATCATCATCATCAAGTAGCAGCTCTAGTTCATCTGGAGGAAGTTCTTCAAGTAGTAGTTCGTCATCTAGTAGTTCTAGTTCATCTGGAGGAAGTTCTTCAAGTAGCAGTTCGTCATCTAGTAGTTCTAGTTCATCTGGAGGAAGTTCTTCAAGTAGCAGTTCGTCATCTAGTAGTTCTAGTTCATCTGGAGGAGCAGAGAGTCTACCGGAAGCTGGAATACTTAGCTTGCCAGGTGTGGTAGCCTTTGGAGGAGGACTGTTAATGGCAGTAATTGGAATACTCTTGGCTCTGTAACCCCATCATGTTTGGCCGTAAAAATTTAAAGAAATCCGCTAGAAGATACCTGTTTGGAGTTCTGGTTTATTCACTGGTAATGGTTTTGTATACCCAAAATGGCTATCACCAAAACTTCATTCAAGAAAATACGTTATCGGTGTTAAAGATTTTTTACGCTTTCTATTTAATTATTGGACTACCACTAAATATTGTGGCAGACAAAAAACGTGGCCATAAACCAGAATTGATTGTAAAAGGCATACTTTCCTTTTTTAAGAAAAAGAAGATTAGCAAGGAACAAAAAACTGCCATTCTGTTTGGAACTGTAAAGATTTTCTACACACCCTTAATGCTTAACTTTTTCTTTGGAAACTATTATGGAGCGGTTAGTTTTGTAGAGTCTCTGTTTAGAACCGGAGTATCTAGTTTCAACTTTAGACAAGACTTTAATAAGATATTTTCGGTTATTTTTGGGATAGATACACTATTCTTTGCGTTTGGCTATTTGTTTGAACACAAGTGGTTAAAAAACGTGGTTAGATCTGTAGAACCTACAGCTTTAGGATGGGCCGTAGCTTTGGCTAGCTATCCACCTTTTAACTCTGTCACTGCAAAATATCTGGGCTGGTACTCATCTGATTACTTCTTTGTACCAGTAGACTGGATTGACTATCTATTTAAGATTCTAATTACACTATTACTTCTTTTGTATTTATGGGCAACTTTGTCGCTTGGCACAAAGGCTTCCAACCTGACTAATAGAGGAACCGTGAGTAAAGGAGCCTACAAGTATATTAGACATCCTGCTTATACAGGTAAGATGTTAGCTTGGTGGATAATGGCATTGTCAGCATTTTCTTGGGGTGCTCTATTTTCTTTATTAGGTTGGACAACGATATATTTTATGAGAGCAATTACAGAAGAGAGGCATTTAAGTAAAGATAGGGATTATAGAAGATATGCTAAAAAAACCCCCTACCGTTTTATTCCAGGCTGGATATAGTTTCTCAATTTAGCTATGAGTTGATAGCCAGAGAGAGATATGAGAATGAAGATAGCGTCGAATGGTAAGCGATAGCGAATATCGGCGTGGTAGACAGTACTGGTTAAGAAAACCGAAAACAAGACACACCAAAGAAAGACAAGGATAGTCCGATTGGATTTTGTTTGGTGAGAAAAAAGAAGAGCAGCTAGTAGTAAACCGGGAAGAACAACAATGTTAAAGGCCGTGTGGCTAAACTCCATAGCTAAGTTGAAAGGGGTTTGATTAGAGCTTGGCCAAGAAATATTATCAAAGAATAGGTAGTAGTTTTCGGATACTTTTTCTAAGAGGCGGAGGGGTCTTTGTTTGAGACATTCTAGACCTTGTTGATAGAAATAGTGGCTATTGGTAAATGGTTGGGTAAACTGAACTGTTTTGTGGATATCTCTCTGCATGTATACTGGCGGCCCAAAGGCGGCACCGGTTGAATCGTAGGAATGACCTACTAAACATTGGCCGGCCATAAAGACGAAGCCTCCATTAAGAGAAGAAGTTCTGTGCTGCCCACCTAACTTGAAATAGATCCCAGAAACTAGTAGTAATGAGGCCAGAGTAGCTGCAGTAAAGACTGCAACGCTTCTTAGTTTTGATTTAAGGGTGATGGTGATCCAGATTAAGATTGCTAAACCAACTATGAGCAGATTAGCTCTGACTAGAGATCCAATACCAACAGATATACCGGCCAAAAATAACCAGGGGTTAGATTTGGTTTGATTGAATTTTAAAGAAAGCCAAAGGGTTAAGGCAAGAAAAAAGATAGCTAAATTTTCTGACAGTAGGTATCCAGTTGTGTCGATGAAAGGATAGTACAAAGCAAGTATTAATAGGAAAAGTGTAGATAGTTTGGGTTTTAAAACTAGGGTCGATATCTGGTAAAGCAACCAGATAGAGATAACCCCTATTAAGCTTTGGAGGACGGCTGTGATAAGGAAGAAGGATTCACTATTTGCTTGAATGATGGTAGACAGAAATAAGGAGTAACCCGGAGGGTAGAAGATGTTGTCTAATTGCTGTGAACCACTAATGATTCTTTGAGCAATATTTAGATATGACTGCATATCAGAAAAAAGGTAGTTTTGAATAGGGTGAATTATAAGAGAAAAGGCCAATCTAGCTATAAGGGCAATTAAGAGAACTAGATAGAGATATCTTTTTTGTTTCATGATTAAGAGGTTATAATTTGAGTATATATGAGAGTAGCTATTGTTGGAGCAGGTTTTACAGGCTTGGCAGCCGGCCTTGAACTTCTAAATGAAGGTCATGAGGTAGTGGTTTTTGAGAAAGAAGACAAAGTAGGGGGTTTAGCCAGCAATTTTAAGCCGTCTGGTTGGAAATGGGGCTTGGAGAAATACTACCATCATATTTTTTCTGGAGACAAAGAAGTAATTGAAATGGCTAAAGAGGTTAATTGGCCGGCATTTTTTGAAAGGCCAGTAACCAATAGCTTTATTTCTGGTAAAAAAAAGCAGCTAGACTCTCCCCTATCACTACTAACGTTTAGTGAGTTGGGGTTAGCATCTAGACTACATATGGGAATGGGGCTAGCAGGTCTTAAAATGGTTAGCAATGGACTTAAGATGGAGAAATACAGAGTAGAGAGTGTACTACCCAAGTTGGTGGGTAAAGAGGGATATAAGAAGGTCTGGGAGCCTCTACTGATAGCAAAATTTGACACATGCTTACCTAAAGTAAACATGGCATGGTTTTGGGCTAGAGTAAACAAAAGAACGGCTAGGTTAGGGTACTTTGAAGGTGGGTTTGGAAAGTTGGCTGAGAGAATGGCTAAAAAGATTCAGGAAGCGGGTGGAGAGGTGGAGCTGGGAGTTAATTTCAAGACCAACAAGGAGAAGTTTGACAAGGTGCTAATAACTACTCCCGCCCCGGTTGTAAATAATCTATTGGGTAAAAAGGAAATTAAGTGGCCAGAAATTGATTACCTCTGGGGGCAGACATTGATACTGGAACTTAGCAAGAAGTTTATGGATGGATACTGGTTAAATATTCTAGAAAAAGACTGGCCATTCTTAGTGGTGGTGGAACAAACTAATTTCATGGACAAGAAATACTATGGAAATAAGCATGTGGTATATCTTGGAAATTACTTAAAAAATGGAGATAAGAGATTAAAGATGAATGATAAAGAGTTGCTGAAACTGTATTTGCCATATTTAAAGAAAATAAACCCTGGCTTTGATATAAGTAAGGTTATACGAAAGTGGAAATTTCAAGATCCGTTTGCCCAACCTGTGTTCCCAGTAAACTATTCAAAACAAATACCCAAAACTAAGGTTAAGGATTTGGAAGTATATTTGGCCAACATGAGTATGGTATACCCGTGGGACAGAGGAGTAAACTTTGCAGTGGAGCTGGGGCAGAAAGTATCAGCAGAAATCTTGTAAGTGATATAGTCTATGGTTATGGAAAGATTGAAAAATTTGAAAAATATCTGGCACGTTGACTTGCTGGTAGCAATGACTGAGAAAGAGATAAAAGCTCGCTACAAAGGGGCGATTTTTGGATTTTTGTGGTTGTTGCTCAATCCAGTAATGCAAATGCTGGTGATTGGAGTCGTGTTTAGATATGTGACAAAGACCCCTATTGAGAATTACTTTGTGTTTTTGTTTGCAGGTCTTTTACCATGGAACTTTTTTTCTTATAGTACTGTGAAGAACACGCCAATGATCGTTAATGAGAGATATTTAATTAAAAAGGCATACTTCCCTAGAGAGATACTTATTTATGCACTAATCCTTGCAAATCTATTTCATTTGGTTATCACAGTGCTAATATTTGGAATCGTGTTGTTACTATTTGGACTACTGAAGGTCAGTATCTTACTACCTGTTGCCATCTTATGGTTACTACTACTAACGACTGGCACATCTCTTTTCTTTGCAACTTGGAATGTTCAATTTAGGGATATAAATTTCTTTGTTCAAGCAATTATACCTTTATGGTTTTACGCAACCCCAATAGTGTATCTGCTCAGTTTTGTTCCAGATAATTTAAAGTTGTTGTTCTATATAAATCCAATGACCGGAATTGTTGAAATGTTTCGATCTTCTTTGCTTGGTGTAGACGTAACAATGGCTAACGGACTATGGTTGAGCCTTTTTTCTTCTATTGTTATTATTGTATTAGGGCTTGTCTCGTTTTTGAAAAAGAGCCCATATTTTGATGATTGGATTTAATGAAAACTAATAAAATGACTATACCAACTGCAGTAGAATTAATCAATATTTCAAAGAAATATGTAGTAAGACATGAGAAACCGACCTTGGTAGATCAAATCTTTAAAAAAGGCCGTAAAAAAAAGTTCTGGGCGTTAAGGAATGTAAATCTTATTATTAATAAAGGTGAGAGGGTAGGAATTGTTGGAAGAAATGGATCGGGAAAAACCACCTTACTGAAAATTGTGAATGGTATAGCCAGACCTACTTCTGGGAAAGTAAAAACTAATGGGAAGGTTGTGTCGCTTATAGATTTGACAGCTGGATTCCACCCAGAACTAACTGGGGAAGAAAATATCTATTTAAATGCAATGCTTCTAAAAATGGATAAAAAAACTACAAAAAAGAGGTTTAAAGCAATTATTCGATTTGCCGATATAGGTAGTTTTATCGATGCTCCGCTTTACACATATTCGGAAGGCATGAAACTAAGGCTTGGTTTCTCAGTTGCTGTACATAGTAATCCAGATATCTTGATATTAGATGAGGTCATGTCTGTGGGAGATCGGGATTTTCAAAAAAAATCATTTGCAAGGATACAAGAATTTTACAATAGGGGAAAAACAATAATATTAACTAGTCACTGGGAAAGCTATATTATGGAAAATTGTGATAGGGTTATTTGGATCGATAAGGGTAAGATTGTCATGGATGGAAAAACTCGATCGGTGCTGAGTAAATATAAAAAAAGCGGTTCGGAGTGGTATATAATGTGATGTGCTGTTAGGTTGAATAAGTTTAAAACGATATAGAAAAACTAATAAAGAAGGGCTTTAAAAAATAATTAGAGTTTATAGTAAATGCGCAAAATATTGATTGTTAATCCAGGGTCTGAAAACAAAAGTGGGACCCTGCAGATTGCTAAGAAATTAAAGTTAGATATATACGTTGTATTGCCGGCTGGAGAAATAGATAAATGTAAGTGGGCTAAAAAATATGTTAAGGCTAGTAAGATAATTGAGGTAGACACAGAATCATCTGATGAGTATGTTGCTAAAGTATTGATCTTTCAATCGAAGAACAAAATCAAGTTTGATGGAGTGGTAACTTTTGTAGAGGAATCCATATTGCAAGCCAGCTTGGTAGCATCTAGCTTAGATTTACCGTTTATCAGACCAGAGGCGGTGATGAGGGGTTCATACAATAAGCTGGCTATGAGATTGAGACTGAAAGAGAATAAAATAGAAAAGCTGTATTTTAATTGGTTTAGAAGCTTTGATGAGCTAAAGAAGATCGTTAAGGGGATAACCTATCCGGTGGTAATTAAACCTTTTAATGGTAATCATAGTTTTGGGGTGGTCAAAATTGACAACCCCAAAGACTTATTAGAGTTGAGGAGCAAGTATAACAAAGCTTGTAAAGAAATCAAACAGAAATTGAGTCAGAGATTCTACGATAATCAATTATTTTTATTAGAAGAGTTTGTAGAAGGGAAATTGATATCTGTGGATGGATATGTTCAAGGAGGTAGTGTAAAACCAATTGGCATAATTGAATATGAATTATCGGAGCCACCTTTTTTATTACCGATTGAAAACTATATCCCTCCTATGGATGATCAAATCATTAAGCAGTCTGCAAAGATTAAGAGGAAGGTAGTTGAAATAATTAAGGCTTTGGGGTTTGATAACTGCTTGTTTCACTGTGAGATGAAGGTTGGTAGTAAAGGTGCTTATGTAATCGAGGTGGGGGCTAGGTGTCCAGGCGGTCCCCTGTCTAAAGGTTATGAGCGAGCTTATGGAGTTGACCTGGTAAAAGCAACCTATGACATAGCCTTGGGCAAAAAGGTAGTAATCAATGAAAAGAAGAAAAAGAAATATGTAGCTCAAAAGGCGGTGTTTCCAAAAAGAGATATTAAGGTGACTGAAATTAATACTGGCCAATTACTAAAATATAGTTTTGTCAAAGATTATATACAACTATCTGAGGCACCATTATTAACCGATAAGTATGGAAGCTTTTTACCTCCTTTAGTCTATTATTGTATTGAGGCCGATTCTAAGATTGAGTTAAAAGGATTTAAGGAAAAAATTGATAAATTGAAATTGTATGATTATCATATAAGGACTAGAGATAAAATCAGGCCAACCAAGCTGGGGAGGTTTTTTTTCTTGTTGATTGATTTAATTAAGTTTCCAATGAGAGTTAGAATTAAATTCGTATTGGCTGACAAATTTTCATTTTTTTAGTCTTTAGTCTGTAGAAATATTACAATAAGCCTGAGTTTAAAAATCATGAATCAAGACCAAAGCCTTAATTCCATTTTGATTCATAATCTTTCTTACCCACACCTTAATAACTATCGCAATGCCTTAAATCGTGATCAGCGCAGTATTGTGTGTGCTAGGCCCGGAGACGTCGTTTTGACTAGGGATAAAATTGACCCTAACTTTATTAAGTATCTAAGTAAATATGGTTGGGATTTTTCAAAAGTTAAATTTCATTCTCTAGAGAAAGGCAAAAATTCTCAATTTGACTCCATTTTTACTGATCCTAAGATGATTGAGTTTGTTTCAAAGACAAGAGGCTATTTAGACACCTACCACCTAACGAATCTGGAAGATACTTTTGCAGGCAAGGTTGGGAAGCCTCTTTTAGGTAATGTAAAAATGGCAACTAGATACGGCACAAAGAGTGGTTTCAGGAAACTGGCAAAGAAACTTTCATTGCCAATTCCTGATGGATATGAGTTTATCAAAAATACAGATCAAGCTATGCAAGCTATTAGCAACTTACATAAGAAAGGAAAGAAAGCGGTTGGAATTAAAATTAACTGTGGTGCAGATGGTTTCAGTACTACTTTAATTAATTTAGACAAATTTCTCCAATACACGACGTCAAGACAGAAGGCGATCGTTCGAAAAGCATTTACAAAGTTGTCTAGTGATGGAGATGTTGTTAGTGTTGAAGAATGGATTCCTGAAGTAATTTCTTCTCCAGCTGTAATTGTCAATATATTGCCGAACAAAAAAACCGAAATAGTTCTTCTTTATGATCAAATTCTTAAAGGAAAGTTAAAAGGATATGTTGGGGCGATATATCCATCAAGCACGTTAAAAGCGAGCCAAAAACAAGATATTAAAGAGATGGCTACTTCTTTTGCCAAATATCTGGCCCTAGAAGGCTATAGAGGAATTTTTGGTTTGGACTTTATCTTGACAAAATCTGGTCAAATCTATTTGATTGAAGCTAATATTCGTAAAGTTGGCACCTACTATTCTGTAGTTGCTATGAATAAATTATTTAAAAATCGTATTGGTAAGATATGCTTCAAACTTCAAGTGATTGAGTCTAAATTCCTCAAAGGTAAGGATTTTTCTTTTTTAGAAAAAAGAATATCATCTAAAGTTTTTAGAAACAAGAATGAAGGGGTATTGATATTATATGTTGGAGAACTTGAAACTAGTGGAAGAGTTGAAATAGTTAGCTATGGAAAAGATAGTAGAAAAGTCAAACTACTAAGTGAACTTGCTAGTGAACTTTTATATAATTATCGCCAGCCTGTTATCTCACTTGCTCGTTACTATGTTAAAAATATTTTGGCGTCTATAAACGTATAATAAACACTCTAACTCAATTATGAAATACCTACAAATACAAAGAAGGTTCGAGGGAATATTTGACAAAGTTCAGCTCAATTTAGGAATAAAAAAAAATCTTACTTCAAGCCTGAAAACAGCTTCAGTGTTCTGGGACAATTTTTTAATATTACCCTTGAGCTCGTGGGTTGGGCAACGAATCTTTAAGGTGGCTATTGATCATTACGGAGCAGCTTATCGATGGGATGATCAGAAATCCCAAAATATTGATGTTAAACATCAAAATTATGGATACGGACAAATACACCACTCAATCATTAGAAGTCAGCGACTAAAAAAGATTTTATGTGTTGGCTCAATGTATGGATTTATTCCATACATGATGGCTAAAGCGTGTATGGAAAATGGAGCAGGAGTAGTTGATTTTATTGATGCAGGATTTGATATGAATGAAGGTGGTGATAGTAAAAATCACAATTATGGACTGGGTTTTTGGAAAAAAGTGAATACAGATAATCATTTCAACAGACTGCTAGATAATAAATATATCAATGTTCATGTGATGACTTCTAAAGAGTTTGTCAATAAGTATCCAAATAAAAAATATGACTATATTTGTTTGGATGCCGATCACAGATATAAAGAAGCTAAGAGAGACTTTAAAAGATTTTGGGGCCGTTTAAAAGAGGAAGGTTTTCTGGTTTTTCATGATATTCATTTAGATACAGTTATGGGTGGAATTAAGTTTGGATACTGTAAGCTATGGCAAGAATTGATAATGAAGTATGAGTTTAAATTTGAACTTCCCAATGGATACTCGAGCCTAGGATTCTTACAAAAAATGACTAAGCCTCGTAAAATATCTACTAGAAAAGATGTTTCTTGGAGAAGTCAAAAAAAATGAACTCTTGTAGGATAGATTGAAGGTAATACATATGAATAATCCTTTCCAATGATTGCTTTCATGATTTTGTGGTGAATAGATGGATAAGTTTTTTGATATGGCATTATATAGTTAACTGATACGCCAGAGAATGATTGTTTGAATCTTGAAAATCCTCCCCAAGTAGAAGTTAGTTCCGGATTTCTTCCATCAACGATTCCCTCAAAATCAAGATGTTTAATATGGTGCTTAGACATATAGCTTATTCCCTTCCAAACTAAGAGCGTTGGGGCAAATAGCCGCTTACCTGAGCTAGTAGAACCATTGAGGGTATAGTACAAAGTTGTCTTGGTTTTGACAAACAAGATACCTGCAACCATTTTACTATCATGAAAAGCGACAAATAATTGAGCAGATGATTTTAGACTATTTAAAAGTTGGATAAACTGTGAGTAGGATAGGTGAGAAATCTTGTTAGACACTAAAGTCTCCCGAACTAAAAACCAAAACTGTTTGAGAATATCCTTAGAGGGCTTGTTAATACCTAGATCAAACTTTTTGATATTAATCTTTTTTTTCTTAGCCAGATTAATATTGTAGCGTGTCTTTGGCTTTAAGGATTTCAGTAGTTGCCTTGATGAACGGCCTTTTGAGGAAATGATTAGTGTCTTAGTTGGAGAATTACACCAAGGAATTTGTTCGTAACCCAACTCACTCAAGGAACGAGTCAGCTTTTTTGGCCTAGATTTTTGAGTGGCATTAAAACCTATTCTTAAAGAATAAATATTATTTTGCTTTGCAAAGTACTCCAATTTATTTAAATTTATATTAGGATCAACTCGATGAATTTGAAGATGTTTTATCTTCAAATAAGGAGACCTGTACAAATAGCCGAATTGCTTAGTTTTCTTTGGAAACATGCTGGAGAGATCAATTACTTCCCAGCCGACTGATTCCATGAAGTTGGCATAGTTCTCTGATTGCCTAAAATCAATAGGTTTGGTTTTCATGCTGAATAATTTGCGTTGTGAATTGTTTTGATTATTGTAATTTGGAGGTTGTCAGTTTTAATTATACACTCTCAAGATTTAATCATTATGCCTATAACGGAAGTAGTCATTAGTATGTTCTCTATGATTGCTGGATAGTAATAGCGAGGCCAGTCCATGGGAATATAGAGCAGAATGAGAAAGAATGAGTAAGTGGAGCTTACTAATAAAAAATATTTTGCGGGCTTGGTAATTGTTTTTTTGATAGGCAAGAAGAAAATAGTTAAGATTGAGAGTATAGATAAAGATATAGAGAAATATAGAGAAAAAAGATTGCTTTGACCGGTTTGATTATATAGGTTTTTGAGTATAGTAATGACTTTTTGACCAAACTCTACGGGAAAGGTTTGATCTGTGAAGATTTGCCTAGAATTGGAGGCCATATCTATTCGATGCTGAAATAGACTGATTGCCTTTTGAATTGGGGCGGAATATAGATAGGGATTCAGCCAGTAGAAAATGGCAACGGAAATAAATAGAAATAGAAGTATGTGGGATAGAAATCTAAGATAACTAACTTTTGGTTCCAAAATGAAGGTTGTCAATATACAAAGTATTGAGATGGGCAACACTATACCACCATTTAGTTTTGTAGAAAGAGCTAGTCCAGAACTTATTCCTAAACAAACAATCGTTGCTGGACGATATTTCGGGGAGTTTATATAGATTAGTGATAGTAGTGTACATGTCAGGGTTAGTAATATTAATAGGCCGTCGGCTTGTGCCAAGATTGATATAGAGTAGAAGTAGTGATTTAAGTAAAAAATAGAAATTGGAATAGCTAATGCAGGATGACAAAAGAAATAGATTATGGAAATCAGAGCTATACCACTAAGTATATAAAAATAGAAGGAAAGGTCTCTGGCGACAAGAATTGTTTGATAGGCTCTCTTATAGTCTGTGATTGCTGGATCAGACAGTATCTTACCGTCACCAATCTTACCAAAGATGATGTTGTTGCCCCCATAATCATATCTTTGATCAAGTTGATTTTGGTTAATAATGACATCTATGGTCTGATTATACTTTGACTCTAAAAACATAGCAGATAAAAAATGATAGAGATGTGGTTGGTCATATGCCCAACGCTGAGACCAAACGAAAGAGTCAGTATTAAAACCCCAATTAAACTTTGAGAACAACATTGAGTTGGCGACATAATCAGGTTCGTCATAAGCAAATGGAATTGGTGGAATAGAAAAGTGTTTGTTTACAGCGCCACCAATAAACACAGTAATTAAGATAAAAAAAATGATTTTTTTAGGACTCATAAAGAAAGGTTGGTGTCTTGGCTTGAATTAAGGTACCAGTGTTCACACTCGGGGCTTATTTTTACTACACACTCCTCTAAAGCATTCTTAGACTCTTTCATTAGACCTAGATCCTTTAGACGAGCAGCCTTATATATCCTGAATGAGCTCGTAAATGGAGATGCTTGAATAGCCTTATCGATATATTCTAATTCTTCAACAGTATTATCGGATTGGTAGTACTTTGATTTAGATATATAGAGATGACTCAAGAGGACATTGGAGACTTGAGGAAGATGTGATGCTTTGATATTGGGTTTGAGATTGGAGATTAATTGGTCAATAGTCTGAAGAGAGGTTTCTGAATATGACAGGCTTACTAATATATTTTTGTACTGAGAGTACAGCTGATTGTTGGAGTTTAATATAATTAACCTGTCTAACAGATTAATTATATGGGCATTTTCATTAATATCTAGAATAAAAAAACCATCTAAAGCACTCTCCAAAATTATCTTTTTGTCTTGAATGATGAGTGTATCAAAACTTAGATTGTAAACAAGATGAAGAGTAGCTTGGTAGTAAAACTCGGAGATCTCCCAATCGAGATATTTAACTGGATGATTTAAACTGAAGTTGTTGAGAAGATGGATGAACCTTACTATTTGAGGATCTAAGGTAGTTTTACTTGAATGGCTAATAAACTTTAAAGCTAGCTTAACGGTTTCACTGCTTGGTGACGGCTCATATCCAGAGCTCAATGAAATATTCATATATTCAAGGGAGGTGTTAAGATCTAGACTGTCCAATGACCTGTTCGCCAAGAATGTGTACATTGCACCATTATTGTTATTTAAACGTATCCACTTCTGAATTAGTGAGTGGCTTTTTTCTGGAAAGTAATCGTCTAAGTAAAGTATTGTTTTTTCAAAGTTGCTATTACTGTAAGGGAATATCTTCATGCTGTTTAAATATAGTTTGTAGGCCTCCTGATGATTTTCATTTAGTACTAACTTGTCTGCTTTTGTACTGATCATGGTCGAGTAGAGACCTAAGACAATAAAGGATAGGAGAAGGAAGAGGTAGAAGATTACTAAAAAATTTATGGTCTGACCTGTCCTTTCTAAGGGCGATACTTTTTTCTGACGTGGGTCATAAATTACTGAGATTGCTAACGAGAAGATGGTTAGGAAAACTAATGATGTGTTTAGGTTAAAATCATAAAATGAGTAAATTAGAGAAAGGGTGAATGCATAGAAAACTCCGGAGATGGTAGTATCTGATGAATTGCGGGCTGCAACAAAAAGCTGGCGAGTGATATATGTCAATATAATTAGAAATGAAAGAGCCGAAAATATTCCTGTTTCGGTTAGGATTTGCAGAAGAAAGCTGTGTACGTAACTAGTTATTCCATTGGAGTGACTAACCTTACTCTGACTGTTGGTATATGTATTCAAACCTGTTCCCCAAGGCAGTCGGTGCTTGAATCTTGATAAAGCACGGGAATAATATCCTAGTCTGGCTTTGAAGTTTAAAGGTTGTTGGTGGATGTTTGTAAGAGTTCTGGTGGTGAGATTGGTGTTGTTGGTGTAATTAAGGTCGTTAATTACACCCAGAAATACCACGACCGATACTAAAAGTGAAATTGAGATGACAAATGTCTTGTGTTTATGTAATAAGACAACCGATTTCTTTTTAATTGCTATTATTAACGGGAAAATAAATAGCAGTGCTAGCCAAGCCCCCCTGGCAAGAGTGAATACTAGGGCGAAAAGGTTTATTACCAACACAACTCTGGAGAATTTCAAAGTGCTTCTGTCAGTGCTTTTTGAAAACAAATTTGAGAAAGCTAAGGGAATGGAGATAATTAAAATACTAGCCAGCTGGTTATGTCCACTAGTGTGCTTAATTGTGCTTAGAAAATTGGGTGGAGCAATCTTAAATATTAGGGTAGTTAGAAAGATCAGGCTGTAGATCAAACCTAAAGATTGTACAAATATTGATAGAGTTTTTGACGTAGATGATCTAATACCCCCTGAAAGGATTATTATGGTAATAATGATAGATACCCAACGCATTAAGCTATAAATACTCTGAATAGTATTGGTTGTGAAGAAGGTGGATGCCAAGAAAATAAATAGTTGAAGCAAGAGCAGTGTAGGGAGAGCTCGTGGTCCATTTTTTATTTGACAGAAGTCTTTTTTTTCGCCAAATAGATAAAATGTTGACAAAAGGAGAAATGGGGTAAAGAGAAGCATTATCTCTACAAACTCTGAGGGTCTTACTAGGTTGATTGATAGAAGCAAGAAGATCAACAACAGGGGTGATAGTTTGAGAATTTCCCTTATTCTTTTCATGATTTCATGTCTTTAAAGAAGTTTTTGATTGTTTTTTCTTTTACGTGAGGCAAGAAGAAAAAAGTATATAGCAAAGAGTTTTTTATGTTTTTAAAATATTTATCTGGCTTCTGAGAATGAATCCAGTATTTTTCTCGTATTTTTTTTGGTATCCTTTTTTTTAAAATAATAGCACAAGAAATACTATTTTCTTCTGTAATTAATGTGCTTTCTGGAAAGATTTCTTTTATTCCTTTTATAAAGATATTTTTCATCGTAAGGCAGTTGCTCACAGATTTTTTATACTTTTTTTTACCAAAATAGTGAATCATCGACCAAATTGAAGCAGCCGGTATGCCACTTCTTGAACCAGACAAGGTTGAGTCTGACAATGAAGCATAGTCTACTTTTATATTTATGAGATTTCTAAGTTCCTTTTTATAAATAATGACTCCAGATGAATAAGGAACCAAACCAAACTTGTGAAAATCGGTTAAGTATGAATAAATTTCAGGTTCTTTAAATGGTTCAAAATTAGACCTGACAAACGGCTCTGTCAGCCCATTCAGAGCAGCATCTATCCAACAATAGAATGATATTTGTTTGTAATTTTTCTTAACATCTCTTAAGGATTGAATGATTTGCTGAATATTGTCATTTGTGCCTGTGGGTGTATACCCCAAAGTCAGAGGAATTAGAAAGCCCGTATATGAGTGCTTTTTATGGAGGTCGATTATGGTTTTTACAAGCCTTTTTGGGTCCATATTCCAATGGCCACTATCTAGGGGAGAATTGTAAGTGGGAATATTAGTTATACGGGCAGCTTTGGTAACAGAATAATGACTTAGCTTTGTTTTTATTAAGCAGATTGCTGATGATGAATTTTCTTTTGCAAGCATTTCCCGTCCTAACCATGCTGAAAAGATGTTTGATTCGGTTCCCCCACTAGTCACATATCCCTCCAGTTGTGTTTTTTTTCCTCCAAGCAGATCTATCATTTTATGTATGACTTCTCCTTCTAGGTCACCTATATCCCAACTTGGTTTTTTTGAGATGCTCCAGTTGCCTAAATTATTTGGATTAAGCTTAACTAAGTTTCTCCATGTTTTGACAGCAATGTTGTGAGGGGGAGTATATAGACTTCCTAAATTGTTAGATATTTTTTTTCTGTTGAGAATAGTTTTGTAAAGATGAACTTTAGACATTACCTGAAAATTGAAAAAGTTTCTTTCTGGGAATTTGTTACCTTTTATATTTGGATGTAGAAGTGATCTGTATAGAAATTGGTTGCGTATTTTTTTAATCATTTTTGAAGGATGCCTAGGCCGTCAGCACCATTTTCTGTAAACTCTATCCAAGACTTTCTATTCTTTTTGATTTCTTGCCAAAACTTACCTACCTGAAAGTCAACATCGTCAAAGAGCCCATTTTTTTCTGTGTCGTGAAAAACCATGAACCCACCCTTATTCAACTGTTTCCAGAACAAACGAAAATCTAATTTTACTCCTTTATATCGATGGTCTCCATCAATATATATGTAATCATACTTACGTTTTGAATACTTACTGGCAAATTCTTTTGTTGTCATAATGTATGTATTAATTCTATTTTCTACTTTTAGATATGAAAAGTGTTTTTTCGGATTTACTTTTCTCCAATGTCCTTGGCCAAAACTATGCCTTTCTTTGTCGTCAGGATTATTAGTATCGTATCCGGCATCAACAAAGTCTACTTGACCATATTGATTATTTTCACAAGCCATTGTACAGATGAAGGGAATGTAACCATACATTGAGCCAATACATAGGATCCTTTTGGGAAGCTTGTTGCGAATTAAGGCGCTATGAATCAAACCGTAACCAAGATTAGATGTGTCTAAGTTTAGATTTTGAGAAACATTGTTTCCTTTTAGATAATCGTAGTTAGCTCCATAATGAAAGACTATGCGGTTATATATATACGAATAAATAAATTTGAATACTGGATAAATAACTCTATTGTCAATGGAGCGTAGAAGAGGCTTTAGAAATGTCTTGATTCCCAGATTAAGTTTAATTTTGTCTAGTATTTTTATCAATTTAGTGTATGTCATTTAATATATTATTGCTGATGTATTTGATTCTTGCCTGCCAACTATTTTTTTTGGCAATGTTCTTATAGTATTGTTTTCTTTTGAGTCTACCATTGGCAAGAAGATACTTTATATGTTTTTCAAACTCTTGCACGTTCTTTCCAATTTTTACGTACGGCTGGTGAGATAGCATTGCCTCTATTGGTGTAGATACAACAGGTTTTCCACCAGCTAAATATTCATAAACTTTGATTGGGTTGCTACCTAAGTTATATTCCTGTTTTATATCATATAAAACAAGGCCAATGTCTAGTTGATCTATTGTATCAGGCATTTCTTCTTTTTTTAGATGTCCTAGCGTATAGATATTAGGGAGTGTTTTCAATTTTTTTATCCACCGATCAACATAGCTTATTTCGTTTTGTTTAGTGTCTTTATCCGACTCTCCTCCTACTAGTACAAAGTTCCAATTTGGATTTCTCTTGGCTAGTTGATGCAAAATCTTGTAGTCTATTCTGAAGTTAAGTGGAGCGACGAATCCCAATCGTGGCCTTTTAATTTTTTTGAATACTTCATTTTTCTTATGCTCCTTACTTGAGTTGGTAAATATGGTTGGGTTGCAGCCCCAAGGTGTTTTATGCGCGTTCTTATTTAGTTTCTTGACATATCGAAAACTTAAGGGGGAATTTGCAAAAACATGATCTGATCTAACTATTAACTCCTTCTCCTTGCATTTTAAAATCTTGTTTTCTTTTTTATCAATCGAGGCTATTTGATCTGGTCTGTCATATATCAACATTGATTCGTCTTTCAGGTAAGCCAGGGCAGGAAGTAGGGAATGGTGAAACACCCAAAATATTATATTTTTATCGTGATATTTATATTTTAAATATTTCTTGAACAGTACTAGGTTGACAAGCCTGTTAATACTGTTAATTATCTTGATTCTTTGTAAGGGAATTACTCCAAAAGATCGGATGTAGTGTAGATTATTATCTGCACTAGGAAGAGGCTGAATCTCCTGCTTGAAGAACTTTTGGTTAAATACTAACCTTGCAAACGAGGGGAAGTGTAGAGGGTTAAAAACAATCACTTTCATTTTCTCAGCGAGAGCAATGGATGTTTGTTTCACATAATCACAGCCCGAAGACCAATCCATATGAGAAAGTACCACAATAACTGTATCTCTCTTTTTTTTCATAAGTATATTTTACATCCTAACTATCTTTGTGGGCTAGGAGCCTTTATGGAGGTTATTGGATTACGCATGAGGTAAAATAAGGAGATCTAAATTGATCATGTATGACTCTGTTAACTAAAAAAATATTGAGCGTTAAGAAAATGGTAGCCAAGTACCCCACTGATAGGTATTTATTTTTTGTAACTTTGGCTCTTTTATTATCAACTTTATTTGCTAATCCAGGAAACAAGGCGTTGCTTCTCGGATTCTTTACATTAATTTTTTTATATTGGTTAAAGACAAGTAGTTTCAATTTGTCTGTTCTTATTGGCTCTGTGGTAAGCATGGTTTTTCATGCTGGAAAAATGTTTAACTATCAACTAATTAGTAGAGAATTGCTTCCGTACGATGTAAGAAATAACTATGAACAAGGATACAATCTCCATCTTGTGGTAACAATTTATGATGTGTTGTCTGTTATTATGCTGTATTTGATAGCTAGAAAGATGGTTGATAAAAAAACTGAAGAAGTCTCAAATCGTGGTGTGTTATTGTCATTCTTCCTTTATCTGGCTTTTTCCACCATCTCCTCACTTTTTTCAAATAATCTTACCTTATCATTAGCTTCAACCTCGTTATCCATATTGCCACACTTTATATTGTTATTATTTTGGAGTATTAACTTTTCTAAGATCAAACTATCGAAATATATCTTGCCTGTAATTATGTCATTGGTCTTGTTCCAATCTACCCTTGGCATGCTTCAGTTCTTTAAACATGGTCACTTAGGGTTGAGCATTGAACCAAGGAAAACATTTGAACTATTTGGAGCTGGTGTAGATGAAAACGTATTTTCCTTCCGTCCTCCCAGTACATTTAGACATACAAATGTCTATGCTATTTATTTAGGAGTAATGATTCTGTTAATGGTCCCCATAATGTATATTAAAAACTCTTATTTCCCGAATATTGCGATTGTAACCATGTCTCTTGGAGTACTAGCTCTATTAACTACACTAGGCAGATCTGCTTGGCTGTCCTTTGGTATAGGTTTCTTAACCCTGCTTTATTTAGTAGAATACAGACTATCAAAAAAGATTCGGGCCTCAACGAAGTTTGTGAAGGTGTTCTTCTACCTGATGATTGTTGGAGGACTGTTAACATCGATTTCCTGGGGACCACGAATACAAAAAATTATATATATATTTGAGCCTTCCAGCGGACTGAACACGAGACTTCAGCAGTTCACCGAGGCTGCTGGTCTAATTATTGAGTCCCCATTATTTGGTACTGGAGCTGAACAAAGTGTTGTTGATAATCTAATGTCAAATCCATCTGGAGTCTCCTCATATTTTGTCTCGATGGTTCACAATGCATACCTACTCACAGCAGTAGAGACTGGAATACCTTCACTTTTGTCTATGATTCTACTGTATTTCTTTATGTCTAAATTATTCATGCGATCATATCAAAGATGTGTAAACAAATATGACAAAATTGTGGTGTTGTCAGCCATGGCAGCCTGGTTTGTTTGCTTGCTTAATGGCTTGTTCCAACCTATAATTGGCTTTAGGCTACTGATATTATCAATTATTGTAGGCAATATTCCAAATGAAGCAAAAAAAAATAACGCTTAAGCTTTTTGATATCTTTGCACTAGTAACTGTTTTAATAGGAATCTCCATTGCCCTCATGTTTGTTTTTCAGAAGCAAAATTACATAAGAGTTACAGTCAAGGTTGCTGAACGAGATGTATTGTATAACGATAGAAACTCACCATCTTGGTTCTCTCACTTCTTTCAAAAAGGTATGGTTGAGAAAGATTCTTCTGGTCGTAAAGTAGCAGAGATAAATGATGTATACATGTATGACTCTGTCAATCATGAATCTTATTTTAATACGAAAACTGTTCTTTTGGATGTAACACTAAAAACAAATGTGAATCGTAAGAGTGGGAAATATTTTTTTAAAGGAAAGCCAATCTTAATTGGAAGTCCACTTGTGATTGAGTTCAACAATATAGCTTTTCAGGGATTGGTTACCAAAACTGAGTTTTCGCCTAGTTTGTATGAACAAAAAGATGTGATTGTGAAGTCTAGAATAATTAAATATAGAAGTGATTACCCTAGTTCTACTGGAATCATGAAGCATGTCGTTGACTCACTACATATTGGAGACAAAATGATAGACATTAATGAAGAGCCCATTATAACAATACTAGACAAGAAGGTTTCTCCATCTAAGGTAGAGACTGTGGATAGATATGGAAACATACAACTAAGAAATGATCCAATACTTAAAGATGTCTTTCTGACATTAAAGATTCAAGCAAATAAAATCAATGATGAATTTTACATTTTTGATGATATGAGAATAAAGATTGGCAATCGTATCCCCGTTCTACTGCCGCAGGTAAATATTTGGCCTGAAATAACAGAGCTTGTTGATGGGTTTTCTGACTAGGTTTAATTAAGATAAGACCCATTAACCTAACTTCCTGATGAAAGAAAGGGTGTAGAATATAATTTTGTATTTCCATTTAGTAGCATAAGGAGACTTATTAAATATGTTAAGTAAATAATTACTCTCCTGTCGACTGAAAGCATGAATTTTATCATTCTTCCATTTTTGCTTTATGAAGCTAATCCCTCGTTTCATCCTACTTTTTTTAAGCAAAAAATTGAATAAGGTATCTGTTGACTCATTATGGCTCACTACGACATTGTTTGAGTAATAAATTTTTAGACTACTGCTGTTTAATTGGAGGCCAAAGTCCACATCTTCACTTCCGAAGCATTCATTAAACTTGTGTTTTATTGCCTTACTAACTTTACTCATCCTGAAAGCAATATTTTTTGTATCTATGGAGTATAAGTTGTTATGTCCTGCGTCTAGTCTCTTTATCCATAGATTGTATGTCCATTGCATAAACTGTGAATAAAAGCCAGTATCTTTGTTAACAGCTTTACCTTGAATGGCTGAGATTTGAGGATTCTTTTTAAAGATATTGAGGATATTTTTAATATTATTCCTTCCAAGAATACAATCATCATCAACCATATATAGAATATTGTTCTTGCACTTTTTGAGTAGAGTGTTTCTTTGAGATGCGTAACCTTTTTTTGAGTAGAAATGTCTTCTAATATTTACTGCTTTTGAGTATTTATTGGTTATATCAATCGAGTATTGGTCTTGAGGATGTAAGACAATGATGATGTCGACAGGAAGTATTGTCTGTTTAGATATTGATTTAAGACATTTATCCAATAACTTATGTCTAAATCTGGTAATAATACCTATACTTATTGTCATCGTGATTTGAACAAAAGTTTAATTAAAAATAATGCTGATAAAAGATATCTTTTCCATAGACGCTTGGGTTCTTGATAGAGTCTAAATAACCATTCTAAACCTATTCTCTGAACATACAACGGTGCCTGATGTTTGGTGTCGGCAAGAAAATCGAAGGCAGCACCAACTCCAATTATTATTGAGTGTGGGAAGTATTTTTTGTGTAGGTGTATCCAAATATCTTGTTTTTCCTCTCCTAATCCAACCCAGACAATGCTGGGTTTCGTCTTTGATATTTTTTTTATTCTATGCTTGGACTCTTTTTGCCCGATCTTTAAGTTGCCTGGACTGTAATGTCCGGCGATGTTTATGTTTGGATATTTGTTTATCATGTTTTTTACTAGTCTTAAGACTGTCCCTTTGGTTGATCCATAGAAGTAATGAGAGTAACTGGTGTTTTGGAGCGCCTGGCAAATAGAAAGCATAAGGTCTGGACCATATATCCTCTCACTGCCACCTCTTTTTGACATCAAAATCCAGACAAGAGGCATCCCATCAGGAACCACAATATCTGAACCAACTAGAGCTTCTTTAAGTAGGTTGTTTTGGGTAGATCTGTAAAGACCGTAGGTCGTACAGGTGAGAATGGTTATGGGAGCATCTTTTGCTAATAATTTGGATATTTTTTTAACTAATCTAGGAATACTTGATGAAAGGATAGGAACCTCGTTAATAGGATATCTGTTGACATAGCTTCCGAAGGGTTTTTTTTTACGGTTGATTTTATACTTCATTGATTGTCTTAATTATTTTCTTGCAGACATTTTGATTGCTAAATGTGTTTAGCAAATCAAAACCTTTCTTTTGTATACTTTCTTTTTCATTTTTTGATAGATGAAAATACCATTCAATCTTTTTTGATATGGTTTCTGGTTGAGAATTTTTCAACAGAAGTTTTGGTTCGATTTTTGACTGGAGATAAGATAGGTCACCAACCTGAGTGGTAATCATTGGAACTCCTTGACTCAGACTTTCTAGATAGCTCATTGGGAACAGTTCAATATCTGATGGTAACAAGCAGAGGTGCTGACTTCTTAATGCCTTGATTAGTTTTTTTTCTGGTAGATTGAAGAGCAGTTTAATGTTTTTCTTGTTTTTGACTAGACTTAGGATATATTTATGATATTTTTTGCTGTCAGATGGCAGGCAAAATAAGTTTAGTTGATATTTACTATTGGACAAATATCTAAATGACTTTATTAATCTATGAACTCCTTTGTATCTATGCAACCTACCGAAGTAACAGATTTGATAAGGTTTGGTGGGAGATGTGAACGACTGGTGAATAATTTCCTTTGTACTAATTGAGTTGTAAATTACTTTAGTAGGTTTATTTCTTGCTACTAGAGCAAATGGTAATACACCCTTTGATGACTTAGAAGGAAGGATAATTAAATCAATAACTAAGCCAGAAAATAGCTCGACTAGTGTGGCCAATGAGTGAAGAGGGACCATATAGAAGACTCTCTTTAATATTGAATGCTTTTTAATCTTTGCTTCTGTTATAGGAGATAAGTGTTTAATTCCGTGAAAGCAATATGCTGTTTTGAATTTTCTGTTTTTGGCAATTATTTTGGTTATTATTGGAAGAGGAAGAATGGTGGTGAGAATCAAATCATATGAGTGTCGACTTAGTTTGTTCCTTAATACTTTTATATATTTTCTATATGAACTAAGATAATGCTTAAACAATTGATACTTTTTAGCTTTGTCCCAAACTAGATGAGGTGGGGTGATTTTTATGATATCAAGATCATAATGGTTGCCAATCATTTTCAGTTGGTTTTCAAACGATACTGTTTCGCCTGCCTGGTTTAAAAGGTATACTGCTAGAATCTTTTTTCTATGGCTATTTTTTCTTTTGATGGCATTGTCAACATAATCTAAAATCAGTTTACTAAAGTTCTTTGAGGAATACTTGCGGGCATAATTGATTATTTTGTCCTTTGAAAACTTAGTTTTGTTAAACCTTTGTATAGCCTCTAACAGACTGGTTTTATTGGGTTTGTCAAAGAGTACTCCAGTTGAACCAGAGATAATAATTTCTTTTGGTCCACCATGATTGTAGGCAATTACGGGACAACCGTGTGCCATAGCTTCTCCGATAACCATGCCAAAATCTTCATTTAGATGACAATGAATTAATCCTGAAGCGGTCGAGTAAAGTTTGTTTCGCTTATTATCGGAAACAAATCCTAAAAATTTTATGTGTGGCTTGGCTAGTTTTTTAAGGTAGGCAAGATACTGTATGTCTTTCCCACTTCCGACGATATGAAGGGGAGTAGATACTTCGTTGAAGGCTCTGATGATCAACTCTATGTTCTTTTCTTTGCTTAACCTAGATACAGTCAAGAAAAACGCTGATGGTGGTGTTTTCTTTGATGAAGTTTTTTTTGGGAAAACAATTGGTGGATAAACTATGGTTGACTGCTTGCCTGTATGTCGACGGACTACGAGCTGAATATTGCGTGAGTTGACAATCAAATACTGACTATTGTTAATACTTTTAAGATACAGATTCTTAATGAAGGAAGTATAAGGAACAATTTTTTGAAGAGTCCATTTTTCTGATAAATTAAATATATTTTTTGGAAGACTGTGAATATAATCGATTTTTACACCCTTAGTTTTGATAGTGTTTGATAATCCGAATGAAGAACTAGTGATAACTAAATCATAGTTTGAAAGTTTAAAAGATGACCAAATTAATGGTGATAGAAGCTGAATTAGTGAGGTTTTATTTCTAAGATATGGAAAATTATGAACAAAGCTGGTAAACACCTGTCTCTGAGTGATTTTGTCTTTCACCTGTTGGTTAAAGCTGGAAGTGTAGATATCGGCTTTTGGAAATAACTCTATTATGTGAGAAGCTAGTCTTTCTGCCCCACCATACTCCATCATGGAATCGTGAACAATTGCCACTTTGAGCTGACTAGTTCTGTTGTTTAGCTTCATATAGCATTAGTTTTCCCTGCGTTCCTTGAAAGAGCAAGGTGGTGGAGTTTCTTAATTTGAAAGAGAAATATCTTTATGTAGTATCGAAGGGCTTTAATTATTATTCCCAGGTCTACCAGCAAACTGGCATTTTGAATATAGTCCAAATCGATTTTTGTCCATTGAGTTGTAGTTATCCTGCTTCTAGGGTAGAAAAAAACTTGTGATATGAGGCCTGGCTTGACAAAAGAGCGTTGTTTCCATTTTTTTGTAAGAAGTTTATGTTCTTTTTCTGGAAAAGGTCGTGGACCAACTAAAGACATGCCTCCCTTCAGAACATTTACAATTTGAGGAAGTTCGTCTAAGGTAGTTTTGGAAAGAAATAGACCAAGTGAGCTAAAGCGAGGATCGTTTGGAATTTTAAAGGTTGGAAAAGGAGATATGTTTAATTGCTTATATTTACTTTGCAACTTGTGTGCTCCCGGCTTCATGGTTCGAAATTTGTATATTATGAAAGGTCTTCCGTTTAGACCTGTTCTTTCTTGTTTGAAAATTACTGATTCTTTTGCGCTTAACTTTATGGCAATGGCAATTATTAATAATAATGGAGAAAGAGCTACTAGAGCTAGACAAGCTATGAGTATGTCTAGGATTCTTTTTAGGAGCGAGGAGTGATATGCTGAAGGATAAATTTTAAGGCTTGTCATCTAGGAAATTATACCTTGTTTATTTTGATCCGTTGAATAGATAGAAGTAGCAGTGAAACTTCAATGAAGAACAGCTAAAATAGCGATAGATGATAAGTGACTTAGGAGTAATCTTTAAGGTATATTTAATTTCTTTAGGCCTGCAGCTATTGGTTTGGCCATGGGTGAGTAGATGGTTTAAAGAACTGGCAGATGGAGGATGGGCTTTGGGAAGAGTTTTCAGCCTATTGGCCATAGGTTTACCCATTTGGTTTTTGAGCCATATATGGCCAGTTAACACAGATTGGGGAGTAGCGGTGATGATCTTGGTGCTAATGCTAGTTGGGCTACGAGCCATACAAGGGTGCGACCCTAAGATAAGGGTGGCACCTTTAAGAATGATTTTAATGGAGGAAGGTATGTTTTTAGTTGGCTTTTTTGGACTGGCATTGGTGAGAGGATTTCAACCTGACATATTAGGGTTGGAAAAGTTTATGGATTTTGGATTTATAAAGGAATATTTGATTTCTAGTAAGTTACCGGTTAATGATATGTGGTTAGCAGGAAAAACTATAAACTATTATTCTTTTGGGCATTTCATGGCTAGTATCTTGGTTAGAATTTGGGGGGTAGGTTTAGGTGTTGGGTACAACTTGTTGCTGGCGTGGATCTTGGGGGCTAGTTTGGCTTTGAGTTTTGCCATCGTAGTAAATTTGGGGGGTGGAATATTAGGTGGGGTGGTAGGATCGCTGCTAGTCTGCTTAGGAGGGAATAGCCATACTTGGTGGTATCTGATTAGGAACAAAGGTTTCACTAGCTATTGGTACGCTAGCGCGACTAGATTCATTGAGAATACAATTCACGAGTTTCCAGGGTATAGCTTTGTGGTGAGCGACCTGCATGCACATGTTTTGGGACTACCGATAGTGCTGGCTTTTTTACTGGTGCTAGTGGCTATTTTGCAGGGGTACGACCCTCCTTTGGCCCGACAGCCGAAAGGGCCCGCCCCGCCGATATCGGGCGTGGCTCCTTTTAGGGTCGGACCCCTTAATACGACTGTTTTGGGAGTACTCTTGGGGGTAATGGTAATGACAAATACTTGGGACCTGGCGATATTTGGTTTGTTATTAGTGGTTTTTGGATTATTATTACTGGTTAATAAAAGGATAAGCGTAAAACAACTACTTATATCTTCCGGAGTGATTGGAGCTACAGCCGGAATAGTAGCGATGGCTTGGTTGGTGAATTTTCAATCTTTTTCCGATGGAGTTGGTCTGGTTGATGGCCGTTCTCCTTGGTGGCAAATGGGGGTTTTGTGGGGAGGCCATTTGGTGGTAACTTTGATGGCACTATGGTTGGCCTTTAGAAGAAAAACAAAGAAGAATATATTAGTGATAGCAATAGGAATAACGGCAGTATTGTTGCTAATTATTCCGGAGGTAATATACGTGAAGGATATATACACATCTCATCAGCGGGCTAACACGATGTTTAAACTTACCTACCAGGCCTTTATTATGATGAGTTTGTTGTTTGGATGGGTGGTAGGGCAAGTTCTCACCCGCTGCAGGCCACTGAAGGTTCGTAAAGCCCTTTCGCTGCGCCGTAGAGTGCTTATGGTTATGAAATGCCTTTGGTTAAGTCTGATGTTAGTTCTGTGGGGGGGATTCATGATCTTTCCACTTGAGGCTTTCAACTCCTATTACGGAGGACTTAAGATGTATAAGGGTCTAGACGGATTGGTTTGGCTTCAAAAAGATCAAGACAAGTGGGGAATGATTGAGTACCTGGAAGAACATAGCAATGGTTTGAATATGGTGGAGGCTGTGGGAGATAGTTACAGTAATCTAAACAGTGTGTCGGCCTTTTCTGGAACACCAACTGTGGCTGGTTGGAGAGTGCATGAGTGGCTTTGGCGAGGGGGTTATGGAGTAGTAGGAGAGAGAGAAGCTTTGGTTAAGGAGTTTTACGAGAGAGGAGAGAAAAAGCTTTTGGACACCTTTAATGTTGGCTGGATAGTAGTTGGACCAAATGAGAGGCAAAAATACCAGATAGATGAGAATCGGCTTTTGGACCTTGGGGGAGTGGTTTGGAGTGGAGGAAAAAGTTACTTAATACAGGTTATTGATTGAGCTGGTTTTGAATGTATTGTTTTAAGGCTTCCCAATTACCGTCTTTAGCAATTAAAACCCACTGGTTTTGGTATAGATAGCGTGGAGGGTTCTCTAAAATAGCCAGACTACCGTCTTCACTTTCGGTAGATAGATTAATTGACTTAAAAGGGTTGTCGCGCGAACTGACCAGCAAATGAATTAAGGAAGGGTAGTCATCGGTAGCTACATTGGTGACCAAGTTTTCTTGAACAATGTTGAGCAAGCTGGATCGAGTAGACTCGTTGAAGAGGACATCTGTAGACAGTAGTTTTTGACGCAAGGCTTTAATAAGCAACTGTTGCCTTTTATTTCTGGCGAAATCAGTACCCTCTTCCCCTTCTGCATGGCGAGAACGGACAAACTTAAGAGCTGTTTCTCCAGTCATTGTTTGAAGACCTTGGTTGAAACTTATGGTTTCGTAGCGATTCTCTATTGGATAGGCGTTTTCTTGACCAGGAATAGGAAAGAGTTTGTCTGTAAAACTGTTTTCTATATTAACAGATATTCCTTCAAGCAGATCTATAGCTTGGACAAAACTGTTGAAGTTAACAACTCCGGTGTAGTGAATAGGTATTCCTAGTGTTTCTTGAATAGAGGCCTGAATAAGACTTATACCAGCTGGGGGATCTCTTTGTTGACCATAATGATAGACGGCATTAATTTTTGTTTTTAGAGAGTCTACCCAAAGATCTCTGGGAATAGAGATTATAGTAATCTGATTGGTTGAATGAAGAAAGGAAGCCAAAATAATGGTGTCTGCCAAGTCAGAAACGTCTGTTTGGTTCTCTCCCTTTGTTCCCAGCAAAAGCAGATTGGTGCGGCCATCAGAATGGTTCAGGTGATCTACAGGATCTTGAAAGAGAGTAATGGCGTGTTGAGGAACAATGTTTAACTTTTTGAAGAACAACTTTAACTTGACTAAGCCAATGAGCAAAATGATTAAAAGAAAACTTAAACCAATTATTTTTATATGCGACTGAATGAAGTGAACAACAGCAATCTTAACTCTGGCGGGGCGGAGCCGCTTGAGCTTCATTTAAGTAGTTTAATTAACTGATTAAAGGTAGCAGGATCCAAACTTCCGGTACCTACCAAGACCCCACTAATGTTAGGCTTGGTGGTAAATTCAAGGACGTTTTGAGGAGAGATTGAACCACCATAGAGAACAGGACTGTCTTGATTGGTGAGCAGGGCTATCTTTGAGATAACTTTTTCAGCTCTCTCTGGTGACTCTGGTTGCCCGCTACCAATAGCCGAGACTGGTTCATAGGCGAAGATGCAGCTTGAAAGATTAACGTTAGAGCTGAAAAGCTCCTTTATCTGTTCGTCTAAATAGGGCTGGTCAAGACAGATGACTGGCGTAATGTTTTGCTTAAGAAGGGCAAGGGTTTGGACGGCCACATCTTGGCTAGTTTCCTTAAAAGTAGACCTTCTTTCCGAATGACCAACCAGACAGTAGGTAACTAATTCAGAAAGCATTTCTGCGGTAATGTCTCCCGTGTGTTTACCGGCTGGAAAGGAACTGACTGTTTGGGCTCCAATAGAAAGAGCGGCTTGAGAAGGATTAAGATGTCTGTTGAACTCTGGTAGGTCTGTAAAGGGAAGGCAGACTACAACCTTGAGATTAGGAGAGTCTGCAAGATTGCCAAGTTTTTCAAGTTCTGATAGCCAAACCAAGGACTGAGTATTGTTCAAATGACTTTTCCAGTTAGCTATTAAGTATGTCATGGTAAGAGATATTTTACCCTTTTATTTAGAGTATAGTAGATAAAGTAAATGACGGCTATAAAACAAAAACTAAACAGTGAACAGTTGGTGGCTGTGACCCACGAAGGTGAACCTTTGTTGGTTTTGGCTGGGGCTGGTTCAGGGAAAACTAGGGTGTTGACACACAGAACGTATTGGCTGATTAAGGAGAAAAAAGTTGATCCTGGGAAGATAGTCTTGCTGACTTTTACTAATAAGGCAGCTAAAGAGATGTCTGGCAGGGTGAAGGAGTTACTAGATGTAAGCAAGGATGGTTTTAGTGGAGGTAGGTTGGGATTTGCTGGGACCTTTCATGGTTTTTGTGTTCGCCTGTTGAGAATGTATGGTGAGGCAATAGGAGCTGAAAAAGGCTTTGTGATTTATGATACGGCTGATCAAAGACAGGTAATGAAAAAGGCTTTGGTAAATTTAGATCAGGAGAGCACGCTTAAGAAAATTAGAATGTATTTGGCCATTGTTTCTAAGTACAAAAACAACTTGGTGAGCATAAAGGATGCAGGTTTTTTAGCAAGGGAGAGCTATCAGAAAACGGCTATCTCAGTATGGAGTGAGTACCAGAGACTTTTGAATAAATTTAGGGCGTTGGACTTTGATGATCTATTAACAAAGTGTGTGAAACTTCTAAAGCTGGGAGAGGTAAGAGATAAGGTTCACAGAAGATTTGACTGGATTCTAGTAGATGAGTATCAAGATACAAATAAGGCTCAGTTTGAGCTAACTAGACTATTGGTGAGCGAACCCCAACGGTTGATGGTGGTTGGCGACGCCTCACAGGCGATATATTCCTTTAGAGGAGCTGATTTTAGAAACTTAAAACTTTTAAAAAGGTATTTTGAGAATTTGAGAGTGGTGGAGCTGGTTGAGAACTACAGAAGTACTCAAAATATTTTAGATGCTGCCCATGAAGTAATTGGTAATAATACTGGCCACCCAGTATTAAAGCTTAGTACTCGTGAGAATGAAGGAGAGAAAATACTAATGTTTGAAGGATCGGATGGTCGGACTGAAGCCAGATTTGTGATTGATAACTGTCTTGGACCAATAGGAAGGGGTGAAAGTGTAGCTGTTTTGTATAGAACCAACGCTCAGTCTAGAATCTTGGAAGAAGAGCTGATAAAAGCTAGGATTGCGTATCGGTTGGTAGGTGGAGTAAGGTTTTATGAGAGAAAAGAGATTAAGGACATACTAGCCTACTTAAAAGTAATGGTTAATAGGGATGATGCTGTTAGCTGGGACAGAATTGAAAAGCTAGGAAAAAGAAAAAGAGCCAGATTTGAAGACTGGAGTGAGTTGGTGGTTGTAGAAGAGATGGTTACTGGAGACCTAATTGAAAAGATAATTGAGGTAACTGGGTACTTGGATAGATTCGACAAAAAGAGTGAAGAGGATTTGAGTAGGTTAGAGAATATTAATGAGCTAATGGCGGTAGCAGGTGAGTTCCCTAAAGTTGAGACATTTTTGGAAAGCGTAGCCCTGATTCAGGCTGAAGACTTAGCCGACCGACTTCAACCAAAAGAAGTTCAGATTACCTTAATGACAATACACTCTGCCAAAGGGTTAGAGTTTGATAATGTGTTTGTGGTGGGCTTGGAAGAAGGACTACTACCTCATTCTAGAAGCTTGCTGGAGAAAGAGTCTTTGGAAGAGGAAAGAAGACTTTTGTATGTGGCGATTACCAGAGCCAGACGGAAACTATTTTTAAGTTCTGCTAGAGCTAGATTTTTGTATGGGGCAAGAACAAGTCAGAGCCCGTCTAGATTTTTGAGCGAGATTCCTCAGCGTTTAGTCTACAAAGATGTGAAGGTTAAGGTAGATAATAAAACAACCAGAACGGAGGGAAGAGTGATTGTACAAGACTGGGAGATAGAGAAGGAAAGCGCGGATGATTTTAAAGAAATTGATAGCTGGTAGAATAAGAACTATGATTCGAGAAGTTAAAGAAGTATCTAGAAAGAGTTTCGACAGACAGTCATCCCACCCACTACAAAGTTGGACTTGGGGAAGCTTAAGAGAGTCTGATAGGGTTGAGGTTGTTAGATTGGGAGAATACAAGCAGAAGAAGTTGCTCAAAGGTTACCAGATCACTCTTCATAAAATACCTAAGTTGCCTTGGAAAATAGGATACTGCCCCAAGTCTTTGGCTCCGAGCAAGAAGATGTTGAAACACTTGAAGGCAGAAGGAAAGAAGCGAGGGGTAATAATGATCAAGTTTGAACCCAATGTCCGAGTTGACTCAAAGTTTGGAAAAGAACTTGGATTGGTAAGAGGCAGGGCCTTATTTACCAAAAATACATTTTGGTTGGACCTGACGAAAAGTGAGGAGGAGTTACTTGCGGGAATGAAATCTAAAACTAGATACAATGTTAGATTGGCTAAAAAAAGAGGAGTGGAGGTAATGGAAGATTCGAGCGACCAAGGTTTTAAGGAGTACTGGAAACTAATGGAGGAAACGACTAATAGGCAGGAGTTTTATGCCCACAACAAGGAGTATCACTTGAAGATGTGGAGGAAAATGAAGGAGGCCGGTCAAGCACATTTGTTCAAGGCCGTTTACAACCAGAAGACTTTGTCTACTTGGATTGTGTTTGTTTTGAACGGAGTACTTTACTACCCTTATGGAGCTTCTAGTAGAGAACACAGAGAGTTAATGGCCAACAACTTGTTGGCATGGGAAGTAATAAAGTTTGGTAAAAAAATGAAACTGAAGAAGTTTGACATGTGGGGATCTTTGGGGGTGGACCCAGACAGGAATGATCCATGGTACGGCTTTCATAAGTTCAAGGAAGGATATGGAGGAGACCTGGTTGAGTTTGTGGGCAGTTGGGACTTGGTAATTAGTCCGGTCTTGTACTGGCTTTACAGGTTGGGTGAGGGAATAAGATGGGTAGTACTGAGGACTCTAAAGAAATGGAAGACATAAGACAGACAGAGGAGTGGGCAGAATATTTAAGAAGCTTTAATTGGAAAGTGGAAAAGGTTGGTAAGGTGCTTGTGTTTATTAAAAAAATACCCTTGACTCCCCTTAGCATGATGAAAATTCAAAGATTTAGCGGTGAGCTGGATCTTGATGGTTTAAAGAAACTGAAGAAGAAACATAAGGTTGTGTATACAGTGGCTGAACCCGCCTTGGGGTACGACCCTCTTTCGGCCCAATGGCCGAAAAGGCCCGCCCCGCCGATATCGGGCGTGGCTCCTTTTAGGGTCGGACCCCTTTGGAGAGTGAACAAGAACCCGTTTTTACCAACCAAAACAGTAATTATTGATTTAGAAAATAGTAAGGAAAAGTTGTGGAGTGATTTATCGGTGAATGCCAAACGGATATTGAGAAAGGGATTCTGGACAAGCCAGAATGACGAGAAGGGTGGAAATAACAGGAAACGTCATTCTGGTAAGTTGAGTCTTCGAAACGCATCCAGGACTGAGTTTTATAAAGCTTGGAAGGATTCAAGTAAGACTTGGGTTATGAGTGAAGAGAGATTGAATAAATTAATTGACTCATTTGCTGGAAAAGCAAGTTTGTGGGTTAGTGAGAGTGAAGATGGGGTACTGTCTGGAATTTTGCTTTTAAAATCTAAAGATACTGTTAACTATTTTCAGACCTTTACCACAGACAAGGGCAGGCAAACTGGAGCTCACTATCAACTTGTTTGGGAAGCAATACTAAAAAGTAAGAGAGATGGATACAAGTATTTTGATTTTGAGGGAGTTATAGATAAAAGATGGCCACAAAAGAAGTGGGGCGGCTTTAGTGAGTTTAAGGGTAAGTTTGGAGGTAGAGCGATTAACTATCCTGGTTCGTTTGTGAAATGGTTCTAGGAATGCCGCTAGGCCAACAGTGGTCTTGAAATTCACAACGCTGACAGGGTGAAAAATCCTCAGTTTTAGGAAACTTTAATGAACGGATTTTTTTCATGGAGTCTTTGATCTCTACTTTTAGACTATCTATTTCTTGGTCGGAAACAGTGAAAATCATCTGACCAGATTTGTTTTTTAATAGTGGTTGTTCTACAAAATCTAGTTCGAATTGAGTCGCCTTTTGAGAGAAGTTTTTATCTAGTTTGGCTAATAGAGCGTAAAAAACAAGTTGGCGTTTTAGATAGCCAGTAGATGTTTTGGTGGTACCTTCAACTTCTCCCACAGATTTTGGCTTGCCAGTTTTGTAATCGGTTATTTTTACTTGCTTGTTGTCTTGGCCAACAAGATCGAGTTTGTCTACCTTACCTATTAGGGGAATGTCTCCTAAGAGACAGTTGGACCCTGAGGAGTAACCTAGGTATTTTTCTAGAGATAGGGCAGGCTTTAGAGAGTCTTTATGGAGATTGTAATAGGCTTCTAAAACTTTAAGGCCATGCTTTTGTCGGATTGCGTAATCTTCTTTAGTGACAACCTCCTTTGATAGCGCTTGTTTAAATTGACTTTGAAGGAACTTTAAGCCGGGCCTCTTGTTAGTATCAATGAATTTTTGATGATATTTTTCCAAGGATCCATGAATGGCAGTGCCAAAGACAAGATAGGCCTCCTTTGCTTTTGGAAGGCGGTATAGATTATTGAGCTTAAATTTATAGTTGCAATCTAGAAAAGTGGTAAGAGCGGTAACCGAGAGCTTGATGTTCTTGACTAGTTCCAGCAAGTATTCTTTTTCCTTGTTATTGGTGGTGTCAACGATTGGGGGAGTGAGTAGCTTGGTGATGACTTTTGTGGAGGCGTCTTCAGTACTAGTTATATTAATTTTTTTAGTTAATCGCTCGGGTATTTCATTTACAAATGAGGACTGAAGAGTGCTTTGAGTTCCGTAATCAGTAGTGTATTGGCTGGATGAAGTTATACAAATGGTTTTTTTAGCTCTGGTTAGGGCAACGTAAAAAAGACGTCTTTCTTCTTGTTGGGGATCTTGGTTGGTTGAGAACTCCAGTAAGTTCGAGGGGAGCTTGATAAGTCTGCGGATTCGAGCGTTCCCCCACTTGCCATCTACGCAACGGTAAATAAAGACATGATTCCACTCTAATCCTTTAGCCTTATGGGCAGTGGTTAAGGTAATGGAATTCTTCATTGTTACAGGAGAAGAAATATTTACAGCTATTTTTTGTTCTTTTAACGCCTCTATGTTTTTCAAGAAACCAGAAAGATTTAGGCCCTTATCTTGAAAGGCCATATTTTTTATTTGAGTGAAGAACATATTTAACTGATGAAGCTCGGTTAGTTTATTTTTTTGTTTAAGCAAATGGTCTAGGATACCCGATTCTTGAATTAACTTTTCAAAAAATTCAGGTAAGGTTGAGTTTGAAGACATCTCCTGCCACTTAACTAGTTTAGAAAAGAATTTCTTAATTCCTTTGGGGGCTTTTGTTTTGCTATTGAGAACATGGCTGGCAAAATGAGATCTACTGTCGGAGGCTTCTTTAGCGGTTTTGAGAATTTCAAATGAATCAATCTCAAAAAAGTCATAGTTTAGTAGTGTGAAAATTTCGGTATCTAGATGTTGATGGGGAGAGTCATTTATAATGGTAAGAAAAGTGATTAGCTTTTTTATCAATGGCTGTTCAAGTAAGTTCTGAGTTCCTTGGACTGTAAAGGGTAAGCTGAATTTTTTAAGTGTTGAAGAAATGTCAATTAAGTCTTTGTTGTGACGCATGATAACGGCAATGTCTTGAGGTTTAGCACCTTGTCTGATGAGCTTTTCGATACTGCTAGCCAAGTAGTAGTCTTCAAAAATGGAGTTGGAGAAATGAGCCAAGTTCATTGGCTGACCGTTTTTTGGTGAGATACTTTTTAAATTGATAGCTTTGATCGAGTTGTTCTTTATTACATTGTGGGCAGAGTTAAGAATGGTCTGGAGAGAGCGATAGTTTTGATTTAAGTTTATTAAAATTAGTTTAGGGAAACGACTGATAAATTCTTTGGTATTTTCGAGAGAGGCTCCTTGAAATCTGTAGATTGATTGATTAGGATCACCAACTATGAAGAGATTAGCTTTTTCTTTCCAAAAAGAAGCTAGTTTGAAGACTAGTTGGTTCTGAGAAGAGTTGGTGTCTTGATATTCGTCAACTAGAATGTAGTTGATTTTTTCTTGGTATGAGAGAAGCAAGTTTTTGTCTTTAGTGAACTTATCTACCACCCAGTTAATCATGTCTTCAAAATCAAATTTGCCTTTTTTCAACAACTGCTGTTGATATGAAGAATATATTCTTTGTAAGTCTAGGTTTTTGTCTAAATCTTTTTGTTTTTGATTTAAGACTGTTTTAGAAAGATCTTTACGCTCCTTGTCTAGATCGCTTTGTTGCGAGGTCAATACATCCTTAAACTCTTCTGGACTAACACCTTCTCTTTTTAAGGTCTTTATATTACTTATGATGCTTGAGACGTAGTAGTAGGGGGCGTTTAGAGGTTTTAGGTATTTAAATTCGTTCCTTCGGATTATGCTGGCTAAGATCTTGGTGCGATCAAGGTCTTGTAAGTGTTCTGTTTCCTCTGCCACCATGAAGAGGTCTGGGTTTTCTAAGATAACTGATTGGCAAAAGGCATGAAAGGTAGAGATTTGTACAGAGTAGGCGGGTTGGCCGATTAGACTGACTAAACGTTGGCGCATTTCATTACTAGCGGCATCGGTGAAGGTCAAGGCCAGGATACTACTAGGAAGAGTGTCTGTTTGCTTGAGGATGTTAGCTATTCGTAGAGTCAGAACTTGGGTTTTACCTGTACCTGGGCCGGCCATGACCATAACAGGGCCACTGATTGTATCTACAGCTATTTTTTGATTTTTGTTTAGTTTGGAGTATTCATGGCTAAAAGAAGGCATGGTGACAGTATATATGTTTAAACTTACTTGTCTTTGTCTCCAGAAGAAAGGGTTTGAGTAGAAGATATTTTTTGACCTAATGAGGTAAGGGAAGATTGAGCGTTACTCATTTGATTAAAGGCGTTGGTTAAGTGACGGTTCAAAACGCTTAAATTATCATCTAGTTTTGAGTAGTCTTTTTGGATTCCTCTTAAAATGGCAAATACACGCTTGGAACGACTTTCAATTTTCTGACCCTCAAAGGACAAGAGTATTGTTTGAAGGTGTGAGTAAAGAGTGGAGGGGGAGACTGGATAAACTCGACTGTCTCTAGCGTAGTTCATTAGCTCTGGTAGATTAACAATCTCGTAGTAGACGGCTTCTGATGGTATGTACATTAAGGCAAAGTCTAAAGTATCTTCATCTGGTAGGATGTATTTTTTTGAGATATCCTTAATGTGTTTTTTAACATCTTTGACTAGAGCTTTTTTATGTAGTTTTCCTTCTTGTTTATCTTTGGCCTTGACCATTTTCTGAAAGTTTTCCATGGGAAATTTGGAGTCTATGGGTAAAATGCCGGCACCAGTTTTTATGGCCGCATCAACTTTGGCCCCACTTTTGAAACCAAACTGGAGATGAAAAGAGTTCTTGGGAAACATCTGAGAGATAAGGTCTTTTAAGACTTCTTCACCTATATTGCCTCTTAACTTAGGGCTTTGGAGAAACTGCTGGAGCTCTTGCATGGAACGACCGATCTCTGAAAAAGTACCGGCTTCTTTTTTAAGTTCTCCAATTACCTTTGAGGCCGTATCTAAACGAGAGTGTAAATCCCCATAGCTTCTTTGAAGAGTACTGGTGATGTTCTGATTGGAACTTACAAGAGAGTTTTGGATACTTCTTAACCACTCAGTAATGGCATGGTCGTCTTTTGGTTGGTTTAACTTCTTGTTTAGAAGAATGTAGATGAGAACAAGACCAGAGACAAGAACAGCTAGTATGAGAAATGTATCTGAAGACATATAATCATTATATATGCATACAAGAAAAAGGGGCATTGTTGTTAAGCGTCATGGTTGGCTGGTGATATTAACAGTATTGGTTTGGGTATTGATTGGTTTAATGATAAATTTTGTAGACCCAGAAAACATGAAAGATTTGGGTATAAAAGGGAGTTATGTATTGCCCGGACTACTTGTTTACATTGGCCTGTTTTTGTTTTTGAATATATTAACCTTGTCAAGCAAAAGAGCCCTCTTGTGGTCTAGTACGCTATTGATTTTTATAAACTTAAGAATATGGGGGTTGGGAAACTATCTCAATCTATTGCTATTACTAGGGCTGGCTGGTAGTGTTGAGATATATACATCTTTAAGTAATAAAAGCGCAGAAAAGAATGCAGTTGTCAAAGAAGAAAATTAACTCTAATCTTAACCTTCAACTTAAAAAGATGTTGTTGGGAGTGTTGGCAGAGATGAAGTCACCGGATGAAATAGAGATGGTTTTGAATGAGCTTTTAACCGAAACGGAAAGGGCTGTTGTTTTAAAAAGACTAGGAATTGCAATTTATCTTGACAAGAAGAGGAGTTATGAAGACATAAAGAACCATTTGAAGGTAAGCTCAGCTACGATTGCTTCCATATCTGACAACCTAGGTAACCCCGGACTTCAAGAGATAATTAAAAGAATAAAAGCAGATCAATGGGCAGAAGAAACCAGTGGCAGGATTGTGAGAAGTATAAAAAAGATTTTGCCAGTATAAAAACTGCATGACTTCTAATGGTTTTTGCACTTGACTTTTCGGGTTAATTATGGGTAAATTAACTCATGAAAAGTTATGAACTTTCGGAAAAGACCTTAAGTAACTTATATTGGAATTTGAAACTGACAACTAGTCAAGTTGGAGAAAGATTGGGTTGTTGTCAAGCAACAGTCCACAAGAGGATGTATGAACTGGGAATACCTTTACGTTCTCCTGGAGTAAAGGTGGTCAAAATACCCAAGGAAGATTTAAAGAAACTTTATATTGATCAATGTTTATCAAGCCGAAAGATTGCTAAGATTTACAACTGTGCTTATTCTACTATCGATAGGAAAATTAGACAGTTTGGATTTCCCATTAAAACACTGGCCGCTGCCCACATAACAACCCATCGAGCTTGTTTTGATGGAGATCTAATTAGAAAAGCCTACCTGGTTGGCTTCCGAACTGGAGACCTTAGAGTTAGGAAAATGTACAAGAACAGTGAAACTCTGCTGATTGATTCTGGATCAACTAGATATGATCAAATTATCTTGATTCGATCTCTTTTTCAAAAATATGGAAGAGTATGGATTAGTAATCCAAACAAAAGAGGTGCTTGGCAAATTGAATGCTCCCTTGATAGCTCATTTACGTTCCTACTAAAGAAGCATAAAGAGTTCCCCAAATGGATTGCTGAAAATTATAGTTTATTTTTATCTGCTTTGGCTGGTTTTATAGATGCAGACGGTTCATTTTTTGTATTGAAAAATAAAAAACAAGCTCGTTTTGCGCTTGGAAATTATAATCTTTCTTTACTAAAACAGATTAAGAAGAAAATTGACACTATTGGTTTCCACAATAGACTGTTTCTTGGGAAAGAAAAGGGATATGTTGGGAATGATGGCTATATTAGCAAGGGTGATTATTGGACTTTTTCCATTCATAGGAAAAGTGATCTCTATGGTTTTACACAGTTGATTACTCCCTTTCTCCGATATCCAAGAAAAATAGATGATGCCAACAGAGTGATTAATAATATCGATTATAGGAATCGGAAATATGGTTTTATTAATATGCAAACTTGAAACAGTGGTAAAATTTAGCTATGGATAACAAATTTTATATTACGACTCCAGTTTATTATGCTAACTCTCAACCCCACATCGGGACATCGTATACTACGTTGGCGGCTGACATAATAGCGAGATATTACCGAATTGAGTTGGGTGAAGATAATGTCTTACTTCAAGTTGGAACCGACGAGCATGGCCAAAAAATAGCCGAAACTGCTAAGAGTCAGAATAAAGAGCCGAAAGAGTTTCTTGATGAGCTAGTACCCTCTTTTAAGAAGGCTTGGAAGATGCTGAATATCGACTTTGATGTCTTTGTTAGAACTACAGATCCTAGACACATTAAGACAGCTAGCGATCTTCTACAGAAAGTTTATGATAATGGTTATATTTATAAAGGAGTCTATGAAGGATTTTATTGTGTTGGTTGTGAGAAATATATTACTAAAAAAGAATTAGTTGCTGATAAGTGTCCATCACATCCCAATAAAAAAGTTAGCTACCAAAAAGAAGATAACTATTTTTTAAAGTTGTCAGAATTTGCTCCCAAGATCCTAGGATTAATAGAATCAGGCGAGGTAAACATTTCTCCAAAGCATAGAAAAAAAGAGATTGTTAATCGGATAAAAGAAGGAGTAGAGGATTTGTCTATCTCAAGGGAAAGTGTTGACTGGGGCATCCCAATTCCTTGGGATATGGAGAAAAAATCAACTTTATGGGTATGGGTTGAAGCGTTGATAAATTACTATTCGGTAACCAAATTTGATGCTGACAAAAATAGATTTTGGCCAGCAGATCTTCATTTGGTAGGTAAGGATATTTTATGGTTCCATACAGTCATCTGGCTGTCTCTCTTGTTGGCGGCTGATCTTGATTTGCCTAAACAAGTTTTCGCACATGGTTTTTTTACAATTGATGGTCAGAAGATCTCAAAGTCCCTAGGTAACGTGATTACCCCAAAAGAGTTTATTGATAAATACGGCGTTGACGGGGCTAGATATTTGATAATCTCAGCAGCACCTTTTGGAGATGATAGAGATATAAAAAGAGAAGATTTTGACAAAAAATATACCAGTGACTTAGTAAATGGTTTGGGTAACTTGACAGCAAGAGTGGCTTCAATGGCTGAAAAGGTTAACCTAGAAGTAGACTCCAAACGAAATGAAATGACAAAGGAGGTTGGAGTAAAGCTTAAGAGCTTTGAGTTTAATAATGCGCTTAACTTAATTTGGGATAGGATTAGAAAGGCAGATAAGTTAATTAATGAAAAAGAAGTCTGGAAACTTGAAGGAGAAGAAAAGAAAGATGTTCTAGTAAAACTAGTTGGTGAAATTAGACAAATTGGAGTTGACCTGAAACCATTCTTACCAGAGTCGGCTGAAAAGATAATAAAACAATTTGCAGGACCAAAAATTGTAAGAGGTGAGAATTTGTTTGAAAGACTTAAGCCAGGCGTTTAACAAACTTTTTAATTAACCAGTCTTGAAGACTGGTGGGCAGTATTCTGTGAACAAGATAGAGAAGTCTGGCATCGTAACCTACAAAGTAATTCCTTTTTGGATTCTTGGTTTCGATAACTTTTTTTATTTTAAAGGCAACTTTATTTGGACCTTGAGTGGTGTGAATTCTGGAGATGAATTTTTTTATTTTGTTGTTTAACCCCCTGATTTTTGATTTTGGACTTAGGTGCTTACAGCTTGGATAGCGAGTATTTTCCCAGAAACTAGTTTTGAAAGAACCAGGGTTGATGGAAACTGCATTGATGTTAAAAATTGACTCCTCTACCCGTAATGATTGAGTTAAGGCTTCTAAAGCAAATTTTGAAGAAGAATAAATACCGTAAAAAGCGGTGGTAACAAAACCTGAAATACTACTGACATTTATTATCAAACCTTGTTGATGTTTTCTCATAATGGGAAGAGTGGCAAAAATCATTTTGAAGGCGCCGAATAGGTTAACGTCGAACTGTTGCCTGACTTCTTCAATGGTAAAGCTGCCGATACAACCCATGTGGCCGTAGCCGGCGTTGTTTATTAGACAGTCTATGTGGGATGTTTGCTTAATGATTTTGTTGACTATTTGGCTTATTTTTTCTTGAGACCAGGTAACGTCTAGGATCATTGTCTTTGGTCTAATTTCTTTTGGTAGTTTGGAAAAAATCTTTAAATCATCTTTCTTTCGGACGGTGCCGTAGACTTGGTAACCAGACAAAGCTAGCAGCTTAGCAGTATGGAAACCAAAACCTGAAGAAACACCGGTAATTAAGATTGTTTTCTGAGTCATGATATCCATTATACTAGCATCATGCTGGTTGATACACACTGCCATTTATCTGATAAGAAATTTAAAGATAATCTAAATGAAGTAATTGAGAAGGCTCTGAAGGTGGGAGTTGGAAAAGTTATTGTACCAAGTACTAATCTTGAGGATGCAAAACGAGTAATTGAACTAGTGGAAGCAAACAAGAGTACTTATGCGCTGGTGGGTATTCACCCGGAACATGTGGAGGAGATTGAAAGGATTGGAGAGCTAAAAGCATTAGTTGGTTCTTCTAAAAAGGTGGTGGGTATAGGTGAGATTGGACTAGACTTCTACTTTGATAAAGAAAAAAAGACAAAGCCTGAACAAATAAAACTATTTAAGTCTCAACTTGAGCTGGCTAGAGAGTTAGGATTACCGACGATGATTCATAATAGGGTGGCGGAAAAAGAGATGGTTGAGGTAATTGAGTCGATGAGCAAACTACCAAAAGGACAGTTTCATTGCTGGAGCGCTGACAGTGAATTTTTAGAATATGTACTGAAGAAAGGATTTTATGTTAGTTTTTGTGGAAATATAACGTATAAGGGTAATGATGAACTGAGAGACTTGCTGAAAGAGGTGCCTCTAGATAAACTACTATTAGAAACGGACTCACCCTACTTACCGCCCGAACCATTAAGAGGGAGGATAAATGAGCCTAGAAATGTTAAAATAACAGCTGAGTTTATAGCTAACGTGTTAAATGTTAGCTTGGACACTTTAATTAATCAAACAACCAAAAATAGTTTATGTTTGTATTGCTTAGAAGACTACTAAAAAAATACCCCAATAGAAGCCAGAGAGCTTTAGAGATTTTGCCTGGGTTCGTGAGTTGGAGTTTAATTTTGTTTCCGGTATGGGGATCTTTTTTATGGCCTTTAGGGTTGGCTTATTTTATTATTATCTTTGATATCTACTGGTTATATAGATCGACGACCATGGGAGTTTTTGCTCTAATGTCTCACTTTAGAATTGAGGCTAATAAGAGGTATGACTGGATGGGTGATGTAAGAGGTTTTAAGGACTGGAAAACTGTGTACCACGTTATAGTTATCCCTACATATACAGAGCCACTAACTACATTGGAGAGAACTTTAGAGGCACTGGCTGCTCAGACCCTGAGCTCAAAACAGATAATCCCGGTAATAGCTTTTGAGGAAAGAGCAGGAAAGGGAATTAATGAGTCAAGAAGAATTGTTTTGGAGAAAAAATTTAAGAATAAATTTTCTAAACTGATCTTTTCCTACCATCCAAAAGATATAAAGGGTGAGGTTGTAGGCAAGTCTTCAAATGCAGCCTGGGGATCAAAGACTTTTTTAAAGGAAATGAAGAACCAAAAGAGTTGGATAATGGAAAAGATGACAATTTCTTCACTTGATTGCGATGTGTTACTACACCCTAATCACATGGCTGCTCTAACATACAAGTTCATGGACAGCCCAAGAAAGTATAGAACTATCTGGCAAGGTGCAATTATGTTTTATAACAATATAGAAAAGATCCCCTGGCCGATGAGAGTGTTTAATAGAATCTCTAGTGTGATCAATATGGGTACGTTGATGCGTCCAGATAGGCTGATTAATTTTTCAACCTATACTCTGAGTCTAAAACTAATGGATGAGGTAGGGTATTGGGATACCGATGTGATCCCTGAAGACTATAGAATTTTCTTTAAGACTTACTTTGCTACTGGTGGAGAAGTGGAAGTAGACCCAATATTTTTGCCAATATTTGCAGATGCAGCTGAGGCAGATGGTTTCTGGAACACCTTTGTGAATACGTATGAGCAAGTAAAAAGATGGGCTTGGGGAGTTAGTGATGACGTTTATATAATAAAAAACTACATACTAGACAAAAAAGCGCCGTTTTGGGATAAAACAATTAGAGTAGTTAAGGTTTTAGAAGACCATATGTTGTGGCCGGTGAACTGGTTTATTATTACATTGGGAGCTACGCTACCTCCGCTGTTAAATGACAAGTTTTCAAGAACTGTGATTGGTAAAACATTACCTCAAGTAGCTTCGGCTATTCTTACATTGAGCATGGTAAGTTTATTGGCAGTCATGGTGGTAGATTTTAAGGCCAGGCCAAAAGTTGAGGGACTGTCTTGGTGGAGAAAATTCCTATCCCCTTTTGAGTTTATTTTACTACCAGTAGTTGGCTTCTTCTTTGCAGCAATTCCAGGGATAAATGCTCACACAAGACTAATGCTGGGCAAGTATTTGGAGTACAGAGTAACGGAAAAAGTATAGGCATCCAAGCTAGCTTGTAATATCCCAGTTTTTTAGTTTGTCCGGTTCGGTAGTTTGGAGTTGATGTAGTTTGTGGTACAGCCCCTTACTCTTTATTAGATCGTGATGAGTACCTATTTCGGATATTCTCTTATTATCCAAGACAAGAATCTGATTGGCTCTTTGGATGGTTGAAAGACGATGGGCGATTATTATGGCGGTTCTACCCTTAATTAACTTCCATAGAGCGTCTTGAACTAGTTTCTCTGAGTGAGAGTCTAGTGATGAAGTGGCTTCATCTAGTATCAAGATCTTAGGATCCTTCAAAATAGTGCGAGCAATTGAAAGGCGCTGTTTTTGACCGCCAGACAACCTCACCCCTCTTTCTCCGATAACTGTGTTGAGTTTTTTAGGAAGCTTATCTATAAACTCAAGGGCATTGGCGGTCTTGCAAGCTCGGCGCATTTGGGAGGTAGTGGATGTGGATAGGCCGTACCTTAGGTTTTCTGCTATGGTGGCGTCAAATAGATAGTTATCTTGGCTGACCAAACCAATGTTTTGCCTTAGAGATTCTAAGGATATATCTCGTAAGTCGGTGTTGTCTATTTTTATACTACCTTGATTGGGATCAAAAAATCTAACCATTAGATGAGCTACCGTTGACTTGCCTACCCCAGACTTGCCAACCAAAGCTAAGGTCTGTCCAGGCTGTACTTTAAAACTAATATTTTTAAATACTTCTTGACCTGCTTTGTCTGGATACTTGAACGAGACATTGTTAAAGGAAACCTCTCCCTTTATCTTATCTAGGCTTGTGGGGGAGTCTATGTCTTGTATCTCTATTTTTTGATCTAGTATTTTCAGGTAATCTTTTACCCCAATTTTGGCAAACTTCATTTCCCAAAACACCCAGGACAGATTCCAAAGTGGTTGTCTGATCATCTGAACATATTGAACCATTAAGATTACTGTACCGATGGTAAAGTGACCTATTAATCCTAAATAGAAAGCGTAAGTAACTATGGCTGTAGTCCAGATTTCTATTAATATGTCAGCTAGATTACCCTTGTTGTGAATCTTTTCTGAACTAACCCGTAAACCAATTAGCTTCTTGACTGTTTTATAGAACTTGTTTAGTTCTATTTTTTCAGCGGTGAAGGCTTTGACTAGTCTTATGTTTGTTAAGACTTCCCAGAAGTGACTGTATTCCTTGTCCCAAGTTTTCTGACTCTTCTTTTCTACTTTTTCTAACTGTTTAAAGTGAAGCCGTCGAATTAGAAAAAATGGAACAAACATGCTGACAGAAGCAAGGCCAATAGGAAGATTGATTGAAGAGACTACTAAAATAGAGATGAAGGCGGTGACTAAGTTGGGTAGAAAATGCATACCCACATTAGTAATGATGCTGGTGATGTTTGAAGTCCCACGAGTGAGCTTGTTCATGGTTTTGCCGGACTGATTTTGGTTGTAGAAACCAATTGAGAGATTAAGGAGGTGTTTGTAGGCCACCTCTCTTAAATGGTGCAGCAACCTAGCCTTAAGAATATTGCTTGAGTACCAAGAAAGCCGATTAAGGGCTGAGCCTACTATTCTTAGAACTAAAATGAGAATTATTAGAGATAGGAAAGTTGCATTTTTGAAAAATAAGAAGTTTGTTTCCCCGGCGGTAATCAAGTCAGTAAGAGAGCGGGTAATTAGAGGATATATCTGATTTACACCAGACATTAATAGGATAATGAGCGATATTCCAATTAACTTGCCCCAAAAAGGTCTGGCTAGTCTAACTATTCTCTTGGTATTCATTGTATCTTTCACTAAGCTACATTAAACCATAATAATTTTTGGTATGATTGAAGGTAGATGAAAAGAATGTTGGAATGGATCAGGAATAATGAGTTTTTGGTAGTACTGATACTGGTTGGAAGTTTCTTAAGAATACCTTCTATTTTTGAGCCAGGCTGGTATGGAGATGAAGGAATATATTTAGTGTTAGGAAGTGGCTTTAGAAAAGGATTGCTGTGGTACAGGGAGATTCATGATAACAAACCACCCCTGTTGTATTTATTGGCAGCTATGACAAATAGTGTGGCTTACTTTAGGGCTTTATTATTGGTATGGATGGCTGGAACATTGGTAGTGTTTGACGGTTTGATTAAAAAGATTATCAAGAACAAATGGGCCAGAAGGTTAAGCTTAGCGACGTTCTTGGTGTTTACTACTCTACCCACAATAGAAGGAAACATCGCTAATGCAGAGATATTTATGATCTTACCTACAATAACTGGGGTGAGTATCTTAGTAACTGGAATGAAAAAAAAGCTAAGTAATTGGATGTATTTATTGGCCGGTGGGTTGTTTTCCCTGGCAGTCTTGTTCAAGGTGCCGGCGTTATTTGAGTTCTTAGGATTGGGTCTTTTCTTAATGGTGATGATAAACAAAAACTTAAAGGGGGTACTTGCCTCTCTTAAGGAAGTCCGCTGGTGGGTTGTTCTAATTGGGTTTTTAATACCAATTGTTTTTAGCCTGGCTTACTACTGGCTTAGGGGAGCTGGGCAGGAGTATTTGGTAGCAGCTTTCTTACAAAATGTTGGATATCTGTCTAGCTGGAGAACAGGAAGTATTACCAAGAGCGGAGCCTCTACCCAATCTGGTTTGGCTTTGAGAGGAGCTTTATTACTTTTGGCCATGGGTGTGTTTTGGGTTATGGGTAAAAAACTAGACTGGAAATATAAAATGGTTTGGACATGGTTTGGATTCTCTTTATTTGGAGCTTTGTTGTCTGAGAGACCATACCCACACTACTTAATACAGGTAGTGGCTAGCGGGAGTTTGTTGCTAGGGTTAACTGCTGAGAAAATTAAGACAGGCTGGTGGACCGGCTTGGCAGTAGGAGTGATGGTCTTTTCTATTTTTAAATATAATTTTTATTTCTTCCCCGTATTTAGTTATTACAATAAATTTGTGAAGATGATTGGAAAACAGATAAGCTACGAGGAATATGCAGATAGCTTTGATTGGAGAGTAGGCAGAACCAGAAGACTAACAGCTTATTTGAGAAGCATAACTGAGTCCGGAGAGAGAATTTTTATCTGGGGAGATGAACCATTTGTATATTTTGAATCAGACACTTTACCGGTGGGAAAATATACGGTGGCTTACCATGTAATTGATTTTGAAGCCATTGAGCAGACGGCTGAGTTATTAGTAAGCGAGAAACCTAGAATTATTGTGAGAATGACGAGCGAGAAGAGAACCTTTAGTGAATTAAGAGGAATACTAGAAGACGATTATGCTTTGGTAAAAGAGATAGATGACGCGCGAATATATTTGAGACACTAAGATATGCCTACCGAGAAAAAACAAACAACTACAAATGGGTGGATTGTGGCTGCAGGAAGTATGGTGGTGGTGGCTTTAAGTATTTTTGCTTGGTTCTTTAAAAAGTTGCCACCTGAGATACCCTGGCTATACTCTTTGCCGTGGGGTGAACAGAGACTTATTAACAAGGTTTGGTTTGGATTGGGATTGGGAGGAGTGCTGCTAGCTTTGGGAGGGTGTGCCTTCTTGGCCAAGCTGATTTCTAAAGAAGACATTAGAGCCAGCGTGATGGTCTCAAGAGGCGGCTTCTTCTTGACTGTTTTATATCTACTTAGTTTTTTCCAAGTTTTAAGATTAATGATTTGAAGTATGAAACCAATTGAAGTACTAATCGGGTCTTCTTTCTTGATTTCACTAACCATAAGCTTGGTGGTTGTTCCTTTAATTATTTGGTTGTTTAAGAAGATGAATTGGGTGATAGACCCAAAAAAAACTAAACACCCGGCTCATATTCACAAAACACCTGTACCTAAGGGTGGTGGAATTGCAGTGTTTTTAGCGGTTGCAGTAGCAGTTCTATACCTTGTTGAGCTAGATAAGCATGTGGTAGCTATTTTATTGGCCATGCTAATAACTTTAGTTGTGGGTGTCTGGGATGATGTAAAAGGAGGTAGTCCATACTGGAGATTTGGTTTTAACATTTTATCGGCAGGAATTGTGGTGGCTTCTGGTATTGGAATTGCTTACATATCAAATCCAATGGGTGGGGTAATTGATTTATCTTGGCCAAGATACTCTTTTGAAGTTTTTGGTAAGTTAAGAGAGATTTGGCTTTTGCCTGACTTGTTTGCCCTGCTGTGGATTCCTTTCTTAATGAACGCTATAAATTGGTCGTCTGGGGTAGATGGTCAGGTTAGTGGAGTAGTGGCAGTTGCAGCCGTAACAGTTGGGTTAATATCCTTGAACTACAGCGCGGATATTGCTCAATGGCCAGTAGCAATCTTGGCATTTGCCCTAGCAGGGGCATTTGTGGGCTTGGCATTTTATGGATTCTTCCCGCAAAAGATTATGCCTGGATACTCGGCAACCAGCTTGGCCGGTTTACTATTGGGGGTTCTATCTATTTTGTCTACGGCTAAAGTTGGAGCTTTGATAGTGGTCTTGGGGATACCAACAATTGATGCTGTTTATGTAATTTTCAGAAGGATTTTATCTGGTAAGTCTCCGGTGTGGGGAGATAAGGACCATTTGCATCATAAGTTAATGGAAATGGGGTGGGGAAAAAGACGAATAGCCATGTTCTATTGGCTGACAGCCCTGGCTTTGGGTGCGGTAGCTTTACAAGTAGATGCTGGAAAGAAACTGATAATCATGCTAGCATTAGGTGGATTAATGGCGGCTTTTTTACTATGGAGATATTTATTGCTTTACTCAAAACAACCAGGCCACGACAGTGGTTGAAGAACGTTGCCTTAATGGCGGCTTTGGTTTTTTCTGGCTTGTTGTTTGCTCCGGGAATGTTTGCCAAGACTTTTTTGGCTATGATAGCTTTCACATTATTGTCTAGCGGAGTTTATATCTTTAATGATCTAGTGGATGTAAAGGCAGATAGACTTCATCCTTTTAAGAAAAAGAGACCACTAGCTGCTGGTGACTTGCCTGTACACACGGCTGTAACCGTAGCTATATTTTTGGTATTTATATCTTTGGCCTTAATGCACAGCTTAAGCTATTTTTTCTTTTTAACAGGACTAACCTATTTAGGAATGCAGGTTGCCTACACCGGATATCTGAAGCGAATCCCAATTGTTGACGTTTTGATGGTGGCTAGTGGATATGTGTTGAGGGTGTATGGAGGAGCTTTTGCAATTGAGGCCCATATGGATGTATGGTTTTTACTAACAGTAATATCGGCCTCTTTGTTTTTAGCTGTGGGGAAAAGAAGAGCAGAAAGAACCCTGTTGCTGGGTTCCGGAATAACGGCCAATGTTAGAACTACTTTAAAAAGATATACAGATGATTTACTGAATCTATATACGGCTATGTTTGCTACTGCAACATGGTTAACTTATGCACTGTTTACCTTTAATCAACCAAGAATTATTCCTAGAGGAAGAGTACTGACCTTAATGGCAGACCTACCCAGAACACTTATCTCTGAGAAGCTTCTAATGGTAACGGTGCCTTTGGTGATTTACGGAGTAATGAGATACTTGCAACTTATTTATGAACGAAATGAAGGAGAAAGCCCAGAAAGAGTGCTTTTGTCTGACAAACCACTAATGACTACTATTGCTATTTGGGGAGTGTTGACTATTGGACTGCTTTACTACGTAGGGTAATAGTTGTGCGCCGGGGGGGCGTGATCTTGGTTTTATTCAACCAAGGTGGCATAGGAGGCGGAGATCCAGCCTTCTTTATCTGTTTGGTACTCTATTTGATACCATCCGGACTGAGTTTTTAGATGAGGAAAATTGTCGCCGTGAGGAGCTTTGGCAACCTTAGCTGCAGAGGCACCTGGTTCTTGCCTAACGTTGACATAGCCTAATTCTGCGCTGTTTATGGTGACATAAGGCTTAGGAACAGCAGAGGAAGTAGACTGCTTAGGAAGAGGGGTTATGTCTGTTTTTGAGGTGGCTTTGGTTGGGGTAGGAATAGCAGAAGGTGTGGCCTCTGGAGTAGGGGTGGCTGGAGGGAGATTGGCGATGTTTTGAGTGGCAAGCTGAACATTAATGTTTAATCTGAAACCTGGCTCCATAGAAGCTTTGACGACTTTATCTTGAAAGCCTGGAGCAGTAAAGGTAAAGGTGTGCCCACCCGCAGTGATTGATTTGCTAGAGAATGGGGTGAACCCAGCTGGACTGCCGTCTATTAGGACAGAAACTGTATTGGGTAAGCTAGTTATATTAACTTCCAAACTATCTTTTGGATCTATTTTTTCGAAGTAGAGAGTATGGCCATGAGCCTGGTCTGGGGTAACTGCTAGTTGACGATCAACCACTGTGAGGGTGCCGGAGGTAAGGGTAACCTTGCCTTCCCAAGGCTGAAGGGTGGTGTCTAGCGGAGATATTTGGACAGAGTAGCTACCAGCCTTTAGATTTTCTTGGTAGACAGGTGTTTGACCAGAAGACTCAGAGTTGATAGTAACCATGCCTTGAGGGTTAGAGGTAATCTGAATGCCAGCTTTTTTACCAATAAAAGGCACGGTGCAGGCAGAAAGAAGGATAGATGAAAACAGTAGTAGACTAAGCTTTTTAATCATATGAGGCGATTGTACCAGATGTGGAAGCTAAAGGATGATAAAATATAGGGACACTGGCCGGATGGTGAAGTGGTAACACTGCGGTCTGCAAAACCGCGATGCGCGGGTTCGATTCCCGCTCCGGCCTCAAGAAATTACTAATATTGAGTTAAAGGGTTTCTGCGGCTTTGACAACTTGTTCTACCAGTCGATTGGCGTAACCCCACTCGTTATCATACCAAGCCATGACCTTGACAAGAGTACCATCTACCACTTGAGTTAAGCCCAGATCCACAATAGCGGACTCTGGCCTACCAATGATGTCTGAAGAGACAAGGGGCTCTTCTGTGATAGCTAGAATACCCTGGTAAAGAGGGGAGGAAGTGGAGGCCTTAAAGATTTGGTTTATCTCTTCTTTGGAAGTAACTCTTTTGGTTACAAAGGTAAAATCGGTGATCGATCCGGTAATAACAGGAACCCTTAAAGACAAACCTTTGAACAAACCTTTGAGCTCTGGAATTGTTTCGGTAGTAGCCGTAGCAGCCCCAGTGGTGGTAGGAATAATGTTTAAAGCCGCGGCTCTGGAGCGGCGAAGGTCACGATGGGAGTTGTCTTGGAGCTTCTGGTCATCTGTGTAGCCATGAATTGTGGTTAGCATAGCTTTTAAGATACCTACCTTACTATGCATAATCGCAGCTACCGGAGCAACGCAGTTGGTAGTGCAAGAGGCGTTGGAGATGATTGAGTAAGAATTAACACGGTCTGAGCCTACAATTTCTTCTTCATTGACTCCAATAACGGCTGTAGGCACAGAACCACCTTTGGCAGGAGCAGAGATAATGACGGTCTTGGCTCCGCCTGTCAGGTGTTTTTGAGCCTCTTCTTGGGTTCTGAAAGCGCCGGTGGACTCGATAACTATGTCTGCTTGGTATTCATTCCAAGGAATTTTGGCTGGATCTCTTTGGGACAGAACTGGAATTTTATATACTTGATTGGGTTTCTCTATAATTAGAAAGCCAATTAGAGGATCTTTATTGGAAACTTCCTCGACTGTAATGGGGAAAGGGAGTCTTCCGTAGGCAGTATCGTATTTTAATAGGTGAGCCCAACCGGAAACAGGTAGCGAACCAGAAGTATTGATAGCGACTAAGTTTAATTTATCGGTGTGGCTTTCTAGCCAAACTCTTAGACTAGAGCGACCGATGCGGCCAAAGCCGTTGATAGAGAAGTTGATCATAGATAAATAATAGCACTTTACAGTAAGTAAGGGTGCGACCCTTCGGATCGAGGATTCCTTTTAGGGTCGGACCCTTTCCAGGAGGGGATGGGTGTGAGTGGTTAGGAAATTAATCATGGCTCCACCGCCAGTAGAGACAAAACTAAAGTCTTCATACTTGAAGCCTAATGACTTTATGGCGTTCAAGGTATCCCCACCACCCAAGATGGTGAAAGCAGGGGAGTTCTTAAGAGCTTTTAAGACTTCTTTAGTACCTTTGGTGTTTTCACCATCTTCAAACTTACCTAAGGGGCCGTTTAAAACAATGGTCTGGCTGTTGGAGATGTGATTCTTAATAAGAGTGACTGCATTGGTATCTATATCTAAACCACTTGGAGTAAGGGTAGTAGTTTTTATATTGGAAAGACCTTTTAAGTGAGGTGGAAGTTGGAGTAAGGCCAGACGTCCACCGATAATAATGGAGTTAAAGTTGTCTTTCAAGTTTTCCACAATTTTTAACTTGTCTTCTTTTGTGCCTGAGAGGATCAAAAGGTTGGGTTTTTTAGGGTTTTTTAGGGTTTTGGTTAAGGTTTTAGCCTCAAAGTTGAATCTTTTACCCGTGGTTGTGGGTAGTATTTCGGGTATTATTTGGAGAGAGCTAGAGGGCCGGTAATGGGCAAATGCTTCGTATATGTATAAATTACTACCCTGGCTAATTTCTTGGGCAAATTCCCTACTAAGTCCATTTTCCCCTTTAAAGAACCGTAGGTTTTCTAGCATAGCTACTTGACCGGTGTTTTTTTGCCATTCCCCTACCCCTTTAAGGCTGGGAATAAAGGAAATAGGCTGATGTATCAAGCTTTCTAGTTCTTTTTTAATGGGTAAAAGAGAGTTTTTGGTGTTTGTTTGGGTAGGCCCACCACGGCGGGCAGCCCCACCACGGCGGGCAGGTCTCCCCTGGTGGCCAATGATAAGAAGTTTGTGGGCTGATTTTAGAGCTTCTTTAAGAGTAGGCAGAAGACACTGAAGGCGATAGTTGTTGGCTACTAGGCCGTTTTTTAAAGGCACATCTAGATCAGCTCTAAAAAGAATGTTTTTACTCATGGCATTAGTTTATCATTTACTCTCATGGTGAGCTTGACTATTATGGGATCTTGTGGTAGTATATAGGCATCTGTTTAAGCTTTAAGTTTAAGCAGATTTTTAAAATCTAAATATAAGTTTCAAGACTGTAATTAGCCTTGAACGAACTAGAGTGCCTGTAGCCGAGCCCTTTAGAATGAAAGGCCAATTAGCCTTTGTTTATGTTTAGATTGTTTTTTTGGACGAATAGTCCATCTATGACAATAAAAACATGGAAGTTTTTACCCAATACAAGGTCGTCTCATCCTATTTCTAAACTACTGAGACCTGTGCTTGAGAACAATAAGCTTAAAACTGCTGTGGGTGGTTTGATGTCTGTGGTAGGTGTGTCTACCAGTTCTTTATTTCTAGTAGCTGGAGTGTATCAATCTACACCCATACAAGCTTTTTCACCTACCTCAACTGAAGCAGTAATTGAAACTGAAAAACAAGACTATTTTCACGATTTTAAGAGTGTTATCCCCTCTATGAGTGGAGTGTCTCAAGGTTTTAGCCGATGGCATCCTGCAGTAGACATTACGGCCCCGGTAGGTTCTGAAATATACCCCGTGCAAGCAGGAAAAGTAATGAGAATTAATAATACGAAGTATGGTTATGGTAGAAGCATGGTGGTTGATCATGGAAATGGATTGATTAGTTTGTATGCTCACTTAGGCAAGGTAATGGTTGTGGAAGGTGAGGAAGTTGAAACCGGAACAGTCCTGGCAGAGGTGGGTTTAACAGGTAGAACAACTGGTTATCACTTGCACTTAGAAATAAGAGATGGGAGTAAGACTATTAACCCAGTTAGGTTTCTAAGCACAACTGTTAGACTAGCTCACAAAATTTAAGGGTTTTGAACAAATAGAAGATATTTTTCATGGATGTAGGGGTTAATTATTTTGTGTGGAAAAGGTTCGATTTTTGTGGATATCTAAAAGAATGATGAGTGAGGTGGTTAGCTTGGTTGCTTTGGTACGTCATTCCTGCGAAGGCAGGAATCTATAGAGATGGATCCCGCATCAAGTGCGGGATGACGTAAAAAGATGGATTTTCCCGGTAAAGGTTTAGATTCTGGACAAGCCAGAATGACGAGAGAAATGAGGGTTAAAAAATTGATTACATGCCCATACCCATGCCAGGCATGCCGGCTGGGGCTGCTGGTGAAGCTTCTTTCTCGGGCAAGTCGGTGACCAAGGCTTCTGTGGTTAGAATCATGCTGGCAACAGAGGCAGCGTTCTGTAGAGCACTTCTAGTGACTTTAACAGGGTCAACTATACCGGCTTCTAGTAGGTTTTCGAATTTTAGAGTAGAGGCGTTGAAACCGTAGTTCACGTTTGAGTTTTCTTCCACTTTTTTAACTACCCAACCATCATCAGCACCAGAGTTTTTGGCTAACCAGCGGAGAGGCTGGCTTAAGCTTTCTTTGATAATCTTAATACCAATTTCCTCATCTGTGTTTTGACCCTTTAGTTTGTCTAATACCTTAGCAGATCTTAATAGAGCCACACCACCACCGGCTACGACACCTTCTTCTATGGCTGCTTTGGTAGCACCAACTGCGTCTTTAACTCTTTCTTTTAGTTCATTTTGTTCTACCTCTGTAGCGGCACCAACGCTGATGACGGCTACACCACCAGCCAGTTTGGCTAGTCTTTCTTGCAATTTTTCTTGGTCGAATTCTGAGGTTGTAGAAGATATTTCGGTCTTGATCTGAGCAATTCTTATTTCGATGTCTTTTTTATTACCTTTACCACCTACTATGGAGGTTAGGTCTTTGGAGGAAGTGATTCTGTCTGCTTGACCTAGATCCTCTACTGTAACTGAGTCTAGCTTTCTACCCAGTTCTTCAGAAACAACCGTGCCACCAGTAAGAATAGCAATGTCTTCTAGCATGGCTTTTCTGTTGTCACCAAAGGCCGGAGCCTTAACGGCTAGAATATTAAAAGCACCACGCATTTTGTTGACTGCTAGTGTAGCTAAGGCTTCGCCCTCGATGTCTTCGGCAATTATGACTAGGTTTTTTGAAATCTTAACAAAGTTCTCTAAAAAGGGAAGAAAGTCATTAACCGAGGCAATTTTCTGGTCTGTAATTAGAATGTATGGATTATCGACAACTGCTTCCATCTTAGCCGTATCGGAAACGAAGTATGGAGAAGCATAGCCCTTGTCAAAAGCCATTCCCTCTTTGTGTTCTATTTCCATTTCTAGACCTTTGCCCTCCTCGACCTCGATAACACCATCTTTACCAACCAGCTTTAAGGCTTGGGCAATTTTTTCTCCGATAAGTTCGTTCTGGGCTGAGACGGTAGCAACCGACTGCCATTCATCTTCTTTGATGTCTTTTTTAATTTTCTTAAGTTCTTTAACAACAGATGTAACGGCTTTATCAATACCCTTCTTCATTTGCATAGGGTTGGCACCAGCGGTAATGTTTCTCATGCCAGCTCTAACAATTTGCTGAGCCAGAAGAGTAGCGGTGGTGGTTCCGTCTCCGGCAACGTCGTTGGTTTTACTGGCGGCTTCTTTTACTAGTTGAGCTCCCATATTTTCAAATTTATCTTCTAGTTCAATTTCTTTGGCTACTGAGACTCCATCATGTAAGACTACTGGAGCTCCCCACTTTTTATCTATAGCTACGTTTCTGCCCTTGGGACCTAAGGTGGTGACAACTGCTTTAGCTAACTTATCTACTCCGGCTAGTAGTTTTTGACGGGCGTTATCTGAGAATGCAATTTGTTTAGCCATGGTTTATTTTTATTTAATTAATATAGATTCCTGCCTTCGCAGGAATGACGTGTTAATAAGTATTAGTTGACGACAGCGAGAATATCTTCGAACTTTAGGAACTGATACTCGGTATTGCCCACTTGAACTTCGTTACCACCCCACTTTTTGTAGACTACGGTATTGCCCTTTTTGGCAGGAGAGGTGATTTCTTGACCATTTTCAAAAGAAGAATCTCCAACAGCTAAGACTGTTCCATATTGAGGTTTTTCGTCTTGGTTGCCTGGAAGATATATTCCGGAATTAGTTTTATTTTCTTTAAGAGCCGGTTCTACTAGTAGATGGCCAGGAGTTGGGTTTAGAGAATCGATGGTGAGTTGTTTAGACATGAGTGAAAAATCTAATTAATAAGCACTTTAGTTATCAGAGTGCCATTTTAGAAGGTGGAGTTACTCTTGTCAAGTGGTGGAGTACTGGTTTCATTGATTTGTGGCTCAACTATGGTTTTAAGCTTGAGTTTGGGAGGAGTGATGGTTTTTGATTCTAGTTTTAAATCTTCTTTTTCTTCGGCCGGAGAGTCGAGTGTTGAGCTTTCTTTGTCTGAATTCTCTTTGGAAGTTTTTTTGACTATTGGTTCTTTGTCAAAAATCATGGTGAGATCGAAGCGACCCTCGGCATCTATTTTTTGTAGCTTTACATCTACTTTGTCGCCTTTTTTGAAGTTCTCGGCTATGTCTTTAACAAACTCCTTAGAGATGTTGGAAACGTGAACCAGGCCTTTGGCTCCAGGCAAAAACTCTACAAACATACCATATTCTTTTACGTTGTCTACTATGCCGTCATAGACCTTGCCTACTTCTGGTGGCTCAGAAGGAGTGCCTGGAGGCATAGATGAACCACTTATAGGAGCTACAAAGTCTTCTTCTAGAACAGGTTTGTAGTACTGTCTGTGACTGGCCTCTATGGTTCTTTGCCTGTTGCCGTTCTCGGTGTCTGGAACAGGTTGAGTGTAGGCAGGGAAGGGGGGTGAAATTCGACTGTTGATACTTAACTTGATAATTATTTGGTATTTTCCAAGGCTAACTAAATCATCTTGAGTGTACTGATTACCAAGTTCACCAATGAGCTGATTGGCGTCATCGGCGCCTACAACAAAAGTAGCTACAGTGCCGGCGTTGCCAAAAATGGCTTTTTGAATTTCTTCTGGAAGTTGGGCGGTGTACTGATTAGCAAGAATTAGATTAAGTCTAAACTTTCTAGCCTCTGAGAGAATTTTCACAAATGACTCAGTGGCGAAGTTTTGGAACTCATCGACATAGAGAAAGAAGTCTTTTCTTTGTTCTTCTGGCACATGAACCCTGTTCATAGCGGCAATCTGCATTTGAGTGATGAACATAGCTCCCAAAAGTGCGGTGTTGTCTTCCCCTATTTTTCCCTGGGCCAGATTTAAAATGATTATTTTACCTTGGTTCATAAGATCCTCTATATCTACAGTGGAGTGCTCGTGCCCAACAATATTTCTAATTAATCTACTAGTGGTAAAGCGACCAACCTTGTTTAATATGGGAGAGATGGCCTCTGATTGAAACTTTTCTGAGTATTTGTCGTATTCTTTCTTCCAGAACTCGTGGACAATCTCATCTTTAACCGACTCAAGATATTTATCTCTATATGCTTTGTCGGTTAGGAGTTTTGGGATATCTAGCAGAGTGGCTCCGGGTTTTTCTACTAAAGTAAGTAGAGCGTTCCTTAAGATGTACTCCATACGAGCAGACCAGACGTTTGCCCAGATCTTGGTAAAAATGGATAGGATACTGGAGACAACTAACTCTTGATGTTGCCTGTCCTTGACTACAAGCGGGTTTAGATTAAAGGAGATGTCTTGAGTGGAAGGGTCTAGATAAACGACGTCATTAATTCTTTCGTCAGGGATGTGGTCTAGTAAGATTTCCGATAGATCACCATGAGGATCTATGACTCCCATACCGTGACCCGCCTGAATATCTTGGATGGCCATGTTGGCTATGAGGGTGGTTTTACCAGTACCGGACTTGCCTAAAATATACATGTGGCGACGGCGGTCGTCCCCTTTCTTCATACCAAAGATACTAACCTTATTCTTATACTCTGTTCTAGCAAAAAAGTTGACTTTTTTCTGGTCTTCTTCTGATAGGAAATCTTTAGTAGGCAGGTCTTGAGGAGCCTCACCTTTAAGGGTTTTACCCCAAGCTATGTTTTTTAAATTAGCAAGGTTAAGATTCGGGAGATGAAAGATTGAGGCTATCTCTAGAATATTTAAGTATTGCCCCATTGGAGCTAACTTCATTTTTCGATTGAGAATAGCAGCTTTTAAGATTGATTGATTCTTTTTTGAAGGAGACTTTAAGGCTAAAGAGTTGCCTTCTGGTAGAGTGTAGACACCAAAAGAACCAGCTAGTTGGCTTAACATTGATTGACTGGTTGAGTAGTCCTTGGCTATGCAGACAAGTCGAATGTCTGTAAAGAAAATAGAGTGAGTGGTTTTTTGTTCTATTTGAGCCCTTTGTGGGTGAGGAGGAGTAGCGGGAGTTTCGGGTGGAGTAGGTGGCGGATTGAGAATGTGGCGAGCAGCACTTAACCAGGACTTGGGAGCTTGAGAAAAAATAACTTGAACGATTGCAGCCTGACCGGTGGAAAGGCGAGACAAAACACCAATAACTGCAGCTAGGTGATCTGGAGTTGAGTCAAGAACTGTGCTTAATGGTAAGTATGATGGCTGGGTTAGAGATAGCTGGCCAAGACTTAGTTCACCATGCTCCATCCAGGCAGGAAGATAGTCTTTCATAACGGTAATAATGGAGGTTGGATACTGGGCAGCAATTTGAGACCTAACTAAAGATTCAAGATGTCTGGGGCAGGTAACAATAAAGTAGATTGATTGATTGAGACAAGCAATCTCTAGAGATATAGCTTGTTGGCGGCTTAAGAACCTGTCAAGAAACGATGATCTCATGCTTGAGTTGAGAGAAGCTAAAAAATGTACGAAATTAGAAACAGATTCTTCTGAGTCTTTGGCAGGCCGGATTTCTAGAATGGATATATCTGGTGAGGTAGACATTAACCTAAAGTATAGCGTTTAGATTTCCCCAGTGAGGATCTAGATTCTGGACAAGCCAGAATGACAATGAAGAGGGATTTTATTGTTCTGGAGATGGAGGAGGTGTGTGAGGCGAGTCTGAAGGAGGAGCTTGAAAGATTACTTGCTCTTTCTCCTTGGTTTGAAGCATTTTTAGGCGAGATAAAAGAACACCTTCTACGTTTAAACCCTTGTCTTCAAATAGTTTGGTGAGCTCATCTTTTAGAAGCTGTTCTATTTCACCACGGCTCTGAATTAAGTTATCTGAATGGAATTTGGTGAAGATGTTGCTAATTCTTGATCTGGAGTAAGGCCTGATTACTTTGGAAACAAAGTTGTCACCAATGTTTTCCCAGAGTTCGGGTGCATTTTGTTTGTCAATTCTGAAGAGAATTGAGCCTTCTACAGAAACGCTTTGGTTGTCTTTGGTGGTGGTTAGAATTGGCTCGTCACCCAAGACTTCTTGGTCTTTTAAGTTAAGTGATTCCCTGATGGTGTATTCCAAGATTTGGGCATTAAATAGCTTGGCTACTTGCCAGAAAGGAATCTTTAAATGAAGACCTGGACTTAAAACTTTGTCCAGAACTCCCCTACCGCGATCGTAGACACAGGCAACGTGACCAGGTGGAACAGATATAAAAAAACCACCAACAACTTCGTCTACTAAAAATGAAACAACTAATTTATCAAAATCTGCCATATTAAGAGCTATTTTACATTAAAAAGAGTTAGGTTGTGCAATGGTAGTAGGTGTCATTTCTTTGCTTTTGAGCTGCTGGGGGTAGATGTGAATAGAGAATGGTACCAAAATAAGGCTTGTTTTATTACCAAAAGGAAAATTGAGAAAATAATGGAGGTAATAATAAAGACTTTTTTACCGGCTGGGAGGAGAGCAAATAGAATAAAGGAGGCAATAGGGAGGAATATTCCTAAACTAATAAAGTCTCTTTTGGAACTTTTTATGGGAGAGAAAAACATGGTTAGGAATTCAAAAACAAGAATTAAGGTAGACTGGATTAAATTAAGCTTGAGGTTGGGTATAGATAGATCAAATTGATCTAAGAACATTAGATTAATAGGAGTGTCTACAGTAGGTAAAAAAGGATAAAGGAGATGGAGGTCGGCTCCTTCTAGCCCAGTCTTGAAGATTCTGTATAGCATGAGAACTATGATAATTTGAATGAGCAGGGTGACACCTTCAGAAACAAGGGTTCCTGGGTTGGATTTTAAGATTTTTTTGGTTTCTTGTTTGAGTTTGACTGATTGCCCTTTGTAGGTCTCTTGAAGAGCTTTGATTTTTTCAACAATATAGCGTTTTTCCTTTTCTGAACGATCGGCTGAAAGAGTTAAGGGCAACATTAATAGACGAATGATAATGGCAAAAATTACTACAGCTATTCCCATATCTGGCTGACCGTTGGTAACTTGGCCTAGAAGCCAGTAGGTACCAACTAGGATATTTAAAAAAGGCTGGTAGATGTAGGTGGTAAATATAATAGATATGACAGACATGGAACTTTAGTATATACCAGCTTCTAGAATAATAGTCTTAAGTTTAGGATCTTTCTGGTATGGTGGCTATATCTTCAGGAGAGATAATAATCTTTCCATCTACTTTTTTCAGTGGCCATTGTATGTTTAGAACTGGATCAAATGGATCGAACTTACGACTCTGCGCCTCTGGAGTCCATTCTTGTGTTGTCACATCTAGATAGTCCACAACATCACTTAATGCCAACATGCCGTGATACACACCTTCAGGTACGATCATGCATCCAGGCGCTATTTTTTCTCCTGACGGAGTAATCCCTTCGCCCATGTATTTAACAACAACACTGTTAAATGTTTTACTGTCTTTTCTCAAGTCAGCGAAAACAAAAAACCCAATACCAGAAGTGGCAGTAACTGCTTTTATTCCAGGCATTGAGTGCAGTCCTCGTAGTGATCCTTTAACAGCTTTTATATGGTTTTGTTGGGCAATGTCTAGTTTTTCTCCTAAAAGATGACTAACAACATTGGTCCTTAAAACTTCTCTAAAGGCCCCTCTGTTGTCTGGTAGTACTAGACTGCTTAGAAAAAGAAGTCCTTCTATATTTGTTTGTTTGATCTCTATGTTTTTTGTTAACTCCTCTAGTTCTAAGCTGATTTTGTCTTTAAGTAATTCTAGAAGATTTGTAATAACCTGACCATCTTCAGGGTTTGCAGACACTTGGAGGTCTTTGAGAGTTTCCACGTATTTATCAGAAAGAAGATAGGGCTCTAGTTGAGATCTGTCTGTAAGAACTGCTCCGTTTGATAGTTGTCGTTGGGTTAATTGTGAAATTAAAAGATTCCCTTCGTGTTGTTGAAGTTCTATTCTGTGTCGCCACCTACTTTCTTTGTGGGGAATACTCCAGTCCCCTTTCTCCTCAAGCACTATGCTCGGATGCTTCGAGTTGCCTTCTTTTTCTTTGAACTTCTTTACTGTGACAACAAGAGTTTCTCCAGGAGTTCTTTCTGTGGTATAGCGGGTGGTGGTGGTTGTGTCCGCTTCCTGCTGAACGGGTTCATTCCAAGTGAAAGTGGTTGTTTCTTTATTCATATTTAGTTATTGGTAAATAGTTCTTCAAATGTAGGCGCATCAAGATCTCTTTGCGATACTTTCATATCTTCTGGAAAAACTAAGCCTTTCTCTTTCAATTTTTTTATCATATGTTCACTATTCAGGCTTAAGGGTAGTAAACAGTTGCTGAAATCAAGGGTTTTTCTTCTTGCATCCAACTAAAAGGTGTGTTACATTTCTAGAATGAAATTAAGGGTGCCCCTAGAAGTAAAGTTACAAGATGTATT
>Ga0257125_1000152_pt1 | contig 103858 bp, 153 predicted proteins | sample SI106_200metaG_FD_190183 | JGI IMG/M metagenome (GOLD analysis project Ga0257125, IMG submission 190183) | Marine microbial communities from Saanich Inlet, British Columbia, Canada - SI106_200 | ecosystem: Environmental > Aquatic > Marine > Inlet | place: Canada: British Columbia | collected... | reverse complement strand
GACAACTTGTCCTTTTGTACTTATTTTAGTAACTTCCATTTTATAAAAGTAAGATTATCTTACTATTTAAATGTTTCTATTTCTCAATCTCCCAAGTATCTGAGCATTTTAGTTGTTTGTTTATAATGAAAAACTGAAACTTTTTGTATTCCCATTCTTTCCATTTATATTCTTCTCCGGTTTCTTTTAAGGTAGTCTCTATCATCTCGCCAATTTCACTTTCCATTCTTTGTAAATCATCTAAACTAATTAATAGGCCCTGTCTTAGTTTTTTCTTTGTCATAACCTCTTATTATTTTTATCATTTAAAAACCCTATTTAGCCACTTGACAACATACTTTTATTTAAATTATCTTTAATTCCCCAAAATTCTAATGAAAATAGCGGATTTGCCAGATTATACAAAACCCTCTTCAAAAATTATGAAAAAAGGAGCTCCTTCTTTAGATACAGATGAATTACTCTCTATTATCTTTGGTATTGGAACTCTAGGAGAGAGTGCTTTAGAAGTAAGTCGTAGGTTACTAAAAAAATATGACTTAAATAAGTTTGAGGAATTAGGCTTTAATGAGTTAGTTTCTGAAGTTAAGGGTAAAAGGAAGAAAGCTGGGAGTTATGATTATGTAAAGTCCATGCAGATTTTTGCTTTGGTTGAGTTGAGTAAAAGGTATAATAGATTAAAGAATAATGGTTATAGAAGAAGTATTAGTTGTGCTAAGGATGTTTTTAATGGTGTTGTAGACTCAATCGCCGTCGGGCTCTAGGGCGTGTGTTTAATCTCTCCTTGATGAAGTAAATTCTAAACATGATCCAAAATCAATAATCCTCGCAACCAGTTCTTCACTAAGAAAAACCTTAAAATTTCTACACCAACTACATCTAAATTGGCCAGATACAATCTTTACTAAATATTTCCTCTCATCTGTCTTTATTATAGATAAATTTGCTAAATGCCTAAATTTTCCTGTTGCTGTATTAAATAATGATAAAATTCTATCTGGATTTCTAATATGTTCAGATGCTTCAATTATTAGCTCACAAGTTAAAGGAGTTGTGGGAGAGGTTTGGTTTCTTTGTATTTTTAATGCAGGCCTCTCTTTGAATATTTTCTCGTCATCTTCTCTCTTTTTAATTATCCTATCTGGAAGTTTCAAGGATCCATCTACATTAAATTCTGCGTTTTCCATTATTTTTAAGATTTTATAAGACTTATAGCATTTTTCATTTTAAAAATAGAGACCCATCTTGCCATCTTGTCACGCATGCCAACAAAGTTTATAAATAAATCCTCCCCTACTTATGCCTATGAAAAAGAGGGAAGAACATAGAATAATTCATGGTGATTGTATAAAAGAATTAAGAAAGATTAAAGATAATTCTGTAGATTTAATCATAACAGACCCACCATTTAATATAGGAAAAAAATATAATTCCTATGTAGATAAAAAATCAAAAGAAGAATATCTAAATTGGTGTAAGTTATGGTTAAAAGAGAGCATTAGAACCTTAAAGGAAGGGGGGGCCCTATACCTATTCAACTATCCAGAAAACAATGCTTACTTAATGCCTTTTCTAGATGAAAATTTAACATTCAAAAGATGGATGACTTGGCACTATCCAACAAATACGGGATTATCTAAAACTAACTTTACAAGAAGTCAACATTCTATTTTATTCTACATAAAAGGAAAGAAAAACAAAGTTTTCAATAAAAAAGATATAGCAGAACCTTACAAAAATCCAACAGACAAAAGAATAATGAAATTAGTTGCTAATGGAAGTCCTGGAAGAATGCCTTACGATGTTTTTCATCATAATATTGTAAAAAATGTGAGTAAAGATAAAACAGATCATCCTTGTCAAATCCCAGTTAAATTAATAGAAACCTTCATTAAAGCATCAAGTGATCCTGGAGACATAGTTTTAGATCCATTCGGAGGAAGTTTCTCAACAATGGCTGCGGCCAAAAAACTAGGAAGAAAATCTATAGGGATAGAAATAGATAAAAAATACATAAAAATAGGGAAAAAAAGAGTTTCAGAAATGTATCCTCTAAAAGAATATCTAAATTAATTTATTTTGCTCGCTAACTATATCATATCTAGAAGACTTAACAAATTTTATAGAGTTAGGATTCATTTTATCTTCAAAACTATATTCATATAACTTAAAGGTATCTTGATCATTCTTCCTAATCCTTTTCATAAACAAAATCCTAATTTTATATTCGTTAGAGATTTTCCAACCCATCATTTTTTCGAAATATTTCATAGAACTAAATAATTGTCTTATTTCAAAATCTTCATGGTCCTGATTCTTAACCTCCACAACAGCAATTATTTTATCATCCTCTGACTCATAAATTCCATCCATTTCTATTTGAAGTTTATCTGCCTTTAAAGTAATGCCCCTAATAACGAATTCATAAGATATTCTTGCCCTTCTAGCCGTATGTAACTTAATATCTTTATTTTTATCTTCAAATAAAAAATCATGAATTATTTTATCATTAAAAGCAGTAGAAGCAGATTGTGCCTCACTTTCACTAATACCATCAATAACACTTGTCCCGGCTTTCCATTCTTTTATAGTTTTAATATCTTCAAATTTATGATATCCTTCACCTTTAACAAAAGCATGCCACCCCTGGCCTAAATGAACAATAAAAAAACCCTCCCTTTGAACAGATTCCGGCAAGTGTTTTTTACTATCAAACTTAGTTGCATCAAATTGATTTCTAAATTTAATTCCATCTCTGCTAGAAACTTCTTTTACTTCTTCATTATGAAATTTTAAAATAATATCTTTTGGGTATTTTTTCTTTAAATCCTTAAATATGATATCTATTACCTTTCTCTTATTGCTTTCTTTTATCATAAACTATAGGGGTTGGGGAAAATTTATAAAATATATCTTTTAGAACCGAAAATCTTAAATATTTGTAAAGATCTTCCGGGGATCATAATGGCAAGAATAAAAATAAATATTACCCCAAATAAATCTCTAATGGCCAAAATCGGTCAAAAAAACTATAAAATAGAGGAAGCAGTAGCGGAATTAGTTGATAATTCAATAGATGCAAAATGCAAGGAGGAACCCCTTTTGGTCAAGGTTATTATTAAAAAAGACAATATTATCGTTGAAGATGACGGAACGGGCATGACCAAAAAAGAGTTTGAGGGTGCTGCAGTTTTGGGAGAGTCTGCTAAGAAGGATAAATTGGGATTATATGGATTGGGTCTAAAAACAGCATGTATGAACCTTGGCAGAAAATTCACCATCACTTCTACTTCCAAGGGAACTAACAAAAAATATATTTTTACTTTTGATTTAGATACTTGGTTAAAAAATGAAGAACTCAATTGGGACAAGTATGACTATGAAGAAATTCTCGAATCTTGGGAGGCGCATTATACCCACATAAAAATAGAAAGATTGAGTAAGGATTTTGGCAAGTATTATGATAGGGAAATCAGAAGATTAGAGAATCGAATTATTTCAGATTTCGGTATGAGGTATGCTAGTATGATAAAAAGAAAAGATACAATCATCAAGGTATCTAATTCAGAGGTTCCACCAGAATTTCCCCTAGCAGAGGAGTCTTCTAGAATCGATTTTGATTTTTTATTGGATGAGGAAGACCCAAAAACTTGTGTGCATGGGTGGGTAGGCCTAAATTGGGATCCAATTAGAAAAAAAATAGTTGGAAGCCAGAAAGGACAATATGGGTTTACAACATATAGAAATGGTAGATTGATAACTAGGTATGATAATTTGAAGGTAGATAATGAAACGTTTGCATTAAGAAAACATCCTCAATGGGCAGCTATAACGGGAGTGGTTAATATGGATTCCGTACCGGTAGAGAATGATAAAAGAAACTTTATACAGGAAAATCCGATGTACGTTGAAACGGTTAAGAGAGTAAGGCCCTATGTAGAAAAAATTGAAAAAGAAATAAAGCAAAGAGAGGAAGGAAGTGAAATAGCAACAGATATTAAAGACATTACTGAAGAGCTTGTTCTTGCTACTGAAGAAGCACTAAATGATAAAGATATAAAGCAATTGGTCGAGGATAACGCCACCGAGGAAGGTTTAGCAAACTATGGAGCTATAACTAAAATGGTGGTTGCTGGAAAAGAGATAAGGGGGAATAATCTTATCGAGGCAGATAAAGAGTTTAGAGAATCATCTAAATCTAAAGATATTGGCACAGTTCAATCAAAAAATCCAGAAAAAATTAGGTTGCCAAATCAGAAAATTCAAAAAGGCAAAATTAAAGAAATAGAAAAAGTTCAAGATGAAGCAGGAGAAATTGAGATAGAGTTGGGGGATGAAAAAATAGAAATAAAACATTTATATGTGGATAGCTTAGTGGGAGATAGTCTCCGTGCGTGGGAAAAAACAGATAAGAACAAACTTATAGTAAAAACTAACATAGCACCAATAAAAGAATTAACAGGAAAAGAACTTCCAGTTTTTGCTTTGCATAATATTTGTGAGTCTCTTTCCGAATTTTGCCTAAATACTAACGAGGTGGATAAATTGATAGATATGAGGGACAATTTAATAAAAACCACATATAAAATAATCTCAACAAATATTAACTTATAGTTTTTGTTAAAATAGGCATATCCCTACAATATCATTAAAAAATTTACAAAACGTTTTTTACAAATAACAATTATAATCTACGTTTTCTAAAAAATTTGTTTCGTAAATGTTTTTAAAAAATAACAATTCGTCGACGATAAAGATAGCTTTATATAATATGGGTGTCTCTATAAATTAAATTTTTGGAGAAATAAAAAATGGAAAATAATAAACATTTAATTGAAGGAGAAAAAATAATTGAAGAGTTGAAAAAATTAGTACTAGATGTTTTGAAAAATAATCCCCAAGGCTTAGGGAATTCAGAGGTTGCCAAAAGAACAGGGACCGATTTAGAAGTACCTTCCAACCCCCAATATATCTCTTGGACAATATTAAAAAATTTAGATATTGAGAATAAAATTGAAAACCGTGAAGGAAAGTATTTTTTGAAGGACACAGAAGAAGAGCGAACAGAAAAAATGAAGAAAATACAAGAAATTACAAGTTCAAAGAATAACTAAACCAGCTTCTTTAATTCTTCAACAATCCAAACCATGGCCATAGTATCCAATTTACAATATTCAAGTAAATCCTTCTTAACAGAATCAATCTTCCCAAAATTCGACAAATAAGTCAAAGAAGCATCACCACCATCAGAAACATTAAGAGAAGAATAATCCTTACCAACTATAGCAGGCAAAACTTTCTTTATAGAAGCACTACCTTCTTGCTTAGGATTATAATAAGCAAATCCTCTAAAAGGAACAATTAAATCAACAATCCTAGAAAGAACATTATCAACCCATTCTTTATTTTCAGGAAAAGTTTCCTTTAATTCTTTCAACCTAGAAATCTCAAAAGATTGATTATAAACAACAACCGAACCGGAAGAACCAATTACCTCTCGTAAAGCAGAAGCAAACTCCTCACGAGGATCCCCCCCTCCAGAATACAAAAACTCATGATGTTCAACATCACCCGAAGAATTAACCACATGCAAACTAAACTGAAACGGAATCTGTTGATAAGGCTTCGAACCATCAAACATAGGAATGGCAGGATTTATTGTCTCAAAGTCCAAATAATAAAGAGGATACTCGAAACTTTTAAGAAAATGCTTAATAGATTCTTTATTTACATGTACTTCTCCAGACTTCTCACACTTAATCTGAATCCCTTGCTTATCATTTAACTTAAAATCATCAGGAATATCTTTCAAAGCATAAATCTTATCTTCAACTAATGAAAAACCCTTCTTCTTAGAACCATACAACTGGAAAACATGTCCTTCTGGCAAAAAAGACCAACAATCATCAACCAAAGGGCAATCATAAGGATCACTACAATGAGGACCAATACTATTCTCAACCATTACAGGATCAGAAATTATTTCTTTCATCTTAGAAATCCTCTCTTCTATCCCAATAATATACTCATCAACCTGAGAAGTTATATCTTCCTTAATTAACAATTTAGAAGGATCAATATCTCCATCTCTAACATACTCATTATTTATATGCATCAAATAGCATTTTTTTATTTCTAAACCACACTTCTCATAAACATATTTTTGAAAAGAAACATCATGTAAATTAACATCTTTAACTTGAGTTGCAGACTTAATTTCAATTACATCCCAACCATCACCATTAGGAACTAAAATATCTCCTCTAGAGTATAAATCATCAATCCTGAAAGCTGGTTCAAACAAAACTTTTCCTTCTTTTAGTGAAGCTTTAGTTAATTCTAAATTTTCTTTAAAATCTTCTGTAGGAATGTCTATACCGCCAGGAAATAGTTTTTTTGCATATTCTTCTAGCTCATGACCTACATCGAATCTTTTTTGTGTTGCTGCATCAAATTCTGGAATCTTCCCTTTATCATTGAAAGCTATCCATAAATGTCTTGGGCATTGTAATCCTACTAAATATTTAGATTTTGATAGTAATGGCATATTATTCAATTTTCCCGGATTTTTTCAAGTTACACTTCATGCACAAAAGCCGAATATTCTTTTTAGTTAAACTTGTTCCTCCTTTAGAAAAGGGAAGGTCATGATCGAAATGAAGATTTTTATTGGAACCACAAAGAACACACTTTCCTCCATCTCGTTTCCACACCTCTTTTTTTACCTCGGAAGGGATAAGCCTGGTGTGTTCAAGATTTATTTGTTTATTACTTGAAACTCCTTGATTATTTGAAAGTTTCAAAATAAATCTAAATACGTTTCTAACCTCGTCTTTTTCAATTTTGTAATCTACTAAATCAAAAAGCCCTTTCAAAGACCAAACCCCGGGCAATATTTTTTCATAAACTTTTACAATCTCTGGTTCAGATATTCCAGATTTGTAGTTCTCTATAGAATTTATGAATTTTCCATTTTCAGTAATTGTATTGTTCCCAGTAAATCTGGGTTGATCCTCTGATTTGGGATCCGAACATTCTCTCTTAGATTTATCATGACCCTCATATTCAATAGTTATTCCATCTTCATGTATCCTATCATTATAAGGGGAATTATTCCTTCTAGACATAAGAATAACGCTATATTTTGGATTTAAATGAAAATTCATACCTCTTTGCAATGATTGAACATTTTCCTCATTACACATCTCCCTGTAGGACAGCACTTCATCGATCATATTACCTTTTGTTAAATATGATAAATTTATAAGTTATTTGATTCTATTTAAAATATGAAAAGAGAAGAGAAACTCAAATGGTACGAAAAAGAATTTAAAGAGATTTCAAGAGAAATAAAAAATAAAGATAAACTTTCTCACTATGAATTTTTAAGAATAAGAAACTTTAAACTCCGAAATCTAAGTACCGAAACTGAGGAAAGTATAAATAAAATTACAGAAAAAGCATTTAGTTTAGCAAAAGAAGATAAAATAGAAGAATCAATAAAAGAACTATTAAAATTAAATGGGGTAGCCATCCCCATAGCTTCAACAATTTTGGCTATGAAATATCCAAAGAAATTTGTTATAATTGATAAAAGAGTAATAACAGCCTTAAAAAAAGATGAATGGCTAAAAGATTACTTAACAAATCCAAAAACTTATGAATCTTATTTAATTTTACTTAGAGAAAAATCTAAAAAGAATAATATTAGTTTAAGGGATTATGAAAGAGAATTGTTTGAAAAGTAAGGAATAAAATATGACAAATAACTTTGGAATTCCAAAAAAGGAAGAACAGAAAATTAGGGCAAGAGATAAAAAATGTGTGTACTGTAATAAAGAGATGATTACCCCCTACAATCGTAAAAAACATGGGGATTCTGCAACAATTGAGCATTTAAGCCCAGTCAGACCCTTCTATGTGAAAGAAGGAATGAAAATAGATAATATTGTAATTTGTTGTGGTAGCTGTAATTCAAGTAGGGGCGCAAAGAAGTTATTAGATTGGTTCAAAACTAAGTATTGTATTGATAAAAATATAAATGAAAACACAGTTTCTATTCCTGTTAAAGAATATTTAAAACGTCTACAAAGAGAGCGCGAGAGAAGCTCTCGCTAACGCAAAATCTTTTTAAACTCCTCCCAATAAACAAACCTAAAATGAAACTACCACTACTAATCCTCCTAACTATACTAACAACTTCCTGCACTATTCAAGTAAACGATTTTGAAAGCTGCCTAAAAGCAGGAAACCCAGCACTAGAAAGCTATCCAAGGCAATGTATACATAAAGAAACTACATTCACAGAAGAAATATGGAAACTAGACAATATTCAACTAAGACAACACCAAGATGAAGGTTACTATGGATGTTTTGGTTGCAACACACAAAATCCAGCCATTTGCGTAGATCCAACACGAGAAATGATTGAAGCAGAAGAAACCAATGAAATACACTGCAACGAGAATTTTGAAGTGATAAGAGAATAATTTCTTTAGAATTTAAAAAACTTTATTAAGAACAATATCCAAATTCTAAAGATGAACTGGTTCAGATTAATAGTTTCAATTTTATTAGCCCAACTAGCAGGGATCATAGGAAGTTTATTCACAGAAATAGGAAGCTGGTACCAAGACTTAATCAAACCCAGTTTTAACCCACCAAATTGGATTTTCGGACCAGTCTGGACTATCTTATACTTGCTAATGGGAATTTCTCTCTACTTAGTTTGGAATTCTAAAAAAAGTAAAGAAAGAAAAATAGGACTATATTTTTTCTTTATCCAATTAATCCTAAACTCCCTCTGGAGTATCTTATTTTTCGGATTAAATAATCCTCTCCTAGCTTTCATAGAAATTATTATTTTATGGTTTGCTATACTTCTTACTCTAATTTATTTTTACAGAGTTAGAAAAGCAGCCGGCTACTTACTAATTCCTTATTTGCTATGGGTTAGTTTTGCAAGCATTCTAAATTATTTTATTTTAATTTTAAACTAAAAAACCAAGTAATAAAAGAAGATTTAAGTAATCAAATTTATAGATTTATTATTAAAACATAAAAACATTTAAAAACACAAACAACTTCAAAACCCTATGAAAAACTTAAATTTCAAGACCGCTTTCAGCTATCCTTTTAACAGAGCAAAAGGAATGCTAAATATTCTATGGGTACTACTCCCAATTATTGGTTGGTTTGCCCTAAGCGGCTATGGAATAAGAATTATTAAAGAGTATACAAAAGGAAGATTTAAAAAACTACCAAAATTCCAATTCAAGAGCGATCTAAAACTAGGATTTTGGATGTTTCTAAAAGCAATACCATTTGTAGTAGCATATATCATAATAATAGAAGGCCTTGGTTACTTTCATGAAGGGCTAAGCGGATTTGTTGACTTTTTCTTGGAAATATTTTTGGTTCCAATACTAACTATAAATTTCTTCGTTAAAGAAACAGTAGGTTCTTATTTTGAGTTTAAAGCATTAAAGCCAGTTTTTAATAACCTAAAAGATTACATAGTTGCCATACTAAAAACTATTTTGATAACATTAATATTTATAGTTATGTCAATAGTCTTGATAGGTATACCTGCTCTAGTATTCACACAAAATATATTCTTAGCAGATTTCTATAGAAGAAGAGTGAAGTAACTATCACTTAGCTTGTTCACAATGTAGCAAAAACACTAAAAATAAAGAATTATCCATTTTTGATAAAAATTAATTATAGAAAGATTTATAAACAAGTAAGACCAATCTTACTATAAAAATGGATATTGCTATAACAAAAATGAGTTCAAAAGGACAAGTTGTAATCCCTCAAGAGATGAGAGAAGGTATGAAAGAGGGAGACAAGTTAATCCTATTCAAAGACAATCAAAGAATCATTGTAAAGAAAGCCAGTGAAATGGGTAAACAACTAAAAGAAGATTTGGAATTTGCCAGAAGAACCGAAGAAGCCTATAAAAGAATAGAGAAAGGTGAAGGAATAAAAATGGATTTTGATGATTTTATTGAAGAAATGAAGAAATGGTAAAAGTTATTTTCGACCCTAATTTTAAAAAGAAATTTAAGAAAATCAGAGATGGATCAAGTAAAATGGCAATCGTAAAGAAAATTCAAAAAATTAAAGAAAATCCAGAGATTGGCAAACCAATGAAATATTCCAGAAAAGGGACAAGGGAGTTGTATATTGGATCATTCAGACTTTCTTATAATTATTCAAAAGAAAAAATTCTTATTTTAGATTTATACCATAAGGATGATCAATAATCACAAAGGAACTAAACTCTGCCATCCCATAGGGAAGTGATCTATTCCACGACTCGGAAACGGTAAGACATAAACCAAAGGATAACCAATATTATCTCTAAAATCATCCCAATAGTTACCTATTCCATTAAAATCCCAACTATTCCCATAAATAGAATCCTCATAAACATGCTCCCCACTATTAAACATAAACTTATTCTTAAAGAAAGAATTGTGGCTAGAAGTAATAAAAACACCATTTAGAATATGAAACTCAATTTGATTATTATAAATTTTATTTCCAAAACTATTGCCAAAAACACCAATTCCGTAATCGTTGCTATGGATATAATTAGAAAAAATAGAATTCCTAGAAGCATTAAATAATTTTAAACCCTCTAAATCATTATGATGAATATTATTATCAGAAGCAACATTCTCATTCCCAGATAAATAAATTCCAACAAAACTCTCGTAAATATTGTTGTCAATTAAACTATTTCCGTTGCCACTTAAATAAACTCCAGCATTTCCATCTCCAAAAAAATCACCAATATTGCAATTCTTAATTAAAACATCACTAGCTTCCAAATAAATACCATACTGATTAGCTCCAGGATACCATTTTCCATCTATCTCATGGTCGCTACAATCAAGAATAACTCCATCTTTAAAAATACTAATTGCTTTGGAAGGGCAATTCAAAATATCTTGTTTCATAACTAGATTTGAAACTAATATATCTCCACAATTACACTGTACATTTCCACCACAATCGGAAGCAGAAGCAAAATTAATTAACCCTACCAAAAAAATTAAAACCAATAACAATTTTTTCATTGCAAGGCGAGGGAATGCCTCTCTTTATTTAAAGCTTTCCAAACATAAAAAACTAACTAACCCTTCTTAACAACAACAAAGTAAGATATACCAACTTTTTCTAAACTAACTATCTTGCCACCACTTTCAGCAACTAAATTTTCTATCTCTTTTTCAGTATAACTTTTAGAAACTACTCCCTTAACCCAAGGATCTCCATAACAGTATTTCTCTCCATCATACTTAAGTTCGGAGTGTCCTCTTGCCACATACATTTTTTTCCTCTTTCTATCAAACTCTCTATTATATAAACTAAAAACAAAAATCTTAGAACGATTAATCATTTTCTCAAAAAGTTTAGAGTCATTAATATTACCAAAAGTATTCATTAAACAAATAGCCATATCGTAATTTTCTTCCCTAGACAGAAAATCAGAAGCATCTATTCTCCTAATACTAACTTTAGGCTCCTTACTAAATCTTTTACTAACAAAATCAAACATCCTTTGGTTTAACTCAGTTCCCAAAATCCAAGAATTAGGAAAAATATCTAAAATAAGTTTAATTATCCTTCCTGCCCCAGAGCCAACTTCAATAATCTCCTTAGGTTTATATTTTAAAAGAACCTTCTTAAATTCCTCTGTTTCTTTTTGATATGTTTCATACCAAGTTTTATCTCCTTCAGAAAAACCACTAAAATCCCCTTTATTGATTTGATTTTCAGTATCTAATAAACAATTAATACATGGGTAATTATGGATATCCTCTGGTTCCATCCTTTCTAAATACTCGGATTCTGGTATCATCTTAGTAACTAGATATACTTTATAGTTTATAAAAGCTTAGCCTAATATTACCATACTCTCCAATAATGGCGAAATAAACCAAACGAAAAGGTTAAAAACATCTCAATAAATCTTCCATACATGTTAAACAAAAAAATAATTGGATTAATACTAATCATATTAGCAATAGCTCAATTCATGATATTCACCAACATATATAATCAAACAAAAGAAGAAATCTTATCAAAAGTAATAAACGAGGATGCAGGAGTTTTATATCCCTTTACAGGGTGGTTACTAAACCCAATGATTGCCGGTGGAGCAATGGCCATGAGTTCAGTAAGTGTTATCTCTAATTCTTTATTATTAAAAAAGAAAAAACTATGAATAAAAAAATAAAATATGGAGTTATAGCAATAGTTTATAGCATTTTACTATTTCTTCTTTTCGGAATCCCTACTGCCTTAATCCCCACTCCTTGGTTTTCACGTATGGTTGGTAAAACATTCTTAGATTATTTATTTCTGATATTCAGTTCTATTTTATTAGGGGCATATATTGGAGTTCATTATTATAAAAAGAATACAATGAAAAAGTGTAATGTTGTAACAACTTCTGGAGGAGTTGCAGGTTTTTTATCATTTAGTTGCCCGGTATGCAACAAAATTCTTATCATATTGTTCGGAACTACTGCATTAATGACATATCTTGAGCCATATAGGCCCGCAATAGGGTTCAGCAGTATTTCTATACTAGGTTTGGCTTTGTATTGGAGACTTAAGGTGTAATTCATTAATTAAAACAAAAAAACCTTTAAGTTTAATTAAACTCCCTCAAATTGGATGAAAATGTACTTAAGAGTAGCTAGAAATTTAGGATTAATATTATTTTTAGGATATGCCACAAATATAGCTTATAGATGTCATCTAGCAAGAGAAGTTGAAAAACAAAGAGATGTTGCAATAAGTACATTAACAACTCAAGAAAATGAAAATAGAATAGCAAGAGAATATTACAATCTAGGAAGACTCGGAGATCCTAATTTATTCTCCACACCAAGAGACACAAAATTACCTCATCCAAGCTCAGAACTTGATACACTAGAAAGAAGAATTAAAGACTTAAATGCAAAAAGTAGACATCATAAAAGAAAAGCACTAACCATATTCTAAATAAAAAACTTTTTAAATAACAAAAATCAAATTTAACTATGTTAGAACAAATAATTTATTACTTAATTTTATTAGACAGTATAGGGGCAGTAATTTTATCTTGGTGCTGCCAAAAATGGTACAAAAAGAACTACAAAGGAATCTATAAACACTTTCCAGCAACAAAGGGATGGTGCCTTGCGTATTTCATTTTAGTATTATGGGTTGGATCTGCTCTAATGAGATTGGGAATAATATAAAATAGTGTAATTCCCTCAATATGATAATGATTTTTTAGAGGAAATCATTAATTAATAATAAAAAAGAATATCCACAAAAACAAAAAACTTTAAAAATAATAAACTATAGGGAATTAAATATGAGATTAAAAATACCATTAATAATAGCAATAAACTTTGCAGTAATTTTTGGGATGCTACATTATTACTTAAATCAACTTACTGAAATAACAAATATAGTTTTTACAGATAATATTACCCTAAACATAATAATTTGGGCAGCTGTAGGATACTTAATAGGGTTCCTAATTAGCTTATTACCTTCTACAAAAAAAGAAGATAAGCATCGCCACCACCTTCCACAGAAAGTTTCAACAAAATTAATTTTAATACCTTCAGTTTTACTTATACTTTTACTAGGTGTTTCAGTACTATACTTTGCAGGTTTTGGACCATTTGAAATTGCAGGCCATACAACTGGAGAAACAGAAGAAGAGATAGTAGTAGAGGAAAATACTACTACAGAAGAAGTTATTGAAGAAACTATAGAAGAGTCGGTTGAAGAAATAGATTGGGAAGGAGTATGTGAAGAAAAGGGGGAAACAGTAGAGGTAACTCATCCAGAAGGTGGGAAATATGATGTAGTAGAGTGGGATGAACTTGATTATGGCTGTAACATAAAAAGAGATTGTATACAGCAGATGGATTCCAATGATGAGAAGTTTGACACTGATGAGATTAGGTGTAATATAGAATAATTTTCTAAAAAACCAAGTTTACTACTTTTAAAGTTTATGAATTTATTTTCCCTATTTTTCCTTAATTTGTTTTATAAACAGCACTAACTATAAGATTAATAAATGAATGATAAAAATACACCTCTTACACCTCCATTTTCAAGAGGAGAATCCATAAGTGTACTCTTGGCCCACCCCGACCAAGAAATACTACACAAGTGGGAGGAAGAAATTCCTTCCAATTTTTGTCATACTTCCACAACAGATGTAATGGAAATGCTTAACAAAGTAAGATCAAGTAGATATGATGCAATAGTTTTATCTTTAGACATGGCTTCATCTGAAACTAAACCATATGTAATAGCATATATGGTTAGGAATATAACAGATTATCCAGTCTTAATAGGAGTATCAAACTACGAACCATTAGAATCAACAAAACCATTTAATAGGATAATAGTGGGAGAACAAGGAATGCCAATGGATTTGGCAAAAGTAGTTGAAGAAAGTCTAACAGCTCAATAAAAACCTTTAAATAGCATAATCCTTTCTAAAATTACATGGATAGCTCAATAATTGAAATTATTTCTATCATTATTATTTAGAGCTACCTCTATCACAATAGGAGGTTTCAAAGGCAAGTTTTTTAAATAAAATCAAAACTCATAAGAACAATGTATGCTCATAAAGAAACAGAAAAAGAAATTTTAGAATTCTGGAAAAAGAATAGTATATACCAGAAAAATAAAGATAAGAATAAAGGAAAAAAACCTTTTTACTTCTTACAAGGCCCACCATATACGTCAGGAAGAATTCATATTGGGCAAGCCTGGAACAATTCACTAAAAGATGCAGTCCTAAGATTCAAAAGAATGAGAGGTCTAGATGTATGGGATAGAGCAGGATATGATATGCATGGGTTACCTACATCTTCAAAAGTACAAAAAAAATTAGGATTAAACTCAAAAGAGGACATTGAAAAATTTGGAGTAGATAAATTTATCAAAGAGTGTATGAGTTTCTCAGAAGGACATGCTGAACAAATGAGCAAAGACCTATTCGACTTAGGGATTTGGTTAAATTATAAAGATGCCTATATGCCAATCTCAGAAGATTGGATAAACTCTACTTGGTTTCTAATAAAAAAAGCTGAAGAAAAGAAAAGATTATACGAGGGAGAAAAAACTATGTCCTGGTGTGCAGAGTGTGAGACTGCCTTAGCTAAACATGAATGTACCCATAAAACAATAGTGGACAAATCTATTTTTGTAAAATTCAAGGTAAGGAATGAAAAAAATAAATATATACTGGTTTGGACAACTACACCTTGGACAATCGCATTTAATCTAGCAGTTATGGTAAATCCAGAATTAGACTATGCCGAAGTTCAGGTTGAGGGAGAAACATGGATTCTTGCAAGAGATTTAGTTGATAAGGTTATGAAAGAGTTAGGAAAAGAATATATAATTTTAGATGAATTCAAGGGATCTCAGTTAAAAGGAATGACTTATGAGCACCCCTGGGAAAAAGAAATTAAGGATTATACAAAATTAAAATTAAAACATCCAAAAATACATACAATAGTTCTTTCAAAAGAATACGTTAATCTTGATGCTGGGACAGGTTTGGTACATTGTGCCCCTGGTTGTGGACCAGAAGACTATGAAGTAGGCCACCAAAACAAGATACCTCCCTACAACAACATAAATGAAAAAGGAATTTTTCCTAAAGTGATGGGGGATTTTTCAGGACTCCAAGCAAAATCAGATGACGAAAAATTTATTTCTAAGTTAGAAGAATCCAAAGCACTAGTAGGGACTATGAATGTGGAGCACGAATATGCCCACCATGAAAGATGCTCAAAGCCAGTTATATTCAAAACAACAAAACAGTGGTTTTTCAAAGTAGAAGATTTAAAAGAAAAGATGATTGAATTCAACAAAAAAGTACACTGGGTTCCAGATTCAATTAATAATTCCTATTCCGACTGGTTAAAAGAATTAAGAGACAACTCAATTACAAGACAAAGATATTGGGGGATACCTATCCCGCTTTGGAAATGTTCTAAGTGCAAGGCATACAAAGTAATCGGCTCAAAAGAAGAATTAATTCGTGAGTCAGGGGAAGAGCCTGAAAACCTACATAGACCCTGGATAGACAAAATAAAAATAAAATGTAATTGTGGAAAGCAAATGAGTAGGATACCCGACATATTAGATGTTTGGATAGATGCAGGGGTTGGATCATGGGCATGTTTAGGTTACCCTATGAGGACTGACTACTTTGAGAAATATTTCCCCCCAGATTTTATACTAGAAGGAAGAGATCAAGTTAGAGGATGGTTTAATTTACTAATGGTTTCTACAATTTTAGCTTTTGACCAAACTCCCTTCAAAAATGTTTACTCTCACGGCATGATCAATGATATCGATGGTGTTAAAATGTCAAAATCATTAGGAAATGTTATATCTCCCGAGAAAGTAATAAGTAAGGCAGGGGCAGATTCATTTAGATTTTACATGCTTCAAACTAATGCGGGCCAAGATGTAAATTTTTCTTGGGATGAACTAAAAAATAAATTTAAAGTTTTAACAATACTATGGAATACTCATGAATATTTACTAAATTATTGTTCATCCTTGGGAGTGGATCCAACAACTCTTCCAGAAGAATTAGAATTAGAAGAGAAATATATTCTATCTAAATTAAACAAAATGATTAGGAATACCACTGAATTTTATGAATTTTATCAAATAGATAAAGTTCCCCAAGAGATAGAATCTTTAATATTGGCTCTATCAAGGGAATATATACAATCCACCAGGGAAAAAATAAACGAAAAACCACAATTAGTTTTATCAACAATATACAATGTTTTATTAGAATTAATTAAAATTCTATCTACAGTATCCCCATTCATATCTGAAAAAATATATCAAAATCTAAAACTACCTTTTAATTTAAAAGAAGAGTCAGTCACTTTAGAGAGTTGGCCAGGGTATAATTCAAAATATATTGATGAAAATTTAGAAAGCCAACTAGCAATAGTACAAAATATAATTCAATCGGGGTTGGCTGCAAGAGAAAAAGCTAAAAAAGGAGTTAGATGGCCATTAAAAGAAATAGAGATAATATCTTCAAGAGAAGAAGTAAAACAAACCATTGGAGTATTTGAAGAACTAATAAAATCAAAACTAAATGTGAAAAAAGTATCTCTGAGTGAAACCTTCAAATTTGAAGAAGTAAATTTATCAATAAATAAATCTGCAATTGGAAAAGATTTCAAAAAAGATTCTCCAACAATAAATGAGAATATAAATGAATACCTACTAAAGGAGATTTATGAAAAAGGAGAAACCACGTTACTCGGATTTAAATTAACTGAAAAACATATTTTCATAGATGAAATTTTACCTAAAAATCTAACTTTTTCCGAATTCAAATTGGGAAAAATAATTCTAAACACAGAGGTAACAGAAGAATTAGAGCAAGAAGGATTCGCAAGGGAATTAATAAGGAGAGTACAGGACCTAAGAAAAGAAAATGGTCTTAAGAAAAGAAATCATATAAATCTTTCAATATACTCAAAATATGATATAAGCAAATTCAAAAACTACATAAAAGAAAAAGTTGGAGCTTCATTACTTGAGTTAAAAGAAATGAAATACGAAGTAAAAGATGAAGCAGAAATAAAAGGACATAAATTCAAAATTTCTTTTGTAAAACTATAAATCAATCTTTTTAGCAAATTTGCTAATAATCTCTATATCTTTTTTCTCTCCAGACAGTGCATTAGTCCAATTCATCAACCAAAGCACGAAGACCAAAATATTCAAACCAGCCATAATTATCCAACCTAAAATAGGAATAAACATAAAAATATTATTCAAAATTCCTGCAGCTACAGCGATAATAAAGATAACTAAACTTTGCTTAGCATAGTGCATGACATATTTGTCTTCTTTCCAAGCTAAAAGAGCTACAAGAAAACCAACAATACTAAAAAAAGAAGCAATAAATGCATATGCTTTCCTCTCACTTTTTTTAACCATATCCCCAAATTAAAACAACACTATTTAAATGTTTGTGATAATCTATAACTAAATTTTTAAACTAGCCTAGGCTTCTTAAACTAGATGGATAAGCATGATGTTGAAGAATTGTCAGATAAGTTTAGTACAGGATATAGATGTAAGGTAAAAACAACAGATCAATCAATTTTTTCTAGACAAACAGGGGTGGTTAAAAGAGTTTCAGAAGATTGCGTAGAAGTACTTTGGAGTTTAGGAGGATACGCGCAATACAAAACAGATGAGGAAGGAGGAGTACCAGAAATTATAGTTAAAGACTATGAAATATTAGGTCCAAGTAACCAATTACCTCTAAAATCCTGATATAACCACTTAAAAATTAAAACAAACCTTTACATATCCCTTTAAATATTTTTCTATACATTCTTTATAAACGAAATCTAGGGGGATTTAATAAATGGCAAAACAAAAAGCAACCATAAAAATAGTAAACATAGTATGTTCTACTTCACTAGAAAAAGATGTTCATCTAGTTAAACTAGCTGAAACACTACCAAATACAGAATATAACCCAGAACAGTTTCCAGGGTTAGTTATGAGGATAAGAGAACCAAAAACATCCGCACTAATATTCTCTTCAGGAAAAATAGTTAGTACTGGAGCCAGATCTATGGCAAAGGTAAGGGAGTCCATTAATCAAATCATAAAAGCAGTAGCTAAAATTGGAGTAAAAGTAACAATAACTCCAAAAATCACAGTTCAAAACATGGTTGGATCAGGAGATATTAATATGGATTTAAATCTAAATGAACTAGCTCTAAAGCTTGAAAATGCAGAATACGAGCCGGAACAGTTCCCAGGATTGGTATACAAGCTACCAGATACAAGAGCAACATTCTTGCTGTTTAGCAATGGAAAAATAGTCTGTACAGGAACAAAATCAGAGACAAGGCTAAAAGAAGCAGTGGTATTACTAGTTTCTAACCTAAAAAAGTTTAAAAATTAAACCCACTTTCCTTTTTTTATTATAAAGAATGGTTGATGATATATTTACTCAAATAGAGAATATAAAAGATTTTATAGAAACAATATGTTCTGAAGAATTAAATAAAGTAGTAAAGCAAGGAAAACAATCAATAACTATTGATTTCAAAGAATTCTCAAAATATAACTTAGAAATAGCAGAACAATTACTAGAAAACCCGACAGAAGTTTTACAAAATTTCGAGATGGCTATCGATCAAATAGAATTAACGACAGGGAAACAGGTAAGAGTCAGATTCAAAAATCTCCCAAAAACCCAAGGAATTGAGATAAGGAATATAAGAAGCAATAATCTTGGAAATTTAATAGTTGTAGAGGGGATTGTCAGACAAGCTTCAGATGTAAGACCTCAAGTGGTTTCAGCAAAATTTGAATGTCCAACTTGTGGGAATATACTCTCGATTTTACAGTTAGAACAAGCCTTTAAGGAACCTACAAGATGTTCTTGCGGAAGAAAGGGACATTTTAAATCAATATCTAAAGATTTAGTTGATGCTCAAAGAGTTATTTTAGAAGAATCTCCCGAAGGATTAGAGGGAGGATCACAACCAAAAAGACTTTCTATTTTCCTAAAAGAGGATTTAGTGGAGCCAACTATGGAGAAAAAAACAACTCCTGGTTCAAAAGTAAGAGTAATAGGAATAACTAAAGAAATTCCAGTATTTCTAAAGACTGGAGCCCAATCAAGAATGTTTGACCTAGCATTAGAAGCAGTTTATATAGAGCCTGTTCAAGAAACCTTCGAAGAGATTGACATATCTTCAGAAGAAGAAAAAGAAATAATTAAACTTTCAAAAGATCCAAAGATTTTAACAAAATTAGTAACTGCAATTGCCCCCTCTATTTATGGATATAAAGAAATCAAGGCTGCACTCCTTCTACAACTTTTGGGCGGAACAAGAAAAATAATGAAAGATGGAGTAATAAGAAGGGGAGATATGCACATATTATTGGTTGGAGATCCCGGATCTGGAAAATCGCAATTACTCCAATTTATTTCTAAAATAGCCCCAAAAGGAAGATTTGTTTCAGGAAAGGGTTCTTCTGGGGCAGGATTGACCGCATCTGTAGTGAAGGATGAATTTCTAAAAGGATGGGCACTTGAAGCAGGAGCAATGGTTTTGGCAAACGGAGGAATCTGTGCGATAGACGAGTTAGATAAAATGAGTCATGAAGATAGATCCGCCTTACATGAGGCGTTAGAACAACAGACTGTAACAATCTCTAAAGCAAACATCCAAGCAACTTTAAGAGCAGAAACAACTGTTTTGTCTGCTGCAAATCCAAAACTAGGAAGATTTGATCCATACGCACCAATAGCGACACAGATTGACCTTCCAGCTTCCTTAATAAATAGATTTGATTTAATATTCCCAATAAGGGACCTTCCAAGCAAAGATATAGATACAAAAATAGCAGACCATGTTTTAACAGCATATGACAATCCAGAAATAATAACAACAGAAATAGACTCAGCGGTATTCAGAAGATATATTTCTTATGCAAAACAGAAATCAAAACCAAAATTAACAAAGGAAGCCATGGAAGAAATAAGAAACTACTATGTTGATTTAAGAAATTCTGGGACATCTTCAGAAGATGAAATAAGGCCAATTCCAATTTCAGCAAGGCAATTAGAAGGTTTAATAAGGTTAGCGGAAGCCTCTGCAAAGGTTAGATTATCTGACAAAGTAGTAAGAAAAGACGCAAAATTAGCAATAAACTTAATGCACTTTTGTTTAATGAAGGTCGGCTTTGACAAAGAAACAGGACAAATAGATATAGATAGGATTTCAACAGGGATTTCAGCCTCACAAAGAAACAAATATGTAATAGTTAAAGAAATACTATCAAAGATAGAAGAAAAATCAGGTTCAAAATCAGTTCCTTTTGAAGACATAGCAATCGAAGCTGCAGAAAAAGGAATAGACGAAGACATGTTATATGAACTAATAGACAAACTAAAAAGATCAGGAGATATATTTGAGCCAAAAAAAGGCTTTATACAAAAGATATAAAAAATGGAACAGCAATTAAGACAAACCGCATACAAAGTATGGATATCAGATTTACTAAATAAAAAATTACAGAAAGAAGAGGGAGAATGGACTCCTAACTATATTTTGATAGATAATAAAAAAGTTTCAAGAGTTAACATAATTGCAACAGTTGTAATGAAAACTATTTCAGAAGACAAAAATTATGCAACACTCACAATTGACGATTCTTCTTCAGATATACAAATAAAAGCATGGAAGGAGGATGTTCCTTCTTTAGAAAACATAGAAATAGGAGATACAGTTTTAGTTGTAGGGAAAATAAGAGAATATAATTCTCAAATTTATTTAACTCACGAAATAATAAGGCCTCTAGAAAAAAAAGAGTGGATTGATCTAAGAAAAAAAGAGTTAGCAAGTTTATATGGCCAAAGAGAAACCCAGGAGCCAAAAATACAAGAAACTCCAAAAGAAGAAACAAGAGAAGATAAACAACCTTCAATAGTAATAGAAGAGGTAGTTGACTCTGAAAGTAATGTCAGACAAAAAATCTTAAATACTATAGGAAAGCTCGATAAAGCAGAAGGAGCAGATATAACGGAAGTATTGGAAGATTCAAAAATTGATGAAGAAGAAGCAAATTCAGCTATACAAGAGCTCTTAAAAGAAGGAGAGATCTTCGAAATAAAAGCAGGAAGATTAAAAATAATAGAATAATGGAATACGAAAAATTATTAGAAAGGGCAGTGAAGAAAATCCCTAAACAAACCACTAGTGGAGAGAGATTTGAAATCCCGAAAGCAAAGGGCCACATAGAAGGATCTAAAACAATCATAACTAATTTTATCCAGATAACATCGATATTACAAAGAGATCCTCAACACCTGGTAAAATACTTATTAAGAGAATTAGCGGCCCCAGGGAATATAGATGGTCAAAGATTAATATTGGGAAGAAAACTAAGTTCTTCATTGATTAATGAAAAAATAGAAAAATATACAAATGAGTTTGTTTTATGTAAAACTTGTAACAAACCAGATACTAGTTTTATGAAAGAGGGACGTATCTTAATGTTAAAATGTGCTGCATGTGGAGCAAAATACCCAATACACTAAAAAATAAAAAATGTACGTGAAAATACACAAATCCCAAGATTCAATTGTAACAGCAATTTGCGATGAAGACTTAATAGGAAAAAAATTCTCAGATGAAGAAAAACAATTAGAAATAACAGAGAGGTTCTATAAAGGGGAAATAACTTCTGAAGAAGAAACAATAAAGATTATGCAAGCGGCAACAAATTTAAATTTAGTTGGTAAAAAAACAATAGATTTAGCATTAAAAAATAAAATAATTGATAAAGATTCAATCATAAAAATTAAAAATATACCACACGCTCAAATATTTGAAATATGAAAAAATTCCTACCAAGCGGATATTTTGAAGCAAAATTGCAAGTAAGACCAAGTGATCCGGATCTAATTGCCTTTGTAAAGAAAGAAATAAAAAAGTATGATGTTGAAGTAGTAGATGAAAATAAATTGAAAGAAGGATTAGATATTTACATTAATTCTGCAAACTTTGCCATAAGAATGGGGAAGATATTTAGAGAAAAATATAAAATAAAACCTAAAGTATCAAAATCACTAAAAGGTGAAAACAAGCAAGCAGGGAAATTAATCTATAAGTTAACAGTTCTATTAAAAATAAATTAATAAAAACCTTTATAAAACGCCCAAATTCCTTTTAATTAGAACATGGTATATAAAAAACCAAAAAAACCATTCAATAAAAAGAAAAAGAAAGCTCCAGAACAGCCAGAGTTTGTTAGAGTAAAAACTCCTAAGGGAAGGGAAGTAATTGGAACTGTTATGCAAAGACTAGGAGGCTCAAGATTATCAGTAGCGGGCCTAGATGGGAAAACTAGAGTATGCAGAATTCCTGGAAGACTAAAAAAATCACTATGGGTAAGAGAAGGAAATATAGTTTTAGTAGAACCTTGGGAATTTGAAGGAGACATAAAAGGAGATGTTATATATAGATATAATCCAACTCAAGTTGAATGGCTAAAAAAGAAAGGTTTTCTAAAACAAATATCAGAGTTTGATGAATTCTAAAATGTCTGAAGATTTAAAAATCCCAAAAGAAAGAATCGCGGTTTTAATAGGCGAAAAGGGAGAAACAAAAAGAAAAATACAAAGATTAACAAAAACAAAAATAACAATTTCTTCTAAAGAGGGAGATGTCTCAATAGAGGGAGAAGACAACTATAATATTTTCTTAACTTCTCATATAATCAAAGCAATTGGGCGTGGATTTAATCCGGATATTGCACTAAAAATACTAAAAGAAGATTATTTTTTCGAAATGACAAACATACATGAATTTTCAGGAAAATCAAAAAAACAAGAAGGGAGAATAAAATCTAGGGTTATCGGAACCGAGGGAAAAGCCAGAAAAACCATAGAAAAAATGACAAATACCTATATCTCTATCTACGGAAAAACAGTAGGAATCATAGGGAAATTAGAAGATGTCCATTTGGCTAAAAGAGCACTAGATATGTTACTTAATGGGTCTCCACATTCCAATGTCTATAGGTGGATTGATAGAGAAAAAGAGAGACAAGAGTTACAATAAACTTTATAAACCCCCCATTTAAATCTTCACCCATGCAAACAAAACTATCACAAGACACCCAAGAAATGGAACATGCTGTAGAACAAGCAAAAAAACAGAGGGAAATATCTATCTCAGAATTCTTTACAAAAAATAGACACTTACTAGGTTTTGATAATCCTCTAAAATCACTCTCGACAACAATAAAAGAGGGAGTAGACAACGCTTTAGATGCATGCGAAGAGGCAAATATTGCTCCAGAAATAAAAGTTGAAATAAAACAAACAACTCCCGAAAGATTTATAGTCATAATTGAAGACAACGGGCCAGGAATTGTAAAAGAACAGATTCCAAAAATTTTCGGAAAGCTACTTTACGGTTCAAAATTCCATAAATTATCTCAAACAAGAGGACAACAAGGAATTGGAATTTCCGCAGCCGCACTATATTCACAACTAACAACAGGAAAACCAATAAAAATTACATCTAGGATTGGAAAAAATAAACCAACACACTATTATGAACTCCATTTAGACACTTCAAAAAATGAACCAGAGATAACGAAAGATATAGAGGTGGAATGGGAAAGCAATCATGGAACAAAAGTCGAGATGGAGATGGAAGCAAAGTACCAAAGAGGTAAAAGATCTGTCGCAGAATACATAAAATACACAGCGATTGCAAATCCTCATGCAAAATTAACCTTTATAGAGCCAGACAACAACAAAATAGAATATCAAAGAGCAACAACTCAGCTCCCAGTTAAACCAAAAGAAATCAAACCACACCCAGATGGAATAGAGTTAGGAATTTTAATTAATATGTTAAAATCAACAGAAGCAAGAACTTTACAATCATTTTTAACAAACGAATTTTCTAGGATCGGTGCAGGAACAGCAAAGAAAATTTGTGAGGGAGCAAATTTATATCCAAATTCAAGACCTTCAAGAATTGCAAAACAAGAAGCAGATAATTTACTAAAAGCGATGAGGGATCAGAAGTTTATTGCCCCTCCAACAGACTGTCTAAGCCCAATTAGCGAAGAGCTATTAAAAAAATCTCTAAAAAAAGAATTTGATGCAGAATTTTATACTGCAGTAACAAGGCCAGCATCAGTATATAGAGGAAATCCATTTAAAATTGAAGCAGCCGTTGCTTACGGAGGATCTTTAGAAAGAGATAAGCCAGCAGAAATAATTAGATTCGCAAACAGAGTTCCTTTACAATATCAACAGGCAGCATGTTCAATAACAAAATCCGTAATAAAAACAAAATGGAAACAATATGGATTAAACCAAAGTAACGGGAATATCCCAGTAGGACCAGTAGTACTTACTGTTCACATTGCATCAGTATGGGTCCCCTTCACTTCAGAATCTAAAGAAGCAATTGCGCATTATCCAGAAATTATAAAGGAAATCAAATTAGCAGTACAAGAGTGTGGAAGGCAACTTGGAAAATATGTAAGAAAACAACATAAAGCAAAAGATGAAGAAAAAAAGAAATCCTACTTAGAAAAATACATTCCAATTATAGGAGAAGCATTAAAAGAAATATTACCAGATACAAAACCAACAATAATAACTAAAAACCTACAAGAAGTATTGGAAAAATCAAGAAAATGAATGAAGTCGTAAAACAAATTAAAACAACTGCAACTAAGGTAAGAGAAAAAATAAATAAAAAGAAAAAACCAGAGATATCTATCCCAATTAGATCTTTAAGTAATGTTAATTATGATCCAAAAGTAGGCTTCTTTGAATTAAAAGGTGGAAAGAAAATAAGAGCTTTAACTGTAAATACAATAAAATCTTTCGCTCAAACTCTAAAAATGATGTCTCTTTCAAAAGATATAGTTGAGAAGGACGACATGGCAACAAAAAGAGAGGCATATTATGTTTCAAAAAACTGGGGTGCTGCAGGTTTCAAAGAACAGCCAGAATCTGATGCAGTAATGGATGATATAGAGGCAATGTTTATGGTAAACAGAGAACAACTAGGCTTTATACCTGAAGAAAAAGGCGGAGATATAGCTGGGAATTTAATTGTTATTGATAAAGATCCTACAACAGAAAAAGAAATAAAAATTGACTGTACTAAATTTGGTTCAGGTGCGTATTCAATTCCATCATCTGTAGAACATTTAAAATTCGAAACAAATGCAAAATTTATTTTAGCAATAGAAACTGCAGGTATGTTTCAAAGATTAGTTAAACATAATTATTGGAAAACTGCAAATTGTATATTAATTTCTATGGGGGGAGTCCCAACTAGGGCATGTAGAAGATTTATAAGAAGATTAGCAGATGATAAAAAACTTCCAGTTTATGTATTTACAGATTCAGACCCGTATGGGTTCACTTCAATATATCGGACACTTAAGGTAGGCTCCGGAAATGCTGCGCATATTAACAAATTCTTTTGTGTACCTCAAGCAAAATTCTTAGGAGTTACACCACAAGACATAATTGATTATAGGCTGCCAACTCATCCTCTAAAAGAAGTAGATAAGAAAAAAATTAAAGATGTCCTAAAAAATGACCCTTTCATAAATCAACATAAAGAATGGCAAAAAGCTTTGCAATTGATGCAAAAAATGGGCCAAAGAAGTGAGCAACAGGCATTGGCCAAATGGGGGCTAAATTATGTTATTACGAAATACTTGCCAGAAAAGATTAAGAATCCAAAGACCTGGCTTCCCTAATTTGGCATAGATAGTTTATGAATTTCTTATTTCCTTCATTATTATCTAAATGGGTTGAGTTTCCTATTCTAATCTTTTTTACGTCTCCCCTATTCAAGTCTTCAGTAAAATTAACGTTCAGACTATCTAAAATTCTCATAAATTATTTCTAGAAAATAAAATTGGCTACGACAAAATATATGAAATAATGCAAGGGGCATTTGCCTATATGAAACACGCAAACACATATAATTTAAGAAACAAACTAATAAAGCAAATAGAAGCATATTTTCCAAATGAAATATCTGAAATAGAGATAAACAGATATTTAAAAATCACCCATGGATTAAACTATGTAATGGAAAAATATCTACCGGACAAACTAAAAGATATTAAGAAGTTCCTACCATAATAATAAACTTTATAAACAAAATTAAGTCTCATTTTCTTATGCCTCGGTGGCTCAGTCTGGTTAGAGCATTCGGCTGTTAACCGAAAGGTCGCAAGTTCAAATCTTGCCCGGGGCGCTCTATTTCATACCCAATAATCCTCAGAAATAATAGTTTCTTCTCTATCTGGACCTACAGAGACATCAACAGGGACACCCAACATATTCTCTAAACTAAGAACAAAATTTCTAGAATTTCTCGGCAATTCCCCCAAAGATCTACACTCTCTAATGTTTTCTCCCCATCCATCCATATTCACCCAGCTACCAGGACCGGCTCTCCTTAGAGTAGGTGCATCTGGTATGTAGTTAGGATGCCCTCCAATTTTATCATAAGCAATTGTTTTCATAATTTTAATTGTGTCAATCCCAGACAAAACATCCATCTTAGTTAAAATAATTTTATCAATACCATTCTCCATTATAGCATGTTTAACTAATGGCAAATCAAACCAACCACATCTCCTAGGCCTACTAGTAGTTGCTCCAAACTCTCCACCCTTATCTCTAACCATTGTCTCCATTTCAGGTTCCATTCGGCCAACAAGGGGGCCTGCTTCATTTCTGTCTACTCTAGTAACGTATGCCTTAGCAACCCCAATAACTAAATCAATATCTTTATGGGAAACTCCTGAACCAGACAAAATTCCTGCAACTCCCGTATTGGAACTAGTGCATTCTGGATACTGCCCAGCATCTATATCCAAACCTACTGCTTGGGCACCCTCAAAAAGAATATTTTTACCAGATTTTCTGAGATCATGTAAATCCCTAGGGACATGGAGTCTAATAAATTCCTCTAAATCTTGATGTTCCATTAAAAAATCCCTATGCCTCTCCAAATTTGGCCTAGCCTCAGTATCAAATTTATCCCAGGACTTCCTCCCTACATCCGCAAGATCATAAAATCTTAATCCACTCTTTCCATGTTTATCTGCATAAGTAGGAGCTATTCCTCTTCCAGTTCCACTCTCCCCTTTGGAAGCCTCAATACCTTCTGGAAGGACAAGGTGTGCACCTCCATCTATTATTAAATTTCTAGGTGTAATTATAAATCCCTTTTCTCTCAATTCAGCGATTTCTTTTTTCAAAGTAAAAGGATCAATTACCATCCCCCTACCAATTACTCCAATTTTCCCTCTCAAAACCCCAGAGGGAATTTGATGAGTTATAACTTCTAAATCTCCAGCCTTTAATGTATGGCCAGCATTAGCTCCGCCTTGATATCTAACTACAACATCTGCCTCTTCAGCTAAGTAATCAACTATCTTTCCTTTACCTTCATCACCATACTGAGTTCCTATAACTGCTATACCTTTACCAACCATCGCAAAATCGGAAGAGATCCAAGATTTATAAATATTTGTTCACTAAAAAACATATAATCGTTACTTTTCCTTGACACCTTGCCACGCACGCGGATAAGGTATTTAAATGAATTTTACTACATTAAAACAAATGTTAGGGGACAAAGAAGATAATTTGCTAAGGTTAAAATTCGAAAAAGGAAAACAGAAGGAGTTATTGGATTCTTATAAAAAATTTAAAAAATGTCAAAATAGAAAAGATTTCTCTGATATCCTTGGAGTAAAACTAGGGTCTCTAAAAAGGTGGTCAAGTGAGGAGAATACACTTCCTAATATTATTTTTAAGAAAATATACCCTGATTTTAAAGAAGCGAAAAAATTTGAAGAGTTTATCGTAGAAAAATTGCCTAAAAATTGGGGAGCCAAGAAGGGAGCAAAAATCAGGATGTCTCAAATAAAAGATAAAAAAGAGTATTATAGAGGGCTGAGAATAATAAAAGATGCCAAAAGAACTGAACTCCATAAAAATTTAAGAAAGAAAATAAAAACAAAAAGCAATGAAGCAATAAAGATAATCAAGAATAATATTGACTTAAACTGTGTCATAGCAACATATGTTTTAACTGATGGTTCTTTAATGAAACAAGGAGAGAGTCATAACTTGGGATTTTACACAAAAGATAGTGTGTTAAGAGACTTAATATTTGAAATATTGGTAACGAAAAGTAAGTATGTTCCATCAATAACTAAGGAAAAGAAAAAAGAAGTTTATTCAATTAGGATTACAGACAATAAACTAGCAGGAAAATTATTAAAACTAAGTAATACTTATAAGAAGATACCTAAAAAAGATCAAAAGAAAAAAGACTACTTAAACGAGGTCCAGCCATCTTTAAACTTTCTCAAAAAAACAGACAATAAAACCAGAGAGTATTGCATAAGATTGGCATTTACAACTGATGGGTCAATAAGCCTCGCAAAAAATGGAGTTATAACTCTAAGCCTATCTTGCCACCACCCAACTTTAGGATATGAATGGATTGAAATTCTTAGAATCTGCGGAGTTAAATCAACTATAATAAAATCAAAGAAATCATGGTGTGGGATTTCTGGCGTAAGAGTTTCGAATAAATCAATAAAGAGATTCCATGATTTAGGAGGGTTTATTGAAGGAGTTAAAATTTCCAAAAAAAGTAAAAAATATAGGGAGATATTAAAAAATGAATTACTAAAAATAGTTCTAAATAAGTTAAATAGTTAGTTTTATAAAATAAGATTATTCTCAATTCTTAGGGTCCTGTGGCGTAGTCTGGTTCGCGCACCCGACTGATAATCGGGAGGTCCCAGGTTCAAATCCTGGCAGGACCACCATTTCATAATGATTCTAAAACAAATCCCATCTGGATATGATAGGAATTTTGCTTATTTAGTCGCAGACGAAGAAACAAAAGAAGCGATAGTAATTGATCCATCTAAAGATTTATCTTTGATAAAAAATGAAATCAAAGATTATAAAATAAGTTACATAATAAATACACACTCTCACATAGATCACATTTGCGGAAATAAAGAACTAAAAGAACTAACTAATGCTAAAATAATCCAGCATGGGATTTCTCCAAAAGAACATGATATCTCTGTAAAGGACAATCAAGAGATAAAATTAGGAGAGCTAACAATAAAATTTCTATATACTCCTGGACACACCAAAGACCATATCTGTATTTTAATTGAAAATAATTTATTTACAGGAGATTTACTTTTCGTAGGAAAAATAGGGGGGACTGGACCTTACTTCCCAACAAGTAATTCAAAAAAAGAATATGATAGCTTAAAAAGAGTGTTAACTCTACCAGATGAAACAAAGGTCTGGCCAGGCCATGATTACGGGAAAACAGAATCATCAACAATAAAAATAGAAAAAGAAACAAACCCTTTTTTACTACAAAAAACATTTAAAGAATTTCAATATCTTAAAAATAACTGGGAAGAATATAAAGAAAAACATAATTAATCTAACCAACCCTAGCACCAGATTCTATATCTTTATCCACAGTTAACAAAACAACCTTATCTCCTTCAGAAGCAGCCAATAACATTCCTTCACTTTTGACACCTCTCAAAACAGCAGGTTTCAAATTAGTGAAAACAATTATTTTCTTCCCAACTAACTCTTCCTTAGAATAATTTTTCTTAATTCCAGCCACAATAGTTCTTTCTTCTTCAGAAATCTTAATTTTCAAAACATATAATTTATCTGCATCCGGATGATCCCCAACTTCTAAAACCTCAGCAATCCTAAAATCCAAATTCTGCCACTCTTTAAAATCAACTTCCATTTTACAACTTCTTAAACAAAACATCTCCTTTCTTAACTTTATATTCTTTAACCAATCCAAATTTAATATCTTTCACACTTCCGAGCTTGACTCCAAGCTGTTTATTTATTTCCAAAGAAGTTTCCGGGATAAAAGAACTAACTAATATAGAAATAATCCTCAAAGCCTCTAACAAATTATACAAAACAACATCTCTATTTTCCTCATTCTTCCAAGGTTCATTATCATTAACATATTTATTAGATAAACGAACAAACTTCCAAATTTCCTCCAAAGCATTATGTAGTTCAAACTTTTCAAACTTTTCAGAAATTTTATCTAAATTCAATCCTTTAAATAAACCCTCATCTTTCTGTTTACTTAATTTCCCATCAAAATATTTTTCAACTAAAGTCAAACTTCTGCTCAATAAATTTCCCAAATCATTAGCTAGCTCATTATTATTTTTTTCTTTTAAAGCATCTTCAGAAAAGTCGCCATCTTCCCCAAAAACAACTGATTTAATTAAGTAATACCTTATGGAATCTATGCAATAAGTGTCAGCCAAATCAAAAGGATCTACAACCAACCCTCCACTTTTGCTCATTTTTTCACCTTTTATATTTATGAACCCATGAATCAAAACTTTAGGCAATTCTAAACCAGCAGCCATTAGCCAAGCATCCCAAAGCAGAGTATGATGAAAAACAATATCATGGCCGATTACATGATGTCCCGGCCAAAATTTTTTATAACCCTCTTTTGGGTATCCTATAGTGGTTAAATAATTAGTAAGTGCCTCTTGCCAAACTGCAAAAACCAGATCTTTCCCTGGAACTTTAAATCCCCAATTAGAACTTTTTCTTGTAATACTCAAGTCTTTTAACGGTTCTTTCAACAAGCCCAATACCTGGTTTTTCCTATTCTTAGGATAAATGCTATCAGAAGATTTTTTATAGTGTTTCAAAATTTTATCTTGAAAAGCACTAAGTTTAAAGAAATATCCTTCTTCTTCAAAAGTTTCAACAGGTTTTTTATGTATAGGGCAACAATTTTCCTCCACCAAATCCTTTTCAGTATAGAAAGTTTCACAATCTACACAATATGGGCCACTATATTCTCCCTCATAAATAAAACCATTTTCTTTTATCTTATTAAATATGTTCAAAAAAGCTTCCTCATGTCTTTTTTCAGTAGTTCTTACAAAATCATCATAAGAGATATTATAAACTTTACATAATTTTTTAAACTTTTTAGACATTTCGTCAACAAACTGCATAGGAGTTTTTCCTGCCCTCTCTGCAACTCTCTGAATCTTCAAACCATGTTCATCTGTTCCAGTACTAAAATGAACTTTAAATCCTTCTAATCTTTTCCATCTAGCAATAACATCAGTGCAAATCTTCTCATATGCATGGCCGATATGGGGATCTCCAGACGGGTAATCTATGGCCGTCGTAATGTAAAAATTTTCCATAAAGAACAGTCTAAATACTAATTTAAAAACTTAACTAATATAAAAATATTCTAGGGCATCTTCAACAGAACCCACTTCAATAACTTCAATCCCACTCTCTTGAGAAATATCAATCTTCCTAGGAATTCTTTCTATACTGCACCACTCCATTATTCCGAATTTCTCACAATGTTCATTCTCCTCATAAACTATCTCTTGAGCCTGTAACAAAGGAACTAAAAAAGTATTGGCATTTATGTCTTTAGCCGCTTTAGCCTTTTCCAAAATCCCCCCAATAGGCCCAATAGAACCATCATGATTTATAGTCCCAGTAATCATAACATCTTCTCTTAATTTTTTATTTTCTAAAGCAGCAATTGTAGCTACCGCCAAAGCACTTCCTGCACTCTCGCCACCAATTAAAGAAGCATTCGCATTAATAGAATAGGTAACATCATAATTATCTAAGTTTAAATTTGTTATATTCTCAGCTACAATTTTGGCCATTCTAATACTATTTTGAGTATCAACCCAAAACAGCAAAGTGTTAATATCAACTAAAGTTTTGCCAGTACCACTTTCAACTTTAACAATCAAATCTGTGCTTACTCCATTTCCATCTTCATCAACAGCAGGAACCTTAACTACAGATTCATACTCTCCAGGGATAAATTTATTATCAAGCAAGCCCTCACTTATTTCAATTTCCCCTTTAGAAATACTCAAATAATCACTCCCAAAATAACCTAAGGCAATCCCAATAATTAAAATAACAATAAAACCCACACTAATCAAAGGTTTAAAATTCTTCTTACTCTTTTTTTTTCTAGCCATAAACAAAAATTAAAAATATTCTTTATAAACTTTATGAAAATTAAGCGTGAAGGAAGTGTAAGAATCCGAAAACTCAAACACAACCAACACAAGAAAGAACTATTCCTTTACTATTTAAATCTTTCTAATACCAATTACTACTAATTAAAAGAAACAAAAAAATAACATAACCTATTTATATGATTGTATAATTACTTATATTTATGATATTGACCTTTGCACATTATAAAGGGGGAACAGGAAAAACAACATCTTGTATTAGTGTAGCAGGACATTTAGCTAAGGAAGGAAAAAAACTTTATTTATAAATACCGGATATTTATCATTTCTTTCATTATAATATTGATAGTTATATCCTATCTCACCCACAAAAAAATTACAATAAACTCAATAAAAAAGAAAATAAAGAAGATGAACGTGGAAAGAGACGCATTAGAAGGGTTAATAAAAAAGACCCAAATTGAGAGGTATAAAAAGAATAATATTTCTGGCTTAGTTTACAATATAAGAGTAAAAAAATATGAATCGCGAATTGAGGAAATTAAACAAGAGTTACCAGTCTTAGAATCCAAACTAAAGAAAAATCAGAAAAAATCCTCTAAAAAGAAAAAATCCATTTCTAAAAAAAAGAAAAATTAAGTGCTCCCGCCGGGAACATAGACTAAAGTTCAAATCCCTATTTGGATTTTTGCTTGTCAATATTGAATATTTATATAGTTATAAAGGTTTTTGTTATAATTATGAAAGGAACAATAGTTTTGCAAAGGAAGTTACAAACAATTGGTGCGAGTATAATGCTTACAATTCCAAGACAATTAGTTGCATTAAAAGGTTGGAAGAAGGGTGATGTTATACAGATAGTGGAGAAAGATGGTGATTTGGTTCTAAAGAAGAAAGCTATGCTGTAATCCTATATATGTTAAGATGGAAATTAAACATAGACTAATCAAATAACAAGGTGTGGCATATAAGTTGTTTTTTCCTCACTTAAAATTGTGATATAATCAAATCTCTCAATAACATTTGGAAAGGCAATTTCAAAATCTTCAATAATTTTTAGCATTTCTCTAACGGATTTAACGTGAAACTCTATTTCTAAAGTTTCCCCACCAATTGTTTTATCAACTTGATAAATGTTGGGGTGCAAATGACAAAAATTCAAAATTGATTTTATCTTACCATAATCAGACAATCTTATCTCTGCTTTATAAAATTCATAACCAAATTTATTAACATCAATCATTGCTCTATACCCTTGAATTATCCCTTTCTTCTCAAGTATTTTTAATCTGGAAGATATTGCTTCTGGAGTAAGATCTAACTTCTTAGAGACTTCTAATAAAGAAACCCTTGCATTATTTGAAATAAAAGTCAATATTTCGATATCTTTTTGATCAAATGATGCTTTCTCATTACCCCCCAAAATTCTAACCTTAGAATTATCTTCTTCACCAATAAGATAAGATTTAGAATAATGGAAAATTGGTGAATAAATGCACGTAGTGTACTCTCCAATATGTTCAAGATATTTATTTAGAATTTTCTCCCAAACAGTGTAAAAATCATAAATATCAGTAACAGTCACTCCAAGAGCAATATCCCATTTTCCTGTTATTAATACAACCGCCCAATTCTGTTTTTTAGATTTTAGATAATCAATTATTTCTTTTTTAACATCTGGGGTTAAATTTCTAAACTTCAAATACACCCTAAATGTTGTATATCCAAGTCTGGAAGTATCAATCATTGTAAAATATCCTTTAATGAATCCTTCTTTTTCAAGCCTTTCTATCCTATATTTAGCAACTTGTTTAGATATTTTCACCTTTCTTGCTATCTGGGAGTAAGATAACCTTCCATTTAAGTCCAATAAATAGAGGATTTCTCTATCTTTCTTATCCAGTTCTAAATTGCCTTTTCTTTTCATAATTTTACTATAATAATATATCATTTATATATCTTTTGTTTAGACAAAATTATAGACATTAACATTTAACTATATAGAATACCACTATATAGTTATGACATACAATAAACTATACCTGGTTAATCCACCAAACCCACTAAATATGAAAGGGTTTCCTGGTAGCTTGCTCTCTCTTGATTTATGGATAAGAAACAATTGCCCCGGTTCAAACCCCATAATTATAGATGAAGAGGATACAGAAACTGGATTAAGAGAGTCTTTAGAAGGAAAAATAGTCGATCCCAATGAAAAAGCATACTTTGGGATTACTTGCACAACCGCAACATACCAAGATGCCTTAGAGTCTGCCAGAACAATCAAACAACTATCTCCCAGTTCTCAAATTATTCTTGGTGGACATCATGTTGATGGACAAGAAAGAATAATACTTGAAAATCACCCGGAAATTGATTATACTGTTTCTGGAGAAGGAGAAAAAGCTTTAGAAGCAATAATGAAAGGAGATTTCAATTCTCTTGGGATTAGTTACAGAGGGAATATAACAAGTGAACGTGGAACAAGATTAACAAACAAAGAACTAAACACATTAGATATATCTCAATTCAATCTAGAATATCAATCTTCACAATTTGAGGAGACTAATTTAGTAACAGCAAGAGGATGTCCAATGGGATGTTCTTTTTGTGCTGTAAGTAAAGATAAGGTTGTATCTCAAGATCAAGATTTAATTGTTTCGCAAATTGATTATATTGTTAAAAATAGTGATGATTCCCCAACAATAGCCGTTCAAGATAATTTCTTTGCTCAAAATCCAGAAAGGGCTAAACAAGTAGCAAGAAAGATCATTGAATATAGAGATAGAACAGGAAATCAATTTGATTGGAATGTTCAAACAAGAGTAGAACAATTTGCGGATCCAGAATTACCAAAATTACTATCAGAAGCAGGGTGTAGTGCAGTATATTTTGGAATTGAAAACTTTGATCCAAGAATGTTGGAAATTTTGAACAAAGCACATAATAGGCAGAATTATCTGGAATTAACAAAAAGAGCGATCTCCAATTGTTATGAAAATGGCATACAACCCCATTTGGACATGCAAGTTGGAATACCTGGGGAAGATAAAGAGACAGAAAGAATAAATGAAGAATCTTTAAGAGAGATTGGAGAATATACAAAAAGAAATGGGAATGTTCCAATAGTTTTTCCTTCACTCTCTGTTGTATATCCGGCAACTCAATTTTATTATGAAATGATAAATTCCGGGATTCCAAATGACATATATGAACTCTTTACAAAATGGGAAAGGGAAAATCCAGAATATAGAAATATGCTCCATGGTTATTTTGCCCATGGAAATGGTGGCATTCCAAGAGGGTTATTAAACCATGAAGAATTACTAGAAGGAAGAATTAGTGTTAAGATGGACAATCTACTTGAGGTTAAGAGGTATGTAGATAGGTTGAGAAACATTGATAATGTTAAGGTTCATGATTTTACCAATCCAATAAGAGAAAAAGGATAATATGCACTAAACACATCACAGATCTTGTAAGAATAATAGTATAATCTGCTCTATCTATCTATTCTGTAAGAATAATAGTATAATACCAACCTCCCTCTCCTCTTTGTGTAAGAATAATAGTATAATAACAACCTGTCTGTCTGTTTTTAGTTAGAACTTTAACATTACATTATTAATACTGAAGAATTAAGACAGGTACATTAGACATTCCATATATATTAAGATGGAAAGTGCAAGTAGAATTGTATATATACATATGGGAAATGGAATTATTTTTTTATCTCAGAAGATAGTTTAATTGGGAATAATAACCCAATAAATACAAAGATTGCACATCCTATCAAAACATAAGTTAAACTTATTCCTGCCAATCTTGAAAGAATACCTATTATTAAAATATCGAATACAGAATCTAACCCAGAGAATAATGATAGTATTGTAGATCTGCTTCTGGTAGTAATGTAATCATTAAATATTTGGGAGAAGAAAGGAGATCTAAGACTTCTTAATAAAAACAAAGAAACAAACACCAATGCTGCAACAATCAAGATATTTCCAAATATAGCTCCAGCGAGATAAGTTAATAAATTAAATATGGCAATTAAATATATAAGTTTTTTAATTGAAATTCTTTTTTCAATCCATTCAACTTTATTTAACATAATGTATACTAACCCATATGTTGTTGCATACAAGATACCCATCCAAGTTATAGCCATACCTGCATCTGTTAAAAATACTTGGGCAGTTTCTTTGAATGCCCAAAAGGGAATATAAATAAACATTTGTCCGATTGTCATCCAAAACAAAGCAGGAGTTCTTTTAACAAACCCAAATGCTTCCTTTAAATGTCCATAAGGATTTATTTCTCTTGATAACTTATGAGATTTTGGATTTTTTATAAAGAATAATAAAGCTAACTTAATTAAGCTGAAAAACAATCCAAGAGCAATAATTAAGACAAATTGTGCTTCCTGTAAATCCTTTGCAAGATATGCTCCAAAGATGGCAGCCATTGCTAAAGCTATCTGAGGTGCTGACATAATTTTGCCCCAAACCTTACTCATAGTTTTTTCTTTTCCATTTTCTTTTAAGGATTCATAGATTAAAGCAGACTTTACTCCAGAATGGAATGTGCAACTAATACCTGCTATTGCGGCAGCAGCATAGAACATATATTTATCAAAAGCGAATATCCAAATAACCATTGATGCAATTAAAAGTACTTGTGAGATAATTAGTGAAATTTTATAACCAAATCTATCTGCGATAGTTCCAGTTGGAATTTCAAAGATTAAAGAAAAAACAACGTCAATAACAAATAAAACAAGAATATCAGATAATAGCAATCCCCTATGTAAGAAGAATAATGCAAGAACCGGAGCAATAAAACTAACACTTCCAAATAATTGAGCCCAAAAATATATTTTTGGATTGTTCTTTACAGACATAAAAGACATAGTGAAATATTTAGATTAATATTATATAAATTTAACCTCTTAATTAAAATAATTTTCTTATTGAATTTATTTTAAAGTAATATTTATAAACGTTTAAATTTGGTTAAAATTATGGTTAAACACTTTGTCAATTTCTGGGAAGATATTGAGAATCATAAAGAAGCTAAACAAAGAGCTAAACAAGTATTAGGATACACACAAAAATATAAACCAAATTCAAAGAAAATATTAGAATTGGGTGTTGGGATAGGAAATGTTTTAGAAAATTTTCCTAAGAAGTTTGAATTATCTGGTTTAGACTATGATAAAGAATATGTAAATATATGCAAAAAGAAGTTGTCTGGTAATTTTTATGTCTCAAGTATGCATAATTTTAACATAAATGAGAAATTTGATGTAATCTTTTCTGTTCACGATTCTATTAATTTTCTAAAAAGTTTTACTCAATGGAAACAAACTTTCCTTAGAGTTAAAAAACACTTAAATCAAGATGGATTGTTTATTTTAGATATGTATACTCCAAAAATACTTGAAATATATAAAAATCATAAAGCAGGGTTATCTGAATTTTCTAAAGGATTTATATCAGATAGAGCAATAATCAAAGGAAATAAATTAACTTGGGATTTTAAAATCTTTGAAAAACAAAAACAAAACACATATTTGCTTCATAAATATCTTATGACTGAAACAATTTATTCTATTGAAAAAGTAAGGAATGAACTAAAAAAATCTTTTAATATTATTGAAGAGATTATGTTTGACAATAATAAAAAAATATTATTTGTTTGTCAAACAAACTAACGTATTGGTGATTAAAGAAAGATTTATGAATCACAAAGATTGAATTTACTTATGACTAAAAGAGATCATTCAAAACAATTAGAAGAATTTACAGATAAACTCAAACAAATCCCAGAAATAATTGCAGTTTATTATACTGGATCAACAGCGAGCCAAACTTGGGATGAATATTCTGATGTTGATATAGATATTGTAGTTAAAGATAAAGATTTTGATAAAATATTCAAAAATCTTCCTTCAATATTGAGTAAATGGGGGGAAATAAAGTTTGTTGGTAGATACTTAGATGAACATGAAACATATGCACATATTGGAGAAGAATATCTTAAAGTTGAAATAGATCCAATCAAACTCTCGAATCTAAAACCTTCTGAAGAATTAAAGAATATAAGAATAGGATTTGATAAAAAAGAGATACTAAAAGACATAATAAAAAAATCTAAAAAGATAAAACCAAAAATCTCTCATAAAGATTTTGAAAATACGTTATACTATTTAAGAGATTGGCACCTTTACACTGCTAAACATTATTCACGGGGATTAAAGTTCTCTGCTTTGGGGGAAGTTTTTGATATTAGGGTCTTACTTTTAGAATTATATGCTAAAACCAAGGGATTAAAAGACTTCGAAATAAAAAGGAAAGGGGAACATTTTTTATCAAAAAAAGAAATGGGTTTTTTCAGAGGAGAAAAAATATCTATAGGTATTAAAAATATTAGAAAAGCAATGAAAGATAATTGGGATTTTATGAAATATATTGAAAAAGAATATGAAAAGAAAACTAAGAAAAAATTAAATTTAAAATGTAATGATAAAGAGATATTAAAAATTATCAATCAATTATATGATAAAAAATGAAAATAAGAAAAGCGAAAATTTGTTTTGAGAGAGGTAATAAAAAACTTAAAATGAAACCAAAATATACAATATACTTAATTCCAGAATTAAAAGATAGAAATAAAATATCCAATCTACGTTCTAAAATGTGTAAATTATGCCATACAACTCAATCATTACAATATCCAGTTCATATTTCATTAGCTTCAGGAACTATTATTAAAGATTATTCTAAATTTGAAAAAGAACTCAAAGAGTTTTGTAAAAAACAAAAACCATTTACTCTTTTAGCTTCAAAAAATACAACAGTTCTTCCCGACCGTTTTTGGACAGGGATAACAATAAAAAATTCTAAAAAATTATCTGATTTCAAAAACAAAATAGAATTAATAAAAAATAAAAACTCTATCAAATCCAAGAAAATGTATTTTGTTCCACATATAACCTTGGCATTCCCCGCAAAAGTTGATGATATAAAACCATTAAAAAATCCAGTTGCAAAACTAACATTTAATAAAATAACTGTTGTTAGAAAAGAAAAAGATGGAAAACCCTATAGGGTATATAAGCACTATAATTTAAAATGAAATAATTAATATTCTAGCTTAAAAACTGACTTGGAATTTTTAATTCAGGTACCGCATCATTCCATTTTTTTGGAACTTCGCTTCCTAGATAAACTCCAATAACATGTGCAAGCTGACTTCTAGCAACCCTTCTTGCCATATCTTCAAGTGGAACCCTTCCACTTTCAACAAATTGAGCAGGAACATTTAAATCAGAACCTCTATCGATTTCTCCCTTAATTGCCTCTTTAGATATTCCTGTTAACGCATCAAAATACTGCCTCATATCTTCAGGAGAATCTCTTAATGATTCTAGTGCATATGCCATTGTTTGAATAGAATATGATCCCGAAGTAGAATCTTCTCTAAGTAATTGTGTGCATTCTTCTAGTGATTTGTCCGAATATGGAAATTTATAAACCATTTTAATCAATTATATATCTAAATTTTTTATTTATAAATCTTTCTGTTTATAACAACTTTAGAGTAATAACAGTATAATAAACAAACCAATTCTATACAATTATAGCTATCTAACAAACTAATTTAGCTAATCTTAGCTATTTTTTAGCTAGCTTCCTCGCTTTTTTCTTACAAACCATCTCTTCATAACCCAATCTATATCGATACAGTGGACAATCCTTAATTGGGCAGAGGCGCACCTCTTTTGGTTGATAACCACTACAATCTAAACATTTCTTTCTTATTGCCTGTTGTCTTGTTAAGCGCATCTTACAAACTCCATAAAACAACTATCACAGAGGAAAATTCCTTCCTCTTCTAGTTCAAAGGTTACTTCTTTTTTTGAACAAATCGAACATATTTCTTGTTTCATCATATTTTTTCCGCTTCTCCTGGATCAGGGAAGACAGGGATATACACCCCCTTCTTGTTTTTTTGGGTTACTAACCCAAGATTTATACAGGGGGGTAGGTACTCTTTAACCAAATAAAATTCATTTGTTCTTTCATCATAGAATTTCCCATCTATTAATCCAGATTCTTTCATAACATGGATTATCCTCCTTGAACTTGTTGGAGGAATATTGGTTTTAACCCTCAAATGATCAAAGTTTAACGTTCCTTCATCTAATAGCGCTTGATAAACAGCCATTCTATCTGGAGGTACACTATCTTTAGAAACTCTCCAAACCCTGTCTAAAATTAATCTACTGGGATGTTTTAAGCCATAGATTATGCACAAACATTTTGTTATTTTTATCAATTGTTTGTATATTCTTGCAGGTTTCTCTGGTTTAGAGGGTAGATATTCAACCATATTGCTCCCTTCCCACCTAGAATTATTGGGGGCCCTCATACGAGCAACAAATTGAGCATATTTCTTTATTTCATCTAAGATTTCTTTTGATAGTTTCACATCATTAATCTTTAAATCCTTAAGTAATCCTTCCATAGCTTTGGAGATTTCTCTTCTCATTTGGGATTCATTACCAGAATTAATATCACATAATTCTAACATTTTTTTATCATCGAAATCAGAACGTACTTTTAGAAATCTTTCACCCAGCTTACCCATTATTGAAGTATAACGATCTATCTCGGGAGTTACTCCTGCTAATAAACCAAAATTACTTTTAACAGATATTTTTTTATCTAATGATCCAACCTTTTTCTCATAATAACCATCATAGAATTCTCTGAACTGGCCAATTATCTCATCTCTTTTCTCCTTGGCCATGGTTAGAACAGAAGTGAAATCTTTTAGTATCAACACCTTACCATTAATCTGAACAGCCATATCTTCAACCTTTCTTAGCTTTCCACCTTCTTTGTAAGTCATACCTGAGATAAATGAATTGGCGGTTAGACTACTTAGATGATAGAATTCAGGACCTTCTGGAAAAGCTCTTAATATTTCTGTTTTAGTAGAGCTTGGTACTGCTACAACAAATAACCATAAAGGATCCCCCTTAACCTTTCTATCAATTGCACAAGCGATTATTATGTCTAACCACTCTTCATCATCTATAGACAACCATTTGTTTATAGTTTCCTTTAATGTTTTTAGATCCATAATAAAAAATTAAGAAACAGATTCCTCGTTTGGTTCAACGTGGAACATCTGTTTCTTTTTTTCTTGTTTCTTAGTTATCTTAAGCGTTTGACCACTTAATCCTGTTTCTTCTTTCATCTTTTTCAAACCAATCAATAGTGTTTTGGCAGATGTAACTATGCTTTTTTCTTCGCCTCCATGAAGACAATCAAAAACATAGAAACAACCTTCTCCATCTGAGTTCATTATTTCTCGCGGTTCATCTGTCTGCATTACAACTATCTGCGGTTCTCCAACCTTAAATTCTACACTTGGTCTTATCTCTCCAATATTTGCTTGTTCCCAATATCCTGTTTGTAGTTTATTTTGTATTTCTGTCAATTTTAACCTCCATTGGAGATCCATCCCATTCTTTCCATGTTTGCTGTATCAATCTTCTAACGTATTTTGATATTGAATTGCTGCCTTTCATCTGCAACAACCATTCCCAATACCTATCATTTATCCAGACTGTTCTTTGTTTTTGTCTAGCATTAGCCATTTTCCGTCGATATTGAAATTTAAAAAAGAGAGAATTACTCCACTACACTAGACTCTGTGTTTCAGTGTTGGGGATTATTTTAATTCCCTTCTTTTCTAAATATTTTTCTAATGGATGTTTTATCTCCATGTTAGAAAGGGTAATGAAAATTATAATAAAAAATAAGATGTTCAAAATAGTTAAATTTGAATAGTATTACAATTTTTTAAGATCTTCTAGAAATTTTTCAGAAATGCCACTCCTTTTGCTATATTCTCCGAGTGCTAAGAGATCTTTCCATATCCCTGTTGTTGATCTTTTCTTTCTAGATATAAATCTAAAAATAATTTCTGGGTTATCCTTCATTGCTTTTTGAATTAAGGGGAAAGAATCCATATCTGATCTAAATTTCTCATAATGTATTGTATTTGGGTTTATCCTTATGCCTTCTTTAGTTTTAATAATCTCTCCTCTTTTCTCCATAGCTTCTATTGCTTCTTCATACCTTTGGGAATTATTCTCATCTTTATGATTTAAGGCCACCACACGACCATTTTTTATTGGCTGCGGATCATTAATCATCAAATATACAAATACTCTTTCCTGATAAACATTAATATCCTTCTTTTTATTCATAAATTAAGGAATTAATTTAAATTCTTAAGTTTTATGTAACTCCAATCCAAACCCATTACATATCTCCCCAAATAACTTTGGATCTATTTTATGTAACTGTTCTGCACATTTATAGGATACTTTATCCAGCTTTTCCCTTTTAGCCAAAAGTGTTAGATCTAATGGTTTCTGACATCTTTCACAAATATTGCTTGTATATACATTATATTTTCTACAAGTCATGCAAACTCTTGGTTGATACTTCTCGATATCTGTTAGCTCTTTCTTTCCATTTGTTTTGTTTAGAACCCTGTCTATGCTACCATCTAATTGCTTTTGACTTAAGTGAATATATACCTTTAACTGCGCTGTACCAAGTATCCAACCAAACCTTTCGCTTAATTCTGCTTCACTTAAATGTTGACTCCAAAGTGTAATAGCGGAATGTCTCAATAAATATGGTGTTCGCACACACAAACTCTTTATTACTTTAATTAAATACTCTGGGCCAAACTTGAATAGTTTTGGGTTATTTTCTTGATCTAACGTTTCTAAATAATCCTGTACTGCGGGAATAGAAACTGTTAATCTTATTCTTCTTGCACCTGTTTTTGTATTACTAGAAATATCTGCATACCAATAATTTAATTCATTCTGTTTCAAGTCATTGTATTTAAGTTTTAATAGTTCATGAGGTCTTAATCCCTCAAACAGCAACATAAGTGCTGCCGCTTCTCTGTAATTCTTTGCTTTCTTTGAAGCTTCTATTACTTCTTTTAAGGAAAGCATTTCATCTGCTCCTTTGAATAACTTATACTTTCCTTTCTGTTTTGGTGCTTTTAGAACAGAATACTTCTTTGGAAGACTATCACTGCTTTCCAAATCCATATTAACTCTTATAAACTTTCTAATTGTTGCTATGTAGCTCTTTATACTGTAGAAACTGTTAAGCTTTTGTTGTAGTTTTATTGTAATATTTTCATAATCTTTCTTCTCTAATTCAAAGAAATCCTTCTCATTTGGGATATAATTGGTTAATATATTTCGCATTCTTATGAATACGTCCTTCTTTCTTCTTTCGCTTAATCCTTCTAATTCACAATATCTCAAATGTTTTGTTAGGTACTTCCTATTTATTCCTATTATTTCCTGCTTCATTTTTTCTCTCCTAAGCAGAAATCCTTTTTATTTAAATAAATTCAATATTGGGATTTGAAGTAAAAGAAGTATGCTCCCGCCGGGATTTGAACCCGGGTCACAGGCTCGAGAAGCCCGTATGCTTGACCGAACTACACTACAGGAGCATAAGAATTGTCAATAAATCTTCTTTATAAAAGTTATTATAGCCCCGCCAGGATTCGAACCTGGGTCGCAAGGTTTCCCTCAAAAAATGACCAGGGCCCTATGCTTCCTTAGAATTTGCATGCTTGGCCACTACACTACAGGGCTATCTGGCCTAAAGAAGTTATATCTATTTATATGTTTTTTGTTATGAAATTTAATGATATCAACAAAATTTTTTATTTCTTTTTTTCTTGAAAGAAATACTTGTCTACTACTCTTATGTGGATTATAACCCAATTGCCATAAAGAATCAAAAAAATTACATAATAATTTATTACAATGATTTGTAAAATTTATCCTTAATAACTTAGGATCTTTATTGGACATTTTATATATACTCCCATCTGTGTCAACTAAACCTCTTATACACTCTTTCAAATATTCATTATTACTTTGAACCCAATTTGGAATGCCTTGATTATTTTCTATTTTATTTCCATTAGCCAAACCATATGATTCAAATAGTCTAACAAGATTTTTCCCAGTAATTATTAGCCACATGCATTGGCTTTTTTTAGAATAGCTAACACCAACTTTAACTCCAAATAGTTTTTCAAATAAAGGTTTTATATAGTACAATAAATAGTCTTTATCTAATTCAGAGTGTCCAGCTATTCTAATTTGATATGTTCCAACCTTATAACTTTTATAAGCACAAATAGATCCATCCCCCAAAATAACTCCTATAATCTCTGCCAATTTTTTTGAGTAAGGCGATTTTTTTATTTGTTTTGTATTTCCTGGAGAAAGAGTTCCTCCTTTAGATCTTTCCCAATTATTATCTAATTTTTCTAAAATAAATTTATCATAATTTTTCCCGGACAACGTAAGTAATTTTCTATATATTTTTTCACATAATAGTCTTTCTTCTTTTCTCAATTCATTTCTAAGATAACCCGAAGAAATTCCTAACTTTTTAGAAAATTGATCCCAACTCAAATCCCTTTTTGCTAAAAGAATTAACTCTTTCTGCTTTCCCTTAGTTAATTTAAATCGCATATTATAAAAATAGAAAAAGTTCTTTATAAACTCTATCTGTGTGCGTGGCAAGATGGCAAGATAATCTTATAAATAAGAATAAATCTATTCAAAACATGAATTTCATAAAAAAAATATTCAACAACCAAATAGACGAAAAAGTTCACGCACAATTCACAAGATTTGGAAAAGGAACTTTTGAAAGCAAAGCATTATTAGATATAAATATCCAAGCAAAAAAAGTTAAAATAAAAACTTCCCATGAATTTACAAACGAACTAGTGGGGTTTTTAGCAAACACAATAAATGAAAAAACCCAAGTAAAAGGAATAATATTTTCAACAAGAAACCTAACAGAAGAGTCAAACATTGAATTCCAAGAAATAAAAAATGCAATGGGAGTAAAAAAACATATAATTAACCAAGAATTAACAAAAGAACAAATTCTAGAAGTAATAGAAAAATTCCCATATGCTTCAATCAATTTATCTTTCAAAACAGATAAAGGGGAACTAAAAGTAAAAGAAAAAGCTCCAAAGGCTCCAAAGGCAAAAAAAGGAGACAAGAACCCAAAGGCAGACTATTGTGTTTTCACAACAGAAGATAAAGTTATTATAGAAGATTACGCTTTCGATATAAAAGAATCTTTCAAAAAAGCATTCATAAGCCATACATATATAATAGAAGATATAAATATACCAGAAGAATATAAGGATGATTTCTCCCAAGCAAGACTAAAAGGAATAAGAAAAGGGAAAATTATAAGAAAAATAACGATTGATGAAAAAGAATCAACAAAAGAAACTAATTTTGAAGCGTAACCAAAATCTTTATAAACGTATTAATTTCCTCATTACTCTCCCTTACTGTATAGCAATCAGGCGCTAATTCTAGATGGGTGATCGACAAAAAGCTTTATAAACAAGGCGGAGTCTCGAAAACAAAAGATGACAAGAGCACATAAACCAAGGTCTGGAAGTTTGCAGTTTTGGCCAAGAGTTAGGTCTAAACGGGCATATGCAAATGTAAGGGCCTGGGCAAAAAAAGACAAAATTTTGGCATTTGCAGGGTATAAGGCAGGCATGACACATCTAGTCGAAAGTAACCCAAAATCAAAAGTTGCCAAAACAACTTCTATTCCCGTGACAATTATCGAATGCCCTCCATTAAAACCTCTTTCTCTTCGCTTTTACAAAAAAACTTATTACGGTTCTCGACTTGTTTCTGAAATCTTAGCAAAAAACCTAAACAAAGAGCTTTCTAAAAAAATAACAACACCTAAGAAACAGAAAGACAAAGTTCCTGAAAATTATGATTATTTAAAATTAGCAGTTTACACACAACCAAAATTAACAAAAATTGGAAAGAAAAAACCAGACATATTTGAAATGGCAATAAATAAAGATATTGAAGAGGCAAAAAAACTACTAGAATCAGAATTAAAACTACAAGATGTTTTCAAATCAGGACAATTTATTGATGCCCATTCAATAACAAAAGGAAAAGGTTTCCAAGGTCCCGTAAAAAGATTTGGAATTTCCTTAAAATCTCATAAATCTGAGAAGAAAAGAAGGGCTCCAGGGAACTTAGGATCATTTACTCCAAGAAAAACAGATTGGAGAGTTCCACAACACGGGCAATTAGGATACTTCAAGAGAACAGAATATAATAAAATGGTCTATTTAATAGATTCAAACCCAGAAAAGATAAACCAAAAAGGTGGAATCAAAGGATATGGTGATTTGAAAAATGATTTTATCCTAATAAAAGGGTCTGTGGGTGGACCTAAAAAAAGATTAATAATTTTAACAGAAACTATCAAAAATAAAAAAGATAGTCCGGCTCCAGAAATATTATACATAAGCCAGGAGTCTAAACAATGAAAGTAAAGTCATATACTAATAAAGGAATAAAAGGAAAAGAAGTAGAATTACCTAAACAATTTTCCGAAGAAATAAGGCCGGATTTAATTAAAAGAGCGGTTTTAGCAATGCAATCAAACAAAAGACAACCTTACGGAGCAAACGTAAGAGCTGGCATGGATTATTCAGCAACTTTATCCAGAAGAAGAAAAGATTATCGTGGAGGATATGGGAGAGGAATGTCTAGAATTCCAAGAAAAGTTATGCTAAGAAGAGGGACTCAATTTGTTTATACCGGGGCAGTTGTTTCAGGAACAGTTGGAGGAAGAAGAGCACATCCACCAAAGTCAGAAAAAGTTTGGGGTAGAAAAATAAACAAAACTGAAAGAAGGAAGGCCATAAGGTCTGCAATTGCAGCAACCCTAGATAAAGAATTGATAAAAATAAGAGGACACCAATTTATAGATGCTCCAATAATAATTGAAAACTTAGAAAATATAAAAAAAACAAAAGAGTTGAAAGATTTATTCATAAAAATAGGTTTAGAGAAAGAAATGGAAAGAGCCAACAAAAAAAGAATAAGGGCAGGGAAAGGAAAAACAAGAGGAAGAAAGTACAAAGTTCCAAAAGGACCTTTAGTGGTAGTAGAAAAAAATTCCCCTGTCATAAAAGCTTCAAACAATTTACTTGGGTTTGATACTTGCTCTGTAGACTCTTTAAATACAGAATTGCTTGCCCCAGGAACAGTTCCAGGAAGGTTAACAATCTGGAGTACAAAATCTATAGAAATATTAGGTAAGGAAAACTTATATTATAAAAATGGATCCGTATAAAATAATAAAACACCCCCTAGCAACCGAAAAGGCTGTTAGGTTAATGGAAATGGAGAATAAATTAGTGTTTATAGTAAACAAAAAAGCAAAGAAAGCTCAAATAAAAGACGCAATAGAAGAAGCATTCAAAGTAAAAGTAGTTAAGGTTAATACTTTAGTAACAAACAAAGGAATAAAAAAAGCATACGTTTTATTGTCAATTGAAACTCCTGCAATAGACGTAGCAACACAATTAGGATTAATGTAAGATGGGTAAGAGAATAGTTTCACAGAGAAGGGGAAGAGGAACTTCCACATATAGGGCACCTAGCCATAGGTTCTTCTCTAAAGTAACTCATAGACCATATGATCAGATAGAAAAAGAAGGAACAGTAGAGGGGACAGTGAAAGATTTAATAAACTGCCCAGGACATACAGCTCCTTTAGCCGCAGTAGAATACACAAACGGAGATAAGGTGTTAATGTTTGCTCCAAACGGATTACATACCGGAAAAAAAGTAAATTCTGGAGCAAAATCCAAACCAACATTAGGAAACACATTACCAATAAAAGAAGTTCCGCTAGGGGCTTTAATAAGTAATGTTGAATCAAAAGCAGGAGATGGAGGAAAATTTGCAAGATCTGCAGGTTCCTTTGCAAAACTAATAGCTAAAACTCCTCAAAAAGTCACTGTTGAATTTTCATCAAAAAAACAAAAAAAACTAAGCCCAAACTGTAGAGCAATAATCGGAGTTGTTGCTGGTGCAGGAAGAAAAGATAAACCAATCTTAAAGGCAGGAAAAATGTCAAAGATTAAAAAAGCAAGAGGGAGATTATATCCTGTAACATCTGGAGTAGCTATGAATGCAGTAGATCATCCTTTCGGATCTGGAAGGGGAAGACATATGGGTAAACCAAGAACGGTTTCAAGGCACGCACCACCAGGAAGAAAAGTAGGTTCAATAGCATCAAAAAAGACAGGTAAGAAGAAATAAAATGGCAAAGAAAGAATTTACATATAAAGGAAAAACATTTCAAGAATTGAAAGAAATGAGTATACAAGATTTCGCTAAAATAGTTCCAGCTAGACAAAGAAGGACGCTAAAAAAAGGATTTACAGATTTACAAAAAACTCTTTTAAAGAAAGTTGATAAAACGCTAAGAAAAGAGTATCAAAAACCAATAAAAACTCACGCTAGAAATATGATTATTCTTCCAAAAATGGTAGGGTTAACAATATTAGTTTATAATGGTAAAGAATTCAAAGAAGTCATGATTTCAAAAGATATGATAGGGCATATTCTTGGGGAATTTTCGATGACAAGACAATCAATTAAACACAGTGCGCCAGGAATTGGGGCTACAAAGTCTTCGGCACACCAATCAGTTAAATAAAAATGACCAAGATAAATGAAATGGGAGAAGTAGCACACATTGCTACTGCAAAGTCTCTCAACCTCCCAATTTCAACTAAACAATCTTATGAGATTGCAAATTTTTTAAGAAATAAGGAATTAAAAACAGCAAAAAAATTACTACAAGATGTAATAGATAAGAAAATTGCAGTTCCATTCGGTAGATATAATCGAGATACTGGCCACAAAAAAGGAAAAATAGCTTCTGGGAGATATCCAGAGAAGGCTTCAAAAGCTTTCCTTATGCTTTTAAATTCTGTAGAGGCAAACGCAGATTCAAAAGGATTAGACAATGAAAAACTAGTCATTTCAGAATTAAGATCAACACAAGGAACACAACAATGGCATGCTGGGAGATTACGTAGGAGAAGAATGAAACGTACACATTTATATATAAAATTAGAGGAATCTGAAAAATGATCGAAAAAGGGATAATAAAAAAGAAATTGAAAGAGTTTGAGATAATTGAATATATAGAAAACGTATTAGATAAACCAGGGTATAGTCACACCGAAATACAAAGAACTCCTTTAGGTGAGAAAATAATAATTCATACTTCAAAACCAGGGTTAATTGTTGGAAGAAAGGGAGAGAATATAAGATCTCTAACAGAAACACTAAAGAAAAAATTCGGTTTAGAGAACCCACAAGTGGAAGTTTCAGAAGTAGAAAATCCAAATTTAAATCCACATTCAGTCGCTAAATATGTAACTCACACTTTCCAAAGGTTTGGCCCTTCAAGATTTAAATTTTTAGGATACAAATTATTAGATGACATAATGAAAGCAGGGGCTCTAGGTGCAGAAATTGTAATTGGAGGCAGGGGAGTTCCTTCAGTAAGATCTAGATCTTGGAGGTTCTCAGCAGGCCACTTAAAAAAATCAGGAGACATATCAGAAAATTATGTAAAAAAGGGATTTGCAATTGCCCATTTAAAATCAGGTTCAATTGGAGTAAAAGTAAATATTTTAACTCCAGATATAAAGCTTCCAGATGAAATAAAAATATTAAATACCGAACAAGAAGTAGAGGAGACAACAAAGGATGAATCTCCAGAAAAAATAATGGATGAAGTAGAAAAAGAAGTAGAAAAACAAGAAACAGAAGAAACACCTAAAGAAACTAAGGAAGAAAAGGAAGCAATAATAGAAAAAGAAAAGGCAGAAGAAACAATCAAAAAAACAAAACAAAAAGAAACTGAAGAAAAAATACCAAAAATAAAAGAATTGGCTGAAAAGAAAGAAACAAAAAAACCACAAAAAGTTCCAACAACTCAGGAACTAATTAAGAAAGATGGCAATAATAAAAAAGAATGAATTAATTCAAATGAATGAGAAAGCTCTAGATGAGAAACTAAGAGAGTTGAAAATAGAGTTAGTTAAAATTAATGCTCAAAGATCAATGGGTACAATGCCCGAAAACCCTGGAAAAATAAAAGAAATAAGGAAGACAATAGCCAGGATTAATACAATAAAAAAATTGAAGGGAGGTAATGAAAAGGCATGAGCGGAATATGTCCTAAGTGTGGGCTTCCAGAAGAGCTTTGTATGTGTGAGACAATAGCCAAAGAAGTACAAAAAATAAGAGTTAAGCTAGTAACAAGAAAATACGGAAAAAAAGCAACTCTTATAGAAGGCTTCGATGGCAAAACAATTAATGTCAAAGATATTGCAAAGAAACTCAAAGGAAAATTTGCGTGTGGTGGAACCTTCCATGAAAATTCAGTTGAATTGCAAGGAAACCATAAAAAACACGTGAAAAAAGAGCTAATAAAACTTGGATTCACACCTGAATCTATAGAAGATTGAAAATGAGTTCGTACAAAAGTGAGCTAATAGGCTCAAATATAGAGGTGGTAGACTCGAAAAATTCAACATTGGTGGGAATCAAAGGAAAAGTAACAGATGAAACAAAAAACACACTAACCATAGGAAATAAAAAAATACTCAAATCACACATTACCTTCAAAATCAACGGAAAAATAATTCAAGGAAAAGAAATCAAGAAACGTCCGGAGGACAGAATAAGAAAATGAAGAAAAAAAATATTGGAATGGAAGTACCTTTTCCCAAAGAAAAGTGCGAAGATCAAAATTGCCCCTTTCATAGTAATTTGAAGACTCGGGGAAGAGTTTTTACAGGGAAAGTTGTGTCAAAAGATCTTCACAAATCTGCAAAGATAGAGTGGAAAAGACAATATTTCATACCAAAATACGAGAGATATGAAAAAAGACTTTCAAAAATATCCGTTCATAATCCAAAATGTATTGATGCTCAAGTAGGAGACCAAGTAAGGGTAATGGAAACAAGACCAATATCCAAAACAAAACATTTTGTAATAATTGAAAAAATAGAAAAATGAAACAAATAAGTGCAAAAATCCCAAGATCGCTTGTAAGAGGCTCAACTATTGATGTTTGTGATAATTCGGGAGCTAAAAAAGTTTATTTAATTTCCGTTAAAAAACTTAAAACAACAAAAGGAAGATATCCTGCAGCAGGAATAGGAGACATGATGATGGTATCTGTGATAAAAGGAATTCCAGGTGTCAGAAAACAAGTAGTTCCAGCAGTATTAGTAAGACAGAGAAAAGATTTTAGAAGACCAGATGGGACAAGAGTGAAATTTGAAGACAATGCAGCAGTCATATGTAAAGATGAAAAAGGGAATCCTAAAGGAACCACAATAAAGGGTCCAATAGCAAAAGAAGTCGCAGAGAGGTGGCCTGCAATAGGAAAAGTTGCAAGTATAATGGTATAAAAATGAAATCAATATTTTCAAAATCCTGGAAGAGTAGCAAGCAACCAAGAAAGCAACGTAAGTATAGATTTAATGCTCCTGCTCATTTGAAAAGGAAATTCCTTTCAGTAAATCTATCTAAAGAGTTAAAAACAAAGTACAAAAAAAGAAACATCCCTATAGTGAAAGGAGACTCAGTGAAAGTAATGAGTGGACAATTCAAAAAGAGAACAGGAAAGGTTTCAAGAGTAGATTATCAAAATCTAAAGATTTACATTGAAGGAATAGAAAACATAAAAAAAGATGGAAACAAAGTGCAACTTCCAATAACACCATCAAACTTGATGATCATTACCTTAAAATTGGATGATAAAAAAAGATTAGTTTCACTGGAGAGAAAATAACATGGGTAAACTTCACATAAAAAGAATAAATGCGCCAAAAACTTGGCCGATAAGGAGAAAAGAATCTAAGTGGATAACTAGGCCTAAACCAGGGTCTCAGATATTAAAGAGAACAATATCTATCAATACTATTTTCAAAGAGATGCTCAACAAAGTTGAGACACTAAAAGAAGTAAAGGCTATCCTAAACAAAGAACTTGTCAAGGTAAATGGAATAGTAAGAAAAAAACCTGACTTCCCAGTATGTATCTTAGATATAATCACAATCAAAGATGAAAACTATAGGTTATTAATTAGTCCAAAAGGAAAGTTGTTTATGCACCCTGTTAAAAAAGGAGATGCTCAAATAAAGTTAAGGAAGATTATAGGAAAGAAAATTTTGAAAGGAAACAAATTACAAATTAACTTCCAAGATGGAAATAATCTAATATCAAAAGATACAAAATTGAAAGTTTTTGATACTTTAGTTTATGATGGTAAGGAACAAAAAGATCATTTGAAACTTGAAGAAGGATCCATAATTTATTTACTTGATGGAAAACAAGTTGGAAAAATGGGGATTATCAAACAAATTATTCCAAGAAAAGGAGTTCAATTAGCAAGAATCACTTTCAAAACAGGAAAAGAAGAATTTGAAACACTAAAAGAATTTGCATTTGTAATAGGAAAAACAAAACCATTAGTAGAGATACCAAATGAATAAGATGAAAGAAATTAGGATAGAGAAAATAACACTCAACATAGGAATTGGAGAAGCAGGAGATAAGTTAGAAAAAGCATCATTATTATTAGAAAAAATAACTGGTCTAAAACCTACATTAACCTCTTCAGAAAAAAGAATACCGACGTGGGGAGTTCGCCCAGGGCTAACTATAGGAACAAAGATTACTATCAGAGGAGAAAAAGCGGAAGAATTACTGAAAAAGTTCCTAGTTGCAGTTGATGATCATTTGAAGCCAAAAAACTTTGATAATCAAGGAAACCTATCATTTGGTATTCCTGAATATATAGAAATCCCAGATTTAGAATATATACCAGAGGTAGGGATCATAGGTCTAGAAGTAGCGGTAACGTTAGAAAGGCCAGGATTTAGGATAAAAAAAAGGAAATATTTGAAGAAAAAAATTCCACAAAAACATAGAATTACAAAAGAAGAATCAATGGAATTTATGAAAAAAAAGTATGGCACAGCCATAACGGAGGAATCTCAAGATGACTACGAGTCATTATAATAAAGCATTTACGCAACTGGATAACAAGGAAGTAAAAAAGGCGAAGTATGTAAAACATAATGTGCCAAAAGAGAGGTCCTGCGGAAAAGCTTTAAAAAAATGTAGAAGGTGTGGCAGGAACGGCGCACATATACAAAAATATGGTATTGGCCTATGCAGACAATGCTTTAGAGAAAATGCAAAAAAATTGGGATTTAAAAAATATGTTTGAGGTAAATAAAAAATGTCACTAAACGATCCATTAGCAAATGCACTTTCACACATAAAAAATTGTGAAAATACAGCAAAAACAAAAGCAATAATCAAGAATTCGTCTACCCTTATAAAAGAAATCTTGACCCTATTAAAAGAAAATGGGTATATAGAGAAATTTACTGAGGTAAAGACTACTAGAGGAAATATCTTAGAAGTAAGTTTAATAGGAAAAATAAATAATTGTGGAGCAATAAAGCCAAGATTCTCTGTAACATTAGGAGACTATGAAAAATTTGAGAAAAGGTATTTGCCAGCAAAAGGATTTGGGATAATTTTAGTTTCAACAAATCAAGGGATATTAGTACACTCGCAAGCAAGAGAGAAAAATTTAGGAGGAAGATTGCTAGCTTATTGTTATTAGAATGGTTAAATTAAACATCAGAGACACAGTAGAGATTCCAGAAGGAGTGACAGTCCAAATAGGTAGCCCTACAATAAAAGTTTCTGGTCCAAAAGGAGATGTAGAAAGAAGAATGTCTCATCCAATGATAGGAATAACACAAGAAGATAAAAAAATTGTCTTTGAAATGAAAAAAGGAACAAAAAGAGAAAAAATGATGTTAAAAACTTTCAAGGCACATTTGAAAAATATGCTTCAAGGGGTAAATGAAGAATATACTTATAAATTAAAAGTTTGCTCAAGCCACTTCCCTATGACTGTCACCAAAGAAGGGAACATAATAACTGTGAAAAATTTTCTTGGTGAAAAAATACCAAGAATTGCAAAGATTATGGAAGGAACTGTAGTCGAAGTCAATGGACAAGATATAACAGTAACAAGCAATAACAAAGAAAATGCAGGACAAACTGCTGCCAACATAGAAAAATCAACAAGGTTAACAAATAAAGATAGAAGAAGATTTCAAGATGGAATATTTATAACAGAGAAAGCGGGAGTAAAAATATGAGTGATTTATTAGAAAAAAGGAATTTGGACAAAAAAAGAAAACCCACCTTCCGTAGACAGGATTCTAATAAATACAGTTTCAACAGCAAATGGAGAAAACCAAGAGGTTTACATAATAAAAGAAGATTAAATAAGAAAGGGCATCAAAAAAATCCTTCAACGGGATATGGTTCACCAAAAGAAGTTAAATTCCTAACAAGAGATGGACTAAATAGAGTCCTAATTTCAAATATGAATGATATAAAAAATATTAATAAAGAAAAGGATATAGTAGTGCTCTCTTCAAAATTGGGTCTAAAAAAGAAATTACAAATTTTAGAAGAATTAGGGAAATTGGGTCTAAAAGTTGAAAATATAAAGGATATTCAAAAATTCATAGAAGAGAAAAAATCAGAGTTCGAAGAAAAAAAGAAAAAAAAACAAAAGAAAATATTGAAAAAAGAAAAATCTAAAAAAGAATCTCTTAAAAAAGCAAAGGAAAAAGAGGAAAAGAAAGACGGAGATTCAGAGGATAAACAAAAGGAAATAAAAGAGGAAGTATTATCGGCAAAACAAGAAAAACCTAAAACAAAAGAAATTGGTGTGAAAAAAGACACTACACAACAGAAAGCAGGACATCTTGCTTCAAGTGTTCCAGGAACTAAACAATGAAGTTAAAGAATCAAAAAAGGATTTCAGCACAACTATTGAAAGTTGGTAAAACTAAAGTTAAGTTTGATACTGAAAGGCTTTCAGATATAAAAGAAGCAATAACTAAAGTGGATATAAGAGCTTTAATAAAAGATAATGCAATCACTTCAAAGCCAGTAGGATCCTCATCTAAGGGAAGATTAAGAAAAAAATTAATACAAAAGAGAAAAGGAAGACAAAAAGGCCCTGGTTCAAGAAAAGGAAAGAAAACAGCAAGATTATCAAAGAAAGAAATATGGATGGTAAAAACAAGGATCCAGAGAGGGTTCATAAAAGAATTAAGGGAAAAGGAATTGGTAACTGTAAGAACTTATCGAGACCTATACAAAAAAATAAAAGGAAATTATTTCAGAAGTAAAAATCACATAAAACTTTACATATCTGAAAATAAATTATTCAAAGATGTCAAAAAGTAAAACATACACAGTAGGATTTAAGCGAAAGAGAAAAGGAAAAACGAATTATAAGAAGAGATTAAACTATCTTAAATCAGAGAAAACACGAATAACAATTAGAACAACAAAAAATGATATAATAATTCAAGCAATAGATTTTAATGAAAGTGGAGATAGGACTATTTCTACTCTTAAGGCATTAGATCTTAGAAAGATGGGGTGGAATTATAACCCTGGAAATATACCATCTTCCTATTTAGCAGGACTATACTTTGGAATTAAAAATAAGGGCAAAATAAAGGAGTCCATTATTGATTTAGGATTAAAATCAATTACAAAAGGAAACAGATTATCTGCAGCAATAAAAGGAATAAAAGATTCTGGAATTAATATCTCCTGTTCAGAAAAAATATTTCCAAGTGAAAATAAAATCGACGGAACATCAATAACAGAATATGCTAATTCACTTTCAGAAAATAAAGAAAAGTATGAAAAACAATTTTCAAAATATCTAAAAAAAGGATTAGATCCAAAAAATATAAAGCAAGATTTTAAAAAAATTAAAGAGACAATTATGAAAAATGAGAAGGAAACAAAATAGATTAAGCAAGAAGGAATTAGCAGACTCTAGAAGAGAAGCAATAATAGAGAAATGGGTTCCAAAAACCGAAGTAGGGAAAAAAGTAAAGGCTGGGGAAATAAAAGATATTGATATTATTTTAAGCTCTGGCAAAAGAATATTAGAATCAGAAATAGTAGATTTCCTTCTACCTAATTTAGAATATGACCTAATAACTATTGGTCAATCTAAAGGAAAATTTGGGGGAGGAAAAAGAAGTATCTGGAAACAAACCCAAAAGAAAACAAAAGAAGGAAATAAGCCAAAATTTGCTACAGTAGCAGTAATTGGGAATAGAGATGGTTATGTTGGGTTAGGTCATGGAAAAGCAAAAGAAACCGTCCCGGCAAGAGAAAAGGCAATAAGAAATGCTAAACTAAACATAATGAAAATAAGGAGAGGCTGTGGGTCTTGGGCATGCGGGTGTAGTGAACCTCATTCAATACCTTTAAAGATTAAAGGAAAATGTAGTAGTGTCCAGGTAGAATTAATTCCAGCACCAAAAGGGACTAACTTAACTACCCAAAAAGAAATACAAAAAATACTGAAACTAGCGGGAGTCAAAGATGTATATTCTAAAACAAAAGGCCAAACTGGGGTCGAATTGAATTTAGTTAAGGCACTAATTAAGGCACTTAAGAATTTAAATTCAATGAAACTAAATGAAGAGTTCATAAAAAAATCTGGACTAAGGGAAGGAAAAATAAATGAATAATATAGCAATCATAAGGATAGCAGGGAAACAAGGGTTGACTGAACAAATAAAGGCAACCTTCAAACTCTTAAGACTGTATAATAAATATAATTGCGTTATTGTTCCAAATACTCCTGTTTATGTAGGTATGATTAAAAAAATAAAAGATTTCATAACTTGGGGCGAAGTAGATAAAGAAACTCTAGAAAGATTACTTAAAGAGAGAGGAAAATTTGCTGGAAAAATAAATCTTAGAGATAAAAAAGAAATCAACATACCTGAATTAGCAAATCAAATATTTGAAGGGAAGAAAAAACAAAAAGATGTTCCAGGTTTAAGACAATTTTTCAAATTACATCCACCCAGGGGAGGATTTGAAAAAAAAGGAACTAAAAAACCATATTCAATCGGAGGAGTTTTGGGATATAGAAAAGAAAAAATAAATGAACTAATCCAAAAAATGATTTAAATGTGTGATACAATTGATTTGAGAGAAATGGATGAAGGGTTGGCACTAGAAAGGGTCATAAAAGGAAACCAACTGATTTTCGAAGACGGGATAGCACATACAGTAAAAGAAGTTGATTTGGAAGAAAATATGCTAACTACAGAAAAATCTTTCCCAGTAAGAGGAGATTATACTGGGGTAAACACTGTAAGATTTAAAATAGGAGATGGAATGATTTATCCAACCTCTAAAGGAGAGGTAACAGATGGATATTTAGTGTCAGATTAATAGAAAATGCCAGCAAATAAAAGAAAAAAATCAACCAGGATGAGAGCAAAGACAACTCACGGATATGGCTCCATGAAAAAAAATAGAGGGGCAGGTAATCGTGGAGGTAGAGGCATGGCTGGAACAGGGAAAAGGGCAGACCAAAAAAAGCCAACTATCCTAAAAAAATATGGACCTTCCTATTTTGGAAAACACGGGTTTAATAGGCCACAATCAATAGTAAAAAAATTAAAAATAATCAATCTAAGTGAGATAAACTTAAAAGCAGAAAAGAAAAATAATGAATATATATTCGACGCATCAAAATATGATAAAGTTTTAGGAAACGGAAATTTAACTAAAAAAATAAAAATCACTTCAAAATCATTTTCAAAATCAGCCTTAGAAAAAATAGAAAAATCTGGCGGAGAATCTATAAATGTTTAAAAGGATTTTAAATAATCTCCCAGAAGTTAGGGGACCAGAAAAACCAAAACTAAGTTTCAAAGAGAAACTCAAATGGACTTTAATAATTCTTATTTCTTTTTTCATTTTATCCACAATTAGTCTTTATGGATTAGGTTTAAATTCACTTGAGCAATTTGAACAACTATCTATCATTTTAGGGGCTAACTTTGGTTCCATAATGTCATTGGGTATTGGGCCAATAGTAACTGCATCTATTGTTCTGCAATTATTGACAGGTTCAGGGATATTAAAGTTAGATATGACCACCAAGGATGGAAAAAAAACTTTCCAGGGATTACAAAAAATATTAGCACTATTCTTCATAGTTTTTGAAGCATTTATTTATGTTTTTATGGGAGGATTATCTCCAACTGCCATTGGTCAAACCATGGCAGGTACAAGTACATTAATGACTCCTATTCTGTTTACTCAGTTCCAATTTATCCTAGTATTCCAACTTATTTTAGGGGGAATTCTAATAATGTTTATGGACGAAGTTATAACCAAATGGGGATTTGGATCAGGAGTATCATTATTTATTGCTGCAGGAGTATCACAACAAATATTTATTAGGGCATTTTCCCCACTAACTTCTAGCGGAGACCTAGCATTTGGTACCGGTTTACCAGCAATTGGGCAAGTCTGGGTATTCTTATCCTCTTTAGTTAATGTAGATCTACAAGGAGCAGCAATTGCCTTTGCAGCCATTCTGTTCACTTTCTTAGTATTTGCCTTCTCAGTATATGCCCAGGCTATGAAAGTAGATATTCCTTTATCTTTTGGAAGAATTAGAGGACATGGAATCAGATGGCCTTTAAGATTTATGTATACTTCCAACATTCCAGTTATCTTAGTTGCTGCATTAATAGCAAATTTCCAACTATGGGCAAGGCTTCTACAAAATAAAGTTGCTGACACTGGAATTGCGGCATGGATATCTCAGCACATTTTAGGACAGTTCTCAGGGAACATCCCAACCTCAGGTTTAGTATTTTGGACTCACTCCCCAAATATAATTGGAAATACAGTAAATTGGTTCTTTGGTGCACCATTTAATTCAATAGAGTTAGCTCAAGCACTAACCTACACTTTATTCATGATGGCAGGAGCCGTATTATTCTCCATTTTCTGGGTACAAACTTCAGGAATGGATGCAAAATCACAAGCAAAACAAATAATGTCTTCAGGACTGCAAATACCGGGTTTCAGAAGAGATCAAAGAGTCCTTGAAAAAGTTCTAAATAGATATATAATGCCTCTAACCATAATGGGAGGGTTGGCAGTTGGTCTATTGGCCTCCTTAGCAGATATATCTGGGGCACTTTCTAGAGGAACAGGTATTCTATTAACAGTTATGATAGTATACAAATTATATGAAGAAATTGCTCAACAACATATGATGGATATGAATCCTGCAATGAGAAAAATGATGGGGGGAGAATAAGCTTTAAAAAGGCACTAATCAAAATAAAATAAAATGGTATTAGATTCATTCTTCGATTCAATATTTGGGTGGGCAATTCAAATATCCCCTCTAACGGGGATGGTAGTAGTTGCATTTACATTAACACTCTTAGTTACGATAGTTTACAAAATAATGACTGATCAAGACATGCTAAAGAACATAAAGCAAGAGATGAAGGACATAAGGAAAGAAATAAAGTCAGCATCACAAGATCCAACAAAAATGACTGAATTAAACAAAAGGTCTATGGAAAAATCTATGACTCAAATGAAGCATACATTGAAGCCAACACTAGTAACTATGCTCCCATTAATATTCGCCCTTACCTGGTTAAGAAATACCTACGAAACGTTAACTTTAAATTTCTTTGGTATATCCTCTTGGCTATGGACATATATCATCCTATCGCTAATATTTAGCATATCTTTAAGAAAAATAATGAAGGTTCATTAAAAATGGTACAAGGAAAAGAAAAATCAAGATCGAAAAGAAAAGTCTATACTAGAGTTCCTTCTGGAAAAGTAAAAAAAGTCCTCAAAATAAGGAAGTCTTCCGCTCCAAAATGCGGAAAATGCGGAAAAAATTTACAGGGAATACCTAGATTAATACCTTCCAAATTTAAAAATCTAGCAAAGACTAAAAAAAGAGCTTCAAGGCCATACTCTGATTTGTGTAGTAAATGTATGAGAAAGAAAATAATGGAGAAAATATAAAATGTTCAAGATAGGTCAAGTTTGTATAAAAATTGCAGGAAGAGATGCAGGCAACATAGCAATCATAGTAGATAACATTGATGACAATTATGTCTTAATAGATGGAAACGTAAGAAGAAAAAAATGTAACGTTACTCATTTAGAGCCTTTAGAAGATGTTCTAAAAATAAAGAAAAATGCATCTACCACAGACGTAAAAAAAGCAATGATGACTTCAAAGATAAAAGTAATTGAAAAGAAAGCTATAAAGAAAACTCCAAAGAAAAAGGTTGAAGAAAAGAAGAAGAAAGAAACCAAAAAGAAAACCAAGAAAGATGGAAAGTAAAGATCAGCAAAAATTTATGGAATTTCAATTGCTAAATCAGCAAATGCAGCAAATGCAGCAGCAATTACATAGTCTAGATAACCAATTAAGTGAATTAGATAACATAAAGTCTGACTTAATTTCATTAAAAGATCAAAAAAACTCAAAAACATTTTCTTCTCTAGGGGGCGGAATTTTAGTGGAATCAGAAATAAAAGAATCTGATTCAGTTTTACTAAGTGTAGGAGCAAATGTGTTAGTTAAGAAAAAAAAAGAAAAAGCAATAGAATTAGTAGAAAAACAACTAGAACAACTAACCCAAATAAAGGCCCAATTAGAAGGAGAAGCAAATAAACTAAGTTTACATTTAGCTTCTTTGAAATAATAATCATTTTAAACCTCCTTAGATTCCCATTTCTATGCCTTACTTAAGATATTATTCTAGAATTGATATTCAGAAAGCAATAGTGGAATCATGCCCAGATAGAGAGGTATCGGTCATGTTGGGTAGAGGTAGTTTCGGAAAAAGGCCAGATACATTAAACTACGAATCTGATGTTTTAGAACTAGCAAGACAAGGGGCAACATCATTCCACGTTTCTGAGGAGCACTGGCAAAATCCAAGAAATTTAATGCCAGGAATGACAAAGAGACAGTTAGATGATATGAGAATTGGTTGGGATTTCATTTTAGATATAGACTCTGAAAAACTAGAGAATTCAAAAGTAATAACTCATTTTTTAGTTCAAGCTCTGAAATTCCATGACATAGAAAATATTTCGGTAAAGTATTCGGGAAATAAAGGCTTCCACATTGGGGTCCCATTCAAATCTTTCCCCACTCATTTTAATACAGAAAAAACAAAATCCCTATTCCCAGATTTAGCCAGAATAACGGCAGAGTATTTGACTGAAATGGTAAAATCCCATATTTCTGAAAAACTAAAAGATGAAGATATAGATGAAATATTAAAAGTAGATACAGTATTAATATCTTCTAGACACTTATATAGAGCACCATACTCTCTGCATGAGAAATCTGGTCTAGCCTCAATCCCAATAGATCCAGAAACCATTTTAGATTTTGATAAGAGTCAAGCAATTCCAGAGGGAGTTAGAACCGAATTAAAATTTTTAAATAATTATAAAGAAAATGAAGCTCTAAATCTTTTTACTAGGGCCCATGATTGGTTTTCAGAAAAAGAAATAAGAAAAAGTGCCCTAAAAGAGACAGAGGAGATAAATACAAAAAAAGAATATGATGAAATTTCTGAAGCAATTCCAGAAGAATTCTTTCCAGATGAGATAAAACTAGGACTCAAAGGAATAAAGGATGGAAAAAAAAGATTCATATTTATTCTAATAAACTTCTTAAAATGTGTAGGATGGGCACATAGTGATATAGAAAAGAGATTAACAGAATGGAATGAAAATAATCCAGAACCTCTAAAAGAAGGATATATAATAGCTCAATTACAATGGCATAAAAGACAAAAAGAAAAAATATTGCCTCCAAATTACTCAAATGATGCATACTATAAAGAAATCGGATTGGAACCAAGTGAGAGTGTAAGAAATAAATTCAAAAACCCAGTAACCTACGCTGCTAGAATGTATAGAATGAAGCACAAAAAGAAGAAATAATAACATTTATAAACACCCTAAAATAGACCATTTCTATGGGAAAAGTAAAGACTAAACAAATAAAGAGAGCATCTAATAAAATACATAGAAATAACCCTGGAAGATTCACAAAGGATTTTGAGAAAAACAAAAAATTACTACCAGAAGTTGCAGAGATCAGGTCAAAAAAGCTTAGAAATGTAATCGCAGGGTATTTGATTAGATTAGTAAAGAAAGAGATATAATTTTCTAATATATGTTGTCAAGTACATAAATAGCCATTATAAACTAGTTTTACAAATATTACTAAATGATGAAGAAGATTACAAAATATAATCTAAGTCAATACAATCAAGCAATGAAATTAAAAGAGCAAGGCCTTGGTAGCCAAAGAATAGCGAAAATATTAAAGATAAAATCCAGGAATACAGTTGAAGGTTGGATAAACAAAGGAAGAAAACCTTATTATTTCTCAGAAAAAAGAATCGCTGCTTGCAATTCTAAAGAAAATGTAGAACGAATGAGGGCTATGAACAAAATAACGCAACCAAAAGCAGTAGAAGCAGCCAGAATAAAAAATACTAAGCCCTTGAAGAATAATAAACTGACTAGCAATTTTGCATATGTTTTGGGGGTAATTCTAGGAGATGGAAACTCATCTCAAAGAAGGGTTATACTTTCTGCAACAGACAAGGATTTTGTTTTAGCTTTCAAATCAAATTTAGAAAAATGGTCAAAATACAAATCCACTTTTTCTTCAAGGAGGATAAAAGATGATGATAAAGTGAAGAACAGAAAGCTCCAATGGGTTTGTTATTTAAATTCAATAGAAATTGAGAAATTCGTAAACAATTTTGATTATTCAAAAATAAAAAAGAATGAACATAAAGCAGCACTAGTAAAAGGGTTTTTCGATTCTGAAGGGAGGTTTACAGAAGACTATGAGTTATTAGCATACAATTCAGATAAACTCCTAACAGATCAGATAAGCCAATATTTAACAGATTTAGAGATAAAAAATAAAATAAGCACTTACACCGTAAAGAATATAAATGGAAAAGAGATACAATATAATTACCTAAAAGTGCCTGGTAAATCAAGATATGACTTTTACCAAAAGGTAGGATTTAATATACAAAGAAAACAAAAAGAACTAGAAAGATGGGTCTTAAAAATAGGCCAAAGTAAGTATGGAGGAAAAAAATGACAGAAACAAAAGATGACCATACTGTACTCGTCGGCGGTAAACCGTTTATGAAATTCTAACAACGAAAGGTGTTAGGACATGTGCTACGTTACCGGCGTCGTGATGCAGTTTACAACACAAAACGCAACAGAAGTAGCTGTAAAAGCAAGAGGAAAATTTATTTCCAGGGCAGTAGATATAGCAGAGGTTGCAACAAAAAGATTCTTAGAAAACACAATAGCTGTAAAAGACATAAAAATAGATTCCGAAGAATTTGAAAATAAAGAGGGAAAGCAAGTTAGAGTATCAACAATAGAAATTTATCTAAGAAAGAGCTAATTTCTTTATTTTTTTACTTTTTACAAATCCTAACATAACATTTATATAATCTTAAATAAACTAACAACAGAGGTTTTAAAATGGGCGGAGAATCGGGAGGATAAAATGTCAGACGAAACAAACGATATTGATACGAAGAAAATGGATGGTGGAGATACAAATTCAGGGTAAAAAATGGTAGCAGATCATAATAATAAGTTATTCAGACTCAGACGATAGGACAGAAGGTTAATTTCTTTATTTTTCTTTTATAAAAACATTTAAAAACAATTATTTCTAAAATTTAACAAAGAGGGACAACACAAATTGGATTTTTTAGATTTATTAGGGACTATTCATGGAAACCTTGTCTTAGAAATTGGCCTAATAATTATTCTAGCTACTATCTTATCATTCATTGTTAGACTATTCAAACAACCACTGATCCCAGCGTATATCATAGCAGGAGTAATTCTTGGTCCAATAGGGTTAGGATTAATAAAAGATCCAGTTGCAATTAGAGCCCTCTCAGAATTAGGGATATCTTTCCTACTTTTTGTGGTAGGTTTAGAAATTAACTTATCAAAATTAAAAACTGTGGGCCCAGCAGTTATCTTTGGGGGATTACTCCAAATCATCGCGGTTTATGTCATAGGGTATTTTACTGCACTTTCTCTAGGGTTTGCCCAATTTGAATCAACAATAATAGGGTTGGTTCTAACATTCTCAAGTACAATGGTTGTAATTAAATTACTATCTGATTCAGAACAAATAGACACTCTCCATGGAAGACTTGCCCTAGGAATTTTACTAATACAAGATGTAGTTGTTTTCATAGTTCTAGCACTTTTAGCAACATTCAATGAATCATTTTCAATCAATCTAATAACTAATGCCTTACTTAAACTAATTGTGCTATCAGTAATTGCCTTTCTTTTTGGGAAATACATATTCCCCGGGCTCTTCAGCTTCGCAGCAAAATCCAAAGAGTTATTATTTATGGCTTCAATAACCGTATTATTCCTATTTACAACAATATCTCATTTGCTTGAATTTTCTATTGCAATTGGAGCTTTTTTAGCAGGAATGGCACTAGCCAACTTACCATACCATCATGACATAATTGGAAAAGTAAATCCCCTAAAAACTTTTTTTGCAACCTTATTCTTTGTGTCTTTAGGAATGCAATTAACTCCAATACCTTATTCCTCATTCAAAATAGCATTTATCTTTCTAGGAATAATATTAATAATAAAGCCAATTGTAATTTATCTACTAACTACCTTTTTTGGCTACGAAAAAAGAACAGCATTCCTAACGGGGTTAAGTTTGGGCCAAGTTTCAGAATTCTCACTAATTATAGTAACACTCCCATTTGTTCTTAATCTAATTTCTGCAGAATTGTTCTCAATGATAATTTTCATAGCAATAATCACAATGATACTAACTTCCTATGTCCTAGAGTTCCAAAATGGAATATATATGATATTCCTTCCAATATTAAATTTAATAGAGAAAATAATCCCTATAAACCTAAAACATGAGTTAGAATATAAAGCAAAGCAAAGCAAAAACGACACAGTATTAATTGGTTGTCATAGAATGGGGGCCATATTTCTGGATACACTAAAGAATTTCAGAAAAAAAGTACTAGTTATAGACAATAATCCAGAGATTATTAAAAGATTAATTAAAAGAAAGATTCCTTCTCTATATGGCGATGTTAGAAATAGGGAGATACTGGATAAAATAAGGTTTAAAAAAATTAAAACAATCGTTTCAACAGTCCCCCATGAAATAGAGAATTTATTTTTAATAGATTACGTAAAATCAAAAAATCCAAAAATCAATCTACTAGTTACCGCAAATCATTTCCATTCCGCCAAAAAGATGTACAACGCAGGAGCAGATTATGTAATTTTGCCCCATCTATTAACAGGAGAAAAAGTTTCACTAATTATGAGGAAGACTTTCAAAAATAAGAAATACTTAAAAAATCTAACAAAAAAACACTATAAACTATTAGGTGTTGACGAAAATCTAATTAATAAATTTTAAATGGCGCCCCCCGGATTTGAACCGGGGATCTTCGCCGCATGAGAGCGACGCATTAGCCAGACTATGCTAGGGCGCCATATGAAAAAGAACAATATTTTATTTTAAAAAGCTTTCTCTTCATTCAAATGGACTCCACACCATAACATATTCTTTATTTATTGTGGAAATCCCATAATCATTATACTTATCAATAAACCTAACTCTAAAATCGTCCAATATTTTCCTAAGTTCTTCTTGATTTCCAACATGTAATTCTGCTAAAGCATCATATTTTCCCAATAACTCAATTGCAAAAAGGCATTTATTCGTCGAATTAAAAAATTCAATAACCTCTTTCCTAACAGAAGAATCTCTTAATGAAATATTAATTTGAAAAAATGTCAGCCCCAGCTCATTAAAATTTGGAGAAGCAACATAACCTAAGATGATATTATCCTTTTCTAACTTATTTAATCGATATTTAACAACCTTATGATCTACGTTAAGTTTTTTTGCAATCTCTATCAAAGGAATTCTCGCATTAGAAGAAATAATATTTAGAATTTTCCTATCTAGAGAGTCCAACTCATAATTTTCAATTTCTAAGGGGTAATATTTATCTTTCTTTTCCTTCCCTTCATAAAAAAATCTGGAATTAAACCTATGTGTAGTCAAAAAAGTAACCAAATCTTTTTCTTGCACATACTCACCATATAACTTCATAAACTCATCTTGAAATTTAATCATACCCAATGAGTTCTTAACCATAACCAATAACATACAATCATAATAACCTTCAACACTTGCTAAATAAGCAACATGTTTTTGCTTACTTATATATTCAAATAATTCTTTTTCTTTATCTGGGGTTATATTTTTGAATTTAATATAGAATTTTGTATAATACCAGCCGAGTTTTGAAGTGTTAAAAACAGTATAAAAACCTTTGATATATTTATCTTTAATTAATCTATTTATTCTAAAATTAACTGTTTCTTTACTTTTCCTCAGTTTTTTAGCTAATTTAGAAGCAGAAATCCTAGCATTTAAATCTAGCTCATAAATTATCTTTTTATCCAATAAATCTAATTTTTCCATTATCTTACTAAAAATACTAATAATATATAAATATTTCGTATTTTATGTAAAAATTGATTAAAATAGTTTAATATACTTATAAATTACTATTATATAGTAATAAATAATCAAGGAGGTAAAAAATGAAATATGAAGATTTGGCAAAAAAATTGAGGAAATTATATCCCGAAGTAGAAGATAGAATTATCCCAGTAGACGCAGAATGGATATCGGATTTTACAGAACAGCTAGAAAATCATGATACTCCTGGAAATGAAAAATATCATGCAGGCAAAATAGAAAGAACGGTAGAGAAATACTGTAAATATATCAGAACAATGGAGAGATATCGAGGGGATTCAGATTCCAGAAGAGCTATTTTCTCAATAGTAGACGTATTATTGCAACATGTCGAGCCGAACATAAACGAAGCGATGAAGCAATTGAAGTAATTTAAGAATATAAACTTAATTTATTTCTTTTTTTATTTTCTCCAAAAACTCTTTACTCTGTTTTTCACTAATATTATGCTTCCTCTCCCATTCAGGAACATGTCCATCTCCCTTATACCTAGGAACTAAATGGAAGTGTACATGCGGAACAACCTGTCCTGCAATCTTCTTATTGTTTTGAAGAATATTCAAACCATCAGATAATTTCATTATTCCTTTACTAACCTCTATTATGGCTTTTGATAAATTAGAAAAATCACTCACAGACATTTGATCAATAGTTTCAAAGTGTTTTTTAGGGATAACTAAAGTGTGACCAACATTTAAAGGTTCAATATCCAAAAAAGCATATGCATGTTCATCTTCGTAAACAATATTACCATTGGGAATTTCCCCACGTATCAATTTACAAAATATACAATCTGCCATCTTTAAGCAGCCAAATACTCCTTAGGAAAATAAGCCTCACAATGTTGAGCCATAATTCGAGAGAGAATCGAAAGTTCTCCAGCTAAACCTCTATTGAGTGTTGGACCATTAGTATTATATCTACTAAGATCCATACCGAGATTCCACATTTTTTTTGCAATATTCATCCTTGCCTCATAAACATTCTTTCCTACTTCTTCCCCAGTAGATTCTTCAAAAAAGTCTTTCAATGCAAAGAGATCCCCATAATCTAAATTATCAGTTTCTCCAAATTCAACGGCAATCTTTTTTAGTTTCCCAGACAATTCTTCAATTCCGCTTTCCAAATTCTGAGGGATTCTATTTCTTTGCCCGAACCCACCCAAGGCACAAGCAGCAGCACTCGAATCATCTGCAATGGCATATCTTAAATTAAAACCCATAAACATAACAACCACCCAGGATTTATAAGAATTACTGAATTAGATTGGCCTCTTTCAAATATTCTATAAATTTTTCCTTAAATATAATGTTTTCCATAAAATTCCCTAATATTTAAATTTAATCTAATTCAGAAAGATATTTATACCCTTTAAACTAAAATTCTATATAAAAGGGAGGTGCAAAGAATGAAAACATTAAATGCATGGCTGGTAACTATTATTGGTGTACTATTATTATTGCCTTTAGTCGGAGTATCAACACTAGGGACTGCAACAAGTGGAATCGCTGGTTGGGTAATAGCATTAGCAGTTTTACTTATGGGAATCTTAAAGATTGCTGGTAAATAACTTCTTTTCTTTTTTTTCTTTTTTATATTCTAATTTAATTATTTGGACCTGCCGAGAATCGAACTCGGATCTCAAGACTGCCAGCCTTGTGTGATACCACTACACTACAGGCCCATTAAATAAAACAATTAGAACTAATTTTTAAATCTAACTATATAAATAAATTTTAATTCTAAAGTAATAAACCATCTTGCCATCTTGCCACGCACGGCAAAAGAGTTTATAAATAAATTTTACTATTTATTACAAAAAGAGGTGATAAAATGGCAGTAAGTATAGATATTCATTTATGGGGGAAACCTGAATGGATGATAAGTTCAGAGAAAGAAATCAATTCTGAGGAATTTAGAAAAATGGGAGATTGGTTCAAAGAACATCTTGGGAATATCTCAAATATGTTAGATAAGCTTCAAAAAAATGGATGGGAAATAGATATGGGTTTGTATGATTTATTTTGCTATCATGACAATATCAATACAGAAAAAGAAGCAAAAATAGAATTAAAAAAATTAGGGTTAAATCCAAAAGATTTTTCCATTGATGAATTTGAAGATGAAGAATGAATGGGCTAGTAGAACAAAATGATAAAACTAACTCCCGAAATCTTAGAATATGCTAAATTATTTTATCTTGATAATCACTCAATAAAAGAAACTAAATATATGATTTATAAAAAATACGGGGTAGAAGTTAGCAGAACCGGAATTGAAAAAAGATTTAAGAAGTTGGGGATTTCTGGAAGATCTAGAAAAGAAGTTGGAAAACTTTTTTTAAGAAAGAGTTTGTCAAAAGAGATAATAGATAAAATAAAATATTTATATGTTATCAAGAATTACGGAATAAGAAAAATTAATAGAGAATTGAGTATAGATCGTCCAATAATACGAAGAACATTAGTAGAACAAGATATAAAAATTAGAAGTTGCGATGAGGCAATAATACTGTCTCATAGGAAGCATAAAAGATTCAAATTTAGTGAAGATAAAAAAGAAAAAGCATATTTGATAGGGCTTACAGAGGGAGATATTCATGCTAGAAAAAAATCAAAATTCACTTTAAGATTAACAAGTGCATCAACCCATAAGGATTTCATTTTTTTATTAAAAAGCTCCTTTGAAAAGTATGGCCCAGTTTATATTTATCCCACAAAAAATAAGGACAGTTACAATTGGAATTTCACAACAGATTTAGATTATGAATCTTTTAAGTTTCTTCTTGAATCTAACAGGAGTAAATATATAAACAATCTTAAAAATAAATTCTTTCTTGATTTTTTAGCCGGATTAATAGACTCCGATGGGAGCATATACCCTAAAAAAACAGGAAAATATGTTCAATGTGTTCTAAGAATCTTCGCAGAGGATATAGGTCTTCTAGAAAAAGTTAAATGTATGTTAAGAAATTTTCAATATAGTCCAAATCTAGGAATAAATGCAAAAAAAGGCGATACAAGTAGAGGATTTATTTATAATGAAGACTATTACAATTTAGAACTATCGAGAAAACAAGAAGTGTTACATATACTAAAAAGATTGAATCTAAAACATCCAGAAAAAATAAAAAGAAAAGCCATTATGTTAGGATATGAAAATAAAGTCCTTAAACACAGAGATTTAGAAGAGATGATAACACTTCGAAATAACATAAAACAAGAGGTAGTAAAATATATAGAAGAAGCAAGAGTTAAATTAGCTCAAAAAATTATCCCTTAACGCACCCTAGAGGGATTAGTCTAGCTACTTTCCTACCAATACCTACCTTGTGGGCGACCTCTACAACTTCATCGACATCCTTATATGATCCAGGACTTTCCTCAGTAATGCCCCTTCTTGAAGCAGCCCTAATATAAATTTTGTTTTTCTCTAGATCCCTCATAATTTCTTCAGTATTAAATCTCCTATTAGCTTCATGTCTAGACATCATCCTCCCTGCACCATGCGGGGCACTAGAAAAAGTTTCATCTCTCGCTTTATCTGTTCCGACTAAAACCCAAGACGAAGTTCCCATACTACCAGGGATAAAAATAGGTTGCCCAGTCTTCCGGTAAATTTCTGGAATTTCTTTATGCCCAGGACCAAGACTCCTTGTTGCACCTTTCCTATGTGTGTATAATTTAGTTTTCTTTCCATCTATCTCATATTCCTCAACTTTAACTATATTGTGAGCAACATCATACACTAAATCTAATTTAATAGAATCTCCAAAAACTTTTCTAAAGGCATTTCTAGTAAAGTAAGTAATCAGCTGCCTATTACACCAAGCATAATTTGCAGCTGCACTCATAGCGCCCAAATAATCTTTACCTAACTGTGAATCAGTAGGTGCATAAGCTAAATCCTTTTCAGGTAGTTTATCTACGATATCGGAAAATTCATCTTCAATCTTTTTCAAATAATCACTACACGTTTGATGACCAAGACCTCTACTCCCAGTATGAACTAGAACTACAATCTGATCTTTTTTCAATCCAAAAACCTTAGCAACATTTTCATCAAAAATCTCGTTCACAAATTGAATTTCTAAAAAATGGTTTCCAGCACCCAAAGTGCCTAGCTGCCTTCTACCTCTTTTCCTAGCCCTAGGACTAATCTTAGAATCATCAGCAGTTTTCATATGACCATTTTCTTCACACATCTCTAAATCTTCTCTAGTGGCGTAATTCTCTTTCAAGGTCCAATCTAATCCATGATTCAAAACCTCTTCATAATCCTCGTCCGATAGCCTAATACTAGATTCGCTCCCTACTCCAGAAGGAACGTTATCAAATAAAGTGTCAATTAGTTCTTTTATCTTATTGCCTTCAACATCCTTCTTAGTCAAATTAGTAGTCAACAACCTAACTCCACAATTAATATCAAATCCCGTTAAGCCAGGCGAAATACAACCACACTTAGCATCAAAAGCAGCTACACCTCCTATGGGGGCCCCATAACCTTGATGTGCATCTGAGAGCATAATGCTTTGTTTCTGAATTCCGGGTAGACATGCCATATTAACTCCTTGCTGAATAGAATCATCTGTTTTAATCTTCTCTAACAACTTCTCAGAAGCAAATATTTTTACAGGAACATTCATACATCCCTCTTTATCTATCTGATAAACATCTTCTTCTATTTTCCTTATTTTTTTATCCCATTTCGTTGCCATTTTTATATATCCACAACAACCGTTGCCTCATAACCCTTTTTAACCCTTTTTATTTCCATATCACTATAAGTTACAGCCTTAATATCACCCTTCAAATCATAATTTTTATAATTATCTCCGACGACAGTTGCCTCCAGTTCAAATTTATTAGAAATCTTTATCTTTTCAACAACATGGAGAAAAAACTTTTCAGTATCTAACAAAAATAATAGTTCTTCTAGGAATTCATAAAGTAACCTTTCATAGTTTCTTGCTTTCAGTCTAATTTTTTTTATTTTAGTTATCTTAACTTTGGAAGTATCTCCCAAAATATTAGACATGGCCAAGGCAGAATTAGCAAAAACCTCGTCGATATCCTTGCCAAAAGCCATAAATTTTGCATCAGCCGTGTGATCTAAATATTTATACTTCATATTATTCTTATTTTTAGTCAACTTTAAAAGTTTTTGCAAAAAAGAAAAAGTTTATAAACTTATTTTTTCAAAATTTAAAATAAAGTTAAATAATTATTTACAAGTCAAAGGAGGTGTAACATTTATGGTAAAGAAAAAAGCAGTCAAAAGGAAAGTAGTAAAAAAGAAAGCCGTTAAAAAAAGGGCAGTCAAGAAAAAAGTAGTTAAGAAAAAGGCAGTAAAAAAGAAAGTCGTTAAAAAGAAAGCTGTCAAGAAAAAAGCTGTCAAAAAGAAAGTAGTTAAGAAAAAAGCAGTAAAAAAGAAAGCTACTAAGAAAAAAGCAGTCAAAAAAAAGGCAGTGAAGAAAAAAGCTACTAAGAAAAGAAAAAGATAATTATTCTTTTTTTCTTATTAATTTTAATTTTAAAAAAGCAATGGAAAGTCTAGAAAAAGTTATTTAGGTTTATCTTTTGCTCTATCTTTTCCTCCAGTTTTATAAACCCTCTTTCTCCTCTTCATTTTTTTATCTCTCTTACTCTTCCTTTTGTCATATCCAGGTTCCATTTTACTTCCAATCGTTGGCAACCTCTACACCTTTAATGTACTTGTATGCCTCTAATCCCGCTTTTGCCCCTTCACCAGCGGAGATAATTGTTTGCTTATAGGGAACAGTACTTACATCTCCTGCCGCAAAAATCCCTGCCTGAGAGGTTCTCCCCCTATCATCAATTATAACTTCATTCATTTTATTTCTTTTAACTAAACCTTTCACCCAGTCCGTATCTAAAATATATCCAATTTCAACAAAAACCCCATCTACTTCTAAATCTCTTTTTTCTTTTGTCTTCACATTCTCTATAGAAAGCCCACTAACGAATTTATCTCCAGAAATCTCAGAAGGAATTGAATTTGGGATTATCTCAACTTTTTTCATTTTCTTAACTTTATCTATGGTAATCTCATCTGCCTTAAACACATCTCTTCTATGGATTAAATATATCTTTTTAGCAAATTTATCTAATAACTCTGCAGCCTCAAAAGCAGAGTTTCCTCCTCCGACAACAGCTACATTTTTTCCATTAAAGAAAGCAGCATCACAAGTTGCGCAAGTCGAAACTCCCCTCCCTAGAAATTTATCTTCTCCAGGAATCCCTAATTGCCTCGCAGTCTTTCCAGAGGCCAAAATAACTGTTTTTCCAGAATACTCTTCACCATTGCTTAACTTAATATTAAATAAATCTTTAACTTTCTTAATCTCTTGTGCCTTACCCATAATCGTTTCTGCTCCAAATTTCTCAGCATGGGTCCTAAATTTAGACATCAGCTCAGGTCCAGGGATGCTTTCAAACCCAGGATAATTTTCAATATTATCAGTTAATAGAGTTTGACCCCCAATATCAATACTAATTATTCCCGTCTTCAATTTTTTCCTACCAGCATACAATGCAGCAGTCATTCCTGCCGAGCCACTCCCAACAATTAATACATCATATTCTTTCATTTTAACCTCGATAAGGAAATTTCAATAGCAGATCTTCTAGTTGAAATTCTCTTCTTTTTCGCCCTATTTAAAACTAACTTAGTATTTTTAACTATTTTCTTTTCAACAAGAGAAAACATATCTTTTGGATTTTTCCCCATATACTCAGCATAAGAACTTATAACTCCTCCAGCATTTGCAATTATATCAGGGACAATCAAAACTTTCATCTTGTGTAGCTTTTCCTCCACAGAGTATTTTATCGGAATATTCGCGGCCTCAACAATTATTTTAGATTTTATTCTCTTATAATTCTTTTCATTAATAACATCTGGTAACGCTCCAGGGATTAAGACATCAACTTCCAACCCAAATAATTTATCGTTCTTAATAACTTTTCCTGGCCTATATTTAGTGACAGTTCCAGTTTTTTTCTTAACTGCCGAAACTTTCTTGAAATCTATGCCATTAGGATTATAAATAGTTCCTTTCGAATCAGAAACCGCAACAACCTTCGCTCCCGCCTCAGAAAAATATTTGAAAGCAAAACTCCCAACATTACCAAATCCTTCTATTGCTATCGTAACATTCTCTATCTTTAGCCCTAACTGTTCACAAGCAACTTTCCCGGCATGAAATACTCCAAATCCCGTACTCCCAAACTCATGAGGAATTCCACATTTTACACCTGGCCTAACACACAAATTTGATGGTTTCCCAGTAGCAGATTTTAAATTTCCATTCTCCTTAACAAAAACACGAATATCTTCCTCTCCAATATTCATATCTGGAGCAGCAACATATTCACTAGGAGCAATGTTTTTTATAGCTCTAGAAAAAGCTCTAATTAACTCATTTTTCTCTTTCTTAGTTAGTTTTTTATCATCTGCAATAATTCCAGATTTAGCGCCTCCAAAAGGAAGGTCTGCCAAAGCACATTTCAAAGTCATCGCCCTTGCCAACCTAGAAACTTCATCAATAGATACAGAAGGAGTCATTCTTATTCCTCCCTTTCCAGGGCCCCTATTAGTGTTGTCAACTACAGTAAAGCCCCTCATACCTGTTTTAGGATCATAAACTTGTAAAACCTTTTCAGGCCCAAGTTTATCATATTTAATCATTTTAATAATCCTTTTTCCTTAAGAACTTCTTCTATTTTTGGCTTATTAAATCCAACAATTATTTCTCCACCAATGTCCAATACAGGGACTCCCATTTGTCCAGATTTTTCAACCATTTCTTGTCCTTTTTCTTGGTCCTTTCCCACATCAATCTCTTCAAAGTCAACATTCTTCTCTTTAAGATAGTCTTTAACCATATGACAATACTGGCAGGTTTCTGTTGAATAAACTAATACTTTTTCCATTTTATTATCCTCCTAACATTCTTTATTTTTATATTTTTCTATATGCCTTTTAGCATCCCTAAGGATTGGTTCTATGGTATCTTTATTTAGTGAGTATATTCTCTGTTTTCCTTCTTTTTTAACTTCTACAAATCCATTCTTCTCTAAACACTGCAAATTGTGGCTCACTCTACTTTGCTCCATTTTCAATTCCTTAACAATCTGACTAACATTCTTTGAACCTTTTTTCAGAAACAAGATTATTCCTAACCTAGTTTCATTGCACAATGTTCTAAAAAAGTCAATATATGCTATGTCTGTCATATGACAAGTATATCATATGTGTTATATAAGACTTTTGGAATTCAATTCATTTTACCTTCTCAAACTTTAAATCTCCAGAGAGTAAATCTCTAATTACATTTTTTAATTCATGGATCTTAACCCTAATCTGATTCATAGTAGAAATCTCTCTTAAAGTAACGTCTTTCTTTTTCAAAGAATCATGATCTACAGTTATACAAAACGAAGTTCCAACTTCATCCATTCTCCGATACCTTCTCCCAATACTACCAGATTCATCATAGACACAAACAAACTCCCTATCCAAATCTTCAAATATTTTTTTAGCTACCTTATCTAAACCATCTTTTTTCATTAAAGGAAAGATTCCAATATCAATAGGAGCTACTCCTTTTTCAAAATTCAGCCAATCTCTTTTATTATCATTAACTAATGAATTTTCCAATAAGGAATATGTAGTTCTTTCCAAACCAAAGGCAATCTCTAAAATCCTAGGAATCTCTCCAGAAACTTCCATCTTAGTTTTAGAAAATTTACTATGTTGTTTCAAATCATGGTCCTTCCTATCATGCACACCACAAAGTTCAAACCAACCATACCTACTAGTTTTTATTTCCAAATCCCATGCATCATCGGCGTAAAAGGCCAATTTATCTGGGGAATGCTGTCTTATTCTAATTTTCTTTGGATCAAAACCCATCTCTAAAACTAATTTGTAAGCAACATAAACAGTATAAGCAAAAGCCTCTTTCTTCATATACTTATTCTTAACAACACTTCCCAACTTAACTTTCCTAACAGCATTAGAACCAGTTTTCATTAAAGGCAAAGTTTCATCTTCATAATCTTTAATTTTTTCATATTTTTTTTCTTGCCCTTTCAAAATAAATAATTGAGCCTCTGCCTGAGTAAACTCTCTAGTTCTAAAAACTCCCTGTCTAGGACTGATCTCATTTCTATATGCTTTTCCAATCTGAAAAACTCCAAAGGGTAATTTAGTTCTAAAGAATCTATAGTATTCAGGATAAAGTAAATAAGTAGTTGTAGCCGTCTCTGGTCTCAAATAGGCCTCCTGATTTAATCCCAAGGTAGTCTTCATCATTAAATTAAAATTAGTAACTGCTCCAAAATTTCCACCGCAAGAAGGACATTTTAATTTTTTCTTTTCTATAAACTTTTCTAACTTTTCAGAACTCATCCCCTCTGCATCAACATCTGGATATTTTTCCTGAATTAAATCATCAATTCTAAAATAAGAATCACATTTAACACACTTTGAAACGGGATCTGAAAATCCACCTAGGTGGCCAGAAGCTTCCCAAACAGATTTTGGCATTATTGTTGGGCATTCAACTTCCCAAAACTGAAAACCCATAAAACCCTTCCTTAAAACATTCTCAACTTTATTCTTCAATAATTTTCCTAGAGGTCCCCAATCATAAAAACCTGCTAAACCCCCATGATAAATGTTCGGACTTGGACCCCAGATGAAACCTCTTCTTTTAGCTAAATCCATAACCTTATCTTCAACTTTCATACTCTTTAGAAGAAACTTTTGTTTTTATAACTTTTGATTAATAATTATGATACTCAACTAAATCTTTACTCATTATATCTTTTAGAGAAACAATTCCTTTTCCTTCTAATCTCGGACAACAGGTGTTCACCCAAACTTCAATATCATTAAAATCTTCTAATCTATTAATATCTATCTCATCTCCAATAAAAATATAAGCTTCTTTTCCACAAGTCTCCTTAAATTTTAAAGCTGCTTTCAGAGCCTGCTGTCCAGGTTTTAAAGAAACTAAAATTCCAATCTTATCTGCCATCAAGTATTTAGAAATCTTGGCTTTCCTTCTTCTCTCTAATAGCTCCAACTCTTTTTCATCAAACTTAGAAAATTTTTCACTTACAGGGTTCAAAAAGTATAATTTTTTTATCTTAGTAGAACTAATTAGTTCCAAGGGATGGAACTCTCCACTCCCGACAAATAAAAAAGCATCAACTTTTTCTTTGATTTTAATTGCCTTAGTAGCATTACATCCCACCATCTGTCCAGCAATAAAAACATCTTTCCCCTCTTTCTCCAAATATAGTTTAACTCTATCCAGATATTTAACAAATTGAATAGAGGAAACCAAACCAATCTTTTTCTCTTTTATTTTAATCTTCTTTAAAGATTTCTTTAAGTCAATGTCTTCAACTTCTGCAGAAACAAAAATAGTTTTAACTCCTTGAATTATTTTCTCTTCCATTTTATTTTGATAGCTTGCAAATATAAGCAATTCCTACTTTTTTTATTTCTTCAATATTTAGCCTAGTTTTTTTGAATATTTCTCTCAATTGTTCTTCAGAGAACTGTTCAGAAATATTGTCTCCGAGTGATTCATCAAAAATTACAGTACCATTTTCCTTTATTTCTAAGATTGGAGTATTTAATTTTTTATAGATTTCTTTTCTTGCCGGCAATGCATTCTCTGAATAAACAGTTATTATTATCTTCCCATCATTTTTTACGGCTCTTTTCATCTCTTCCAAAGCTTCAAATTTCTTTTTGCCAAAATTTGCAAAAGTCCCTATACAGGTTACGTAGTCAAATGATTTATCCTCAAATGGTAAATTGGTAGCTTCTCCTTTGACAATTTTAACCTTAGGATATTTTTTGAATCTCTCTTTTGTTTGACTTATTGCAGTACAATCATGATCTAATCCTGTTAAATTTTCAGTCATTGGTATAATATCATTTAGACTCCTTCCGTCTCCACAACCAACTTCTAAAACTGTTGAATCTTTTTTTATTACTTTTTTGAAATATTTCTCTTCTTCTTTAAACCACACTTGATATTCTTTTGGAAGGTCTTTTAGCAATTCTCCCCAAAAGTACATATTTGTTTTTTCTTCCATTATTTCTTAACCTTCAACTTACCAACTTCAGCCCTATCAGAAATTATTGCAGAATTCCCAGAAGGATCCTCAATAACAATTTTCAAAGGAATTTCTCCCAACTTAGCCTTCCAGATTTTCTTCAACAAATTTTTGGCAGATTTTCTAACCTTTGGATCGTCTGTACTATCTCTCTGTCCTTCAACAATTTTCTCAAATTTTCCAATCAAACCTTCAATATTAGAAATAAAACCTTCAGAACCAGTTCCAGGCTCCATGCTCATACGAAAAGTAGGGATTTTAACTAAAGCCGAACTAGATTTAACAACTCTAACTTTCATATCCTCAGAAGAACTAGTCTCAAAAGTGATTTTAACAGGTTCTCTTACATCAGAAGCTTCAACATCAGCTTTAGAAAAACCACAGGAAGAACAATTTATTGAAAAAACAAAAGCATTTCCAAAATAAGGGATATCTACTTCATCCTCCATTAAAACCGCTTCATTCTTCCCACAAACTGGGCAAGGTTGATTTTTTAATTCATCCATACAAAAACAAATAGAACAAAAATTTATAAGTTTATTTATTCTGTACCTTCTGTTTCCAAACCAGATCCAGAAGTTCTATAGACTCCAGCAAAACTAGGGGTAACTACAATCCAGTCTTCAGAAAAACCAGCGATATCCCCATCAATAGCATCACAAGTTTTCTTAAGCTTATTAATGGCCCTTTTAAGTTCAACAGGGTCTCTATCTCTCAAGGGTCTAATATTTACCAACCCGATAGTATATCCATCTCTCAAGGTGTCCAGAATTGGTTTAATGTCCGAGAAATCATCCAAAGTAAAAGGCCTAATCATAATTTTAGCTTTAACTTCCTTACTATCGGTTTCTAATTGAACGTAATCCTCTTCAAACTCTCCAGGGAAGGTCTCGTCATACCCATCCTCTTTTCCTTTAAATTTCGATAAAAAGTCTCTCATATTCGCTTCAAAAAGAGGTAACTATCTAAAATTTATAAAGATTTCTATTGCGGAATACTCTCTAATTTACAAACAATGTCCCACAATTGAGTTTTAATATGGATTGGGATGTTGGTATCTTCATTCAGATCATCCAACCTCTGCAAAGATCTATCAACTCTAATAGAAGTAGAACACTCTTCACATATTAATGCAGTCTGAATTTCCTTAATTTTCAATTTAAGATTCTTTGGAGCACAATCATCACTATTTAATTCTTCAAGTAATGATACAACTTCCCTAAATAAATTATCCTTCATTATTAAGAGACCCCATAATCTCCTCTTGCAAAGGGGTAACTTCCTCTCTCAACTTAGATTCCTGTTTTTCAATCTCACTAATTTTCTTACTTAGTATCTCTTTTTTATCATTCAGTTCTTTTGTCAATTTCTCTTTATCTGCTTTGACCATTATTTGTCCATATATTTTGAAAACTTCTTCAGAATCTTTAGATTCTAACAAAGCATTCTCAATTTCTAATAATTGTCCTTGAAATGTCTGTTTTTGCATCGCATAACTTTGTAGTCTTTGTTCAGACATTTGAAGTTTAGCAACTTTTTTTTGTACATCTTCTTTAGTCATTTTTATTCCGCCTTAATTTTTACAGGAACTGTCCTAGGTTTAAATAAAATTTTTGAACCACAGTAAGGACATCTAACTCTCTTCCTAACTAATTCTGATTTTACTATTTTTCCACATTTAAAACATTTATATTCTGCCATTTTTATTCCTTAAACGCATAAGCTTTTCCAGCAAATTTAGTATCACACTTACTACAACGCCAAATCCCTGCACTAACCCTTTTAATTTTATCTTTTAGACATAGAGGACAAGTATACTTTGCTTTTTGCTTCTTCTCGATTTTAGATAGTTTTTGTTTTATAGGACCACCATATCTTGCTCCAAATCTTCCTGCGCTCCCAATTTTTTTCTTTGCCATTTTTTATAAACATTACCTATTCTGTGTTAAATCCTCTTTTAAAAGTGTTTCTAATTTTAAAAATGGGACTGCGAGGATTTGAACCCCGATCTAGTGGCCCCAAACCACCAATGCTACCAAATTACACCACAGTCCCGCAATATAATGAGAAAATATTTAATTTATAAATTTATTGGATTATAGAAAAAAAATCACTTCTTCTCTTCTTTAGATGTTTCTTCCTTCTTCTCTTCCGTTGGAACTTCTTCTTCTTTAGCCGCTTCTTCCTTCTTCTCTTCTTCCTCTTTCTTAGCCGCTTCTTTTTCCTTCGCTATTGTAGCCTGTCTCGCTTCTAAATCTCTAAATTCAATATTCAGTTTTTCTAATTTTTCATCAGAAACTTCAGTTTTCTCTTCATTTATTTCATTGTCATACTTTCCTTCTCCGACATCTTGAGAAACCTCTTTAGCCTCTTTACTCTCAACTAAAATTCCTAAAGATTGACAACTCCCAATAACCATCCTGATTGCAGATTTTAAATTATTAGCCAACATAGAATCTTTTTTCATTTTAGCTATTTTAATAATCTGTTCAATAGCTAAATTTCCTACTTTAACATTAGATTGTTCACCAGAACCTTTTTTTAAATTAATTTCAGTTTTAATTAATTCAGAAACCGAAGGACTACCAACTTCAATTTCGAAAGATTTGTCTTCAGTCTCAACAATAACTATAACAGGAACTTTCATCCCTTTGAAATCTTTAGTTTTTTCATTAATTTCAGCAAGGATTGCTTGTAAATTGACTCCTAAAGGTCCAAAGGCCTTCCCCATAGCAGCTCCAGCTGAAGCCTTTCCACCCTCTACAATAACATTAACAGTTTCCTTACCCATTTTCTTCCTCGTCTCTTCTTATAACTCTGACACTATCCAATTTAACAGTTATTGGAATTGGAACTGCTGCTTCCAATAATTCAACAATTACTTCCTCTTTAGTTTGGTCTATCCTGACTACTTTAGCCTTTTCTCTCTTGAACGGCCCTGTAATGATTTCAACAATATCATTCTTCTTAATATTAACTTCGGTTTTAGTTTGCTCCAACATAGATTCTACTTCAGAGTATTCCAAAAATTTTGGTAGAATTCCTCTAGCATATGGAACCTTAGAGATAGCCTCCTCAGCATCTTGTCTAGTTGCAGCTTCAATAAAAATATATCCCCTTAAACCATGGGGCCTAAATATACTATAAATCTTAATCCCTTTACGTTCTGCGTTAGCAGAGACAAAATCCAAAACTTGATCTTCTCTATTTGCAGTAGTTCTCAACGCAAAAATATAGGATTCTCTTTCGCTCATTTTGTAAACATAACTCCCACCAAATAAATCAAGAAACCAATAAATCCAATTACCAATATCCCTAATCCTGAAACCTTCAAAGTAATTTTATACTCTTCCTTACTAGGTTTCTTCGTAATTTTCAATACTCTCTTATTCTGTCTAAGAAAGCTCTTTGCTCTTGATCCAAAACTTTGTTTTTCTTGTTCCATCCTCTAGCTTCTTTAATTACTAAGAATTTAAAAATGTTGCTTTTAATACGTTTATAAAGGTTTCTACTCAAAATTAATCAATAAACTCTATTCCTAGCTCTTGTTCAATATCTTTCTTCTTTTTCTCAGCAGGAACATTTTTATGTCCAAATATTTGAGGGCTTTGAACACCAGTAACTATCAGCATGACCCTAAGAGTTTTATCCATGTCTTCAGAAATCTGTGCTCCCCAAATAATTCTTGCATCCTCGTCTAATCGTTGTGAAACACTTTCTACAACACTCTTTGCTTCAGTAAGGGACATATCTGATCCACCAACAATGTTTATCAGAGCGCCATTTGCCCCCGTAATGTCTACATCCAATAAAGGATTATTAATGGCGTGCTCAACAGCTTCCATTGCTCTATTCTCACTATCACTCTCACCAACGCCAATAGATGCCGCTCCTCCTTTCCCCATAACCGTCTTAATATCAGCAAAATCTAAATTAACCAAACCAGCTTTAGTAACTAATTCAGCAATTCCTTTAACAGCATTAGTCAAAATTTCATCTGCAACCTTAAAGGAAGTATGTAATGGTAAATCTGGAGCCAACTCCAATAATTTATCATTAGGAATAACAATTAAAGTATCAACAATACTCTCCAATTTCTCTAAACCAATCAAAGCATTCTCATATCTTCTCTGTCCTTCCATAGCAAAAGGAATAGTCACAATTCCAACAGTCAAAATACCTAATTTTTTAGCAATATCTGCAACAACTGGAGCACTTCCAGTACCAGTTCCACCACCAAGTCCACAAGTAATGAAAACCAAATCAGCACCTTTCATTAATTCTCTTATTTCATGCTCACTCTCTCTAGCAGCTTCCTCTCCAATCTGTGGAACACTTCCAGCACCAAGGCCTTTAGTAATTTCCCTACCAATCAAAACTTTCCTACTAGCATTTGTATATAATAAATCTTGAGCATCAGTATTTATAGCAATAGTTTCCGCTCCAGAAATTCCAACTTCGGATATTCTATTAATTGTGTTATTTCCTGCTCCACCTGCTCCAATAACCCTTATCTTTGCCTTCTGTTCAGAAATTAATCCTTCTAACTCTTCATCAATATTACTAAGTCTTTCAGGCAATGCCCGAGAAATTGAATCAACCGATTTTGCGCTTTCTATTATACTATCCATAATTGAATAACCCCTTTATGAGTGTATTTTGGGGGAAATCACCTCAGTATTTAAATTTAATTATTCTGAAGTGGTTGCTTCTTTTTTCTCTTCAGAAAACTCAATCTCCTTAATTTCTGGAATTAGTTTAGAAATTCTTTCTTTAATGGCATTTAACATCATGTCTGGGAACTTAATTTCACTAGTGACCTTCAATTTTCCTTCTTTAATCTCAACCTTATATTTATCTTTGGGCAACATCAAGAAGGATTTTAACATGGCTTCAACCTTTTCTCTAGTCTCTTTCAAAATTTTCAAAATCTTAACATCAAAAATTAAATCTTTTCCAGCCAAAGGGTGATTAAAATCAACAAAAACCCTACCACCAGAAACACTTCTAACAAGGCCCATAGATCCCTCTGCATTAATTTGCATTCCAGGATAAGGATTCATTTTCTGTTTTGTAAACAATGCTCTAGAAACAACTCTAACTAACTTAGGGTTCTTTTTTCCATAAGCTTCTTCTGTTTTTATATTGAAAGTATAATTTTTCTCAACTTCAGAACCTTCTAATTGCTTGTCTAAACCTAAAATTACTTGCCCTTCACCAATACATACTGTCAATGGTTCATAATCTTTCTTTTGAATATGTTCTTTATCTCCAACTTCCTTTACCGAAGTATCAAATATTTTCCCATCTTTAAACTTTCCAGTATAATCTAATTCTATGAAGTCGCCTTTCTTTATTTTTTCCATAGGAAAATTGAGAATTAATAGCTTATTTAAAACTTACCATTAAGAATAATTTCAATAAGTTTATAAACTAAATCTCATTTACCTTATTAAATGGTATTCGGATTAAATCTAATAGGAAACATAATCTTTCTTTTCATAATATACATTTTCTTAGGACTAAGAGTAGTTACCGAATATCAAAGAGGAGTAAAATTTACATTAGGAAAATATACGGGAATCATGAGCCCAGGATTGAGAATTGTATTCCCAATATTTCAAAAATGGAAAAGAGTAGACATGAGAGTAAAAGCGGTAGACGTTCCAAATCAAGATTGTATGACTAAAGACAATGTCAGCATGAATGTAAATGCAGTTCTTTATTATAAAGTAAGTAATGCACAAGACGCAATACTAAAAGTAGAACATTATAATTACGCAGTTTCTCAGCTAGCTCAAACCACTATGAGAGATGTGGTAGGAGAAGTTACCTTAGATAAAGTCCTTAGTGAAAGAGAATTATTAAGTAAAAGAATACAACAAATTGTGGATAAAGCAACGGACCCATGGGGGATAAAAGTAGAGTCAGTAGAACTAAAACATGTTGAATTGCCAGACAATCTAAAAAGAACAATGGCAAAAGAAGCAGAAGCAGAAAGAGAAAAAAGAGCAGTAATAATAAAAGCCTCCGGAGAAGTAATAGCTTCAAAAGACATGGCAAAAGCGGCAGAGACCCTCTCAAAAGCACAAGGAGCTTTACATTTAAGAACACTTCAAACACTAAATGATCTTAGTTCTGATCAAAGTAATACAATAGTTATAGCAACTCCCTTAGAAGTTTTAGAGGCTTTCAAAGGAGTAACAAAGAAAAAACAGAATTAAAAAATTGTGGTAATTGCACTTAATCAGATATATTATCTACATTTATATCCAATATGTATTGAGAATCTCTACTTGTAAACCCAAGAGACTTAAATAAATCTACTGATTGGCTATTGGTTTTACCAACGCGGGCAAATACAACTGGAATTTCTACCTCGGCCAATTTATGAATAATTTTCTTAATCAATTTAACGGCAATCCCCTGTCTCCTATAGTCCCGAGCTACAACTACTTTCCTTATATATGCTCTAAATGCACCATCATGAGTTGCAAAAGCAGATCCTACAATTCTCCCATCTTCTTCTGCAACATAGCAAAAACCTTTATTTCTCCCAAGCATTTTCACGAATCTATTTTTTGTAAAATGTTGGTCCAATATGCCTGCTTCCTCAAGCAAATCTGAAATTTTTTCAAAATCATTTTCCTGTGTTTCTCTAAAATTTGTCTCCATATCGAATAAAGGTTAATTAAAAACCCTTATAAATTTTCCTCAATTCCCCTTTTTATGATAAATTGGCAAGATTCTGTGGAACCACAATTAAGATTACAACTAGAGAAAGTAATAAAGAACTCCGCACTACAAAAAAACGCAATCCTAAAGTCAAAAGATAAAAAAACAGCTCAACTTTGGATAGCATTATCTCAACTATCAAAGGAGCATAGAGAGTCAAAAATTAGAATAAAATACTTAGAAACTATCTTAACCGAATTATTAGAAGAAAAGAAAAAAGATCTAAGATCTAAAAAAAAGAAACTGGAAGTTGACAAATTAATAAAAACTCTAAAGAACTTTTAAAACAAAAATTTTATAAACATACCCCTTTCTTTCTTTTAACATGGATAAAAAAGTAGTTGGTGCTTCTAGCTTAAAAGTTGGTGGTTATGTCATCTTTGATGGTGTTGCTTGCAGAGTATCCTCAATAGATATTTCAAGAACTGGAAAGCACGGGCACGCAAAAGCAAGAATTGCTGCAGTATCACTAACAGATGGAACAAAGAAAGTAAAGTTATACCCTGGACATGATAAAGTTGAAGTTCCAATCATAGAAAAAGAAAATGCCCAAATATTATCAATTTCAGGAGATAAAGCAAATGTTATGGATGTTAAGACCTATGAAACTTTTGATCTAGCCATACCAGCAGATCTAAAAGGCCAAGTAAAAGAGGGTGACCAAGTAACATACTGGATAATCTTGGGAGAAAAAATACTAAAACAGAAATAAAATGGCACAAAAATTCCCAGAAGCACAAAGAAGACTTTTTGCAAATGTATTTGTTTGTAAAAAATGTAAATCAAAAAAAAGATCAACTATGCAAAAAGTACTAGAGGGAAAAATCCTCTGTAAAAAATGTGGTGGAAAGGCATTCAGGCCCTTGAGAAAAGCAAAATAAAATGAACTATGATTTATTATTCGTTGTCATATTTGGTCTTGTAGTTCTCGGATTAATGTTAATTAATAGAAAAAGAACAGAGCTCCAAAAAATTGCTTTCCCTTTTCTATATATGATTATTTATAGAACAAAGTTAGGCTTAAAAAATATGGATAGGTTAGCGGCCAAACATCCTAAATCCCTAAACGTTCTAAGCTATATTTCAATTTTTACTGGATACCTTGGTATGGCTTTCATAATTTTTTTCTTGTTTAAGGGATTATATGATGTTTTATTCTTTAGTGCCCCCTCTCCAGTTGGTTTAGTGTTACCAGGAATTCAAATTGCCCCTAATATTCCAATACTCTCATTTTGGCACTGGATAATTGCAATATTTATCCTAGCTTCAGTTCATGAATTTTCTCATGGAGTATTCGCAAGACTAAACAAAATAAAAGTAAAATCTTCTGGATTTGCATTCTTAGGGATATTACTCCCAATTATTCCAGCAGCTTTTGTCGAACCCGATGAAAAAGACATGGAAAAAGCTTCAAAGAAAGCACAAATTTCTGTACTTGCTGCAGGGTCTTTTGCAAATTTCTTAACCGCACTAGTAGTATTTTTCATTATGATGGCCGTTGCTGTTCCGATAGGAACCCATTTCATAGACCAACCTTACGAGATAGTAATAAAAGGAATTGATGATGGGGGCCCATTAGATTTGGCAGGAGTTACAGTTGGAGAAAAAATAAGTGGTGTTAATGGAGTCGAAGTTACAACTTTAGAAGAAATATTTAACGTACTAAATGAAACCTCCCCGAGTCAAATAATCCCACTAACTACAGATAAGAAAGAATATTCAATAAAACTGACTGAAAATCCAAGAGATGAAAGTAAAGGGTATTTAGGTGTTCAAATAGGACAAACCTGCAGTCTAATGGATTACAAAGGATGCCAAAATTTTAAATCTAGTGCCTATGGGTGGATCTATCAATTACTTTGGTGGTTATTCTTAATTAATTTAGGAGTTGGAATGTTTAATTTACTTCCTTTAGGGATCCTGGATGGAGGGAAAATGTTTTATTTAGCCACGTTATACTTTACTAAAAGCGAAGTAAGTGCAAAGAAAATCTTCAAATATGCTAACATAATTTTAATCTTGGTTCTATTATTCTTAATTTTACCTAGCCTCTATAATTCCTTAATCTCCCCTTTAATTTCTTTCATAATTTAATTACTTTTATAAAACCACTAAAACATTAAATTATAAATGTTAATAGATGTACACTGCCATTTGGACTTTAAGGATTTTGATAAAGATAGGAATGAAGTAATCGAAAGAGCAAAACAAAATAATTTCAAAGTAATAATTTCAAACGGTACAGATTTAGAAAGCAACAAAAAAGTTTTAGAATTATCAAAAAAATATGATATAGTCAAACCTTCTTTTGGACTTTACCCATTAGAAGCAGAAAAAATATCTGAAAAAGAATTAAAAGAACTTATAACCTTCATAGAAAAAAACAAACCTGTTTCAATAGGTGAAGTAGGTCTAGATTTAAAACACGGAAAAGATTTAGAAAAACAAAAAGAAGCACTAAAAAAATTAATTAACCTCTCAAAAAAATTAGACATACCAATAATAGTTCATTCATGGAAGGCAGAAAAAGAGACTATAGATTTTTTAAAAGAAAATAAAGCAAAAAAAGTAATCCTGCACTGCTTCTCTGGTAACTTAGAACATATAAAACAAGCAGAAGGGTTAGGCTATTCATTTTCAATACCTGCCTCAATAGTAAAAAATAAAACTTTTAGAAAACTAGCAAAAAGAATAAAACTGAATTCTATATTAACAGAAACAGACGCCCCTTTCTTATCTCCCTTTGAAGGAAAAAGAAACGAACCTTCATTCATAAAAGAATCCATTAAAAAAATAGCAGAAATAAAAGGAATCACAGAGGAAGAACTAGAAAAAATAATTTTTATGAACTACCAAAGACTCTTTAAACCTTAATAATTTTTCCAACCGGTCCAGGATTAATCAAAATAGTTTTTTTATTAACATGATCCATTCTTCCAAAGTTTTCATGCAAATGCCCAGATAAAGCTAAAATTGGTTTGTAGAATTTAATAAATTTAGTATAGGAAGTGTTACCAACATGCCCAAAATATTCTAACTTATCCAGTTTTCCACCAAACGGAGGTTGATGTGTCAAGAAAATAATCTTTTTTCCTTTTATCCTATCTCCAACTTTCTTGAAAATTTTCTCAAAATCCTTATCTTCTTTACTAAATCCATCTCCACCATATCCAAAAAAAACATAATCCTCAATTTCTAAAATTCCCCTATGCAAATAAATAACATTCTTAAATTTCTTGCAAATTTTCTTCAAATCAATAATTTCCTCATGATTTCCAGGAATCAAAATCATTGGAATTCCTATCCTATCAAATTTACTAAGAATATCGTTAATTTCTTCTCCAAAAATAGTCAAATCTCCACAACAAACAAGAAAATCTGGTTTTTTGGCTCTAGCTAACTTAGTTATTCCTCTAATTAAGCTTTCATTCCCATGAACATCGGTAAATGCCAGTAATTTCATAAAAAAATAAGAGAAATAAGGTTTTTAAAGCTTTACACTTCAGCTAAATATCCTTCCATAAACGCACTTCCATACTCATCAATAGCGCCCATTTCAATCAAAGCTTCTTGATTTTCTAATGAATATATGTTCATGCTACCACGCCCATATTTTTAAAGCAGTTTGAAGGATCATTACTAACGTTATCCCAAAATTGAGCCTCAGAATCCATAATTTTGAATTCCTCCCATTCCACATATTTTTTTGATTTAAACATTTTTATCACCTCTAACATCTTTATGCCAAGAACTCTTTATATATCCTATCCGCGTGCGTGGCAAGATGGCAAGATGGGTTGTTACTTTAGAATTAAAATTGAAAAACACTGTATTACCAGAAATTTAATGAGAAAACTTTAAAAAAGATAGAAACCCTCCATTAAACATGACAGAAACAAGTGAAATAACAGGACCAACAGCGAATCAATGTGCAAACGCACTTCTTGGGGTGTTATTTGAACATGGTCCGCTTGACCTGAGTCAAATAATGATTGAAACACTCCTAACAAGGGAGCAAGTAATACAAGCAAGAGACCTCAATATAAAAGCAGGAAATGTCGAAGAAAGAACAGAAGAATATGCAAGAGATAATCGCTACACAAGCGAGGTCTTAAACGACCCACTGAACAGAATATATGGTATCAAAAGACCATTTTCTAGAAAAAAATAATTAAAACTCAATTATCTCTTAACTTGTATTTTATGAAGACTAAAGAATAACCCACCTTTCTTAAATAGTTCATTAAAGGTACCTTCTTCAACAATTTTTCCCTTTTCCATAACTACTATCCTATCAATCTTTTTCAAAGTAGAAAGCCTATGTGCAATAACTATTAAAGTTTTATTTTTCAATTCTTCCTCTAAATGATTTTGGATATACTGTTCTGTTTTACTATCTAGATGGGATGTTGCTTCATCCAAAATTAAAACTGGCGAATTCTTATATATAGCTCTTGCTATTCCTATTCTTTGCCTTTCCCCTCCACTAACCTTATATCCCTTTTCTCCCAACCGAGTTAAAAAACCTCGGGGCAGTTGTTTGACAACCTCTACTAGAGAAGAAATTATAACAGATCTTTCAAATAAATTATTATCTCTCTTTAATGTAGATATAGAGATATTATCTGCCAGGGTCATATCAAACATCTCAGAATCCTGCAGCACCGCAGTGATAGTATTTGTAATTGAACTATGTTTGAACTTATTTATATCAACATCATCAATATAAATTCCTCCAGTGTTAACTTTATATAATCCCAAAAGTAATTTTGTGATAGTTGATTTTCCACATCCAGATCTACCCACAATGCCTATTTTTTCTCCTCTTTTTATTATTAAATTGAAATTATCAAGAACTAATTTTTTCTTATATTTAAATGAAATCTCTCTAAATTCAATTTTTTTCCAATTATTCTGCACTTCCAATAAATCATCTGATTCTCTATCAAAAATTCTCCCCCCTAAAATAGTCATTAACCTTCCGATACCTGATTTGATTTGAATAAATATATCCATACTCATACTTGCATCATTTAATGAAGATTTTAGTTTATCAAAATATGCTGTAAAAATTAAAATAGATCCCAGTGTAATAGATTGAGTAATGAAATCAAACCCTACCAATAATATAAATGATGCATACCCAATCGCAGCAAAAACTTTAGTAACTCGGAGTTTCATTAATCCAGTTTTTTTAGTCTTTAACCAGATTTTATAATACCTATTTTCATATTTTTTGGTAGACTTTTCAAAAACCCCTCTCAATCCTAAGGATTTCACGGATAAAACATTAGATGCAGATTCATGAAACTTACCGCTAACTTTCTCTGTTATTTTATTCATTTCATCAGTCCAATAGCTCAATTTTTTGTTATAATGCCTTTCTATAGAGAGGAATACTGTGGCATAAACTAGGCCAAACAGAGCATATTGCCAATCTAGAACGAAAAATATGACCAAACTCCCAAAAATTCCCACCAAGGGAGAAATAACACGATTATTCATAAAATTTGAAAAGAATCTATAAACATCTGTACTTCCATTATTTATTTTTTGTATTTTAGAACCAGCATCTTCTTTTTCATGCCATTTAAGTTCTAAGTCCATCAGTCTAGACATAGATAGCTCTCTTGCTTTTTGCCTTATTTTAACTGCAATAATACTACATTTCATTTTCGCCCAAATTCTGGCCAAGACCTGTAAAACTCCTAAAACGCCAATCAATCCAACTAGGACATAAAACTTAGTTAGATCTTGCCCAACTTCATACATAGTAAAGAAATCAATAATCATACCAAGAAAATACACAATCGCGAAAGGAGCAAAATCAGATAAGACTTTTATCGATACAAAAAAAACATACTTCAACCGACGTCCCTCTAAGAAGTTCCAAGTATCTCTCACCAACCACTTAATCGGATAATTATTCTCCTTTACCACTTTTGTTTAGATATAGTGTTTATAGCGAAGGGGTTTATAAAGATTAACTAGGAAAATAAATGGCCGTAACATTTTTAAATGTCTCCAACCAACGAACGGTATAAATTAAACTTTCTATACATTTATATATTTCTTTCAAGACTTATTTATTATGGTTATTGAAGAAATTAATCAAGAAAATGAAGATAATGGGTCAGATATCGAAGAAGACGAAGATATCGAAATCCCAGAAGAAATCAATAAATTTTTAGATTAAAACTCACTTAACTTCTTAGTATAATTAACAACTTTAGATTTATCTTTTAATTCACCTAGAGAAATCATATTGTTCTTGTCTAACTCTTCTATTTTCCTATGAAACGTCCTATATGAAACCTCCCCTGCATACAAATCAAACAGCTCACGAATAGTTAAACCAGAATTTTCTTTTACCAACTCTAAAATTTTACCTTCCTCTTCCCCGAAATCTCCAATCTTTTTAATCTTAAAATTGTCTAATTTCTCAATAGCTTTCCTACAGTGCTCAACCAAAATTTTTCTAGAGGCTTTCATCTCAGCAACATTTCCACACTCTCTGAGCAAAAATATCCCAGTCCGAACATCTCCATTTTCAAAAGCCCTCTCAGAAACTAACTCAACGACCCCAGAATCCACTACATCTGGAACAAAAGCATAACTAACTCTTTCTTTTAAAATATCTAAAGTTTCATCATAATTATAAGCTTTAAATTCTAAAACATCAACATTCAACCTTGATTTAATCCTTTCATCCAGGTTAACTAACCAGTCACTATCATTAGCAATCATAAAAACACATTTTTTATAAAAATCTTCAGAAAAGCTATACAAAATGTCTAACTCCTTAACCCTATCAACTTCATCTAAAACAACAACAACAGATTTCTTATTAACAATGTCGCTTACTATCTTCATTAACTCATCTGTTCTTTTATTATGAACCCACTTATAATTTAATTGCCCACAAATATCCAAAAGGATCTTATAACTAGTATCCTTTTTCCAGCAGTTAACATAAACTGCAAAGATGTCATCAGTCTTCTCTTCTAATTCTCTCAAAACATGTTTAACTGCTACTGTTTTTCCAATCCCCGGGGCACCAGTAATAAACAAATTCCTCCCAGATTTTTTTTGAAATAAAGGTTTAATTACCTCTGCTATGTAATGTTGCTGATTTTCCCTATGTGGAATTTCTTTTGGAACATAATCATAATCTAAAGCCTGCTCATTAATAAAAAGTGATTCGTTATCATGTAGAATATCATCAAATAAACCCATATGGAAAGAAGGAATTAAGTTAGATATAAAACTTACTATAACTCCTTAACTCCATCCATCTCAGAAACAACTAACCTAAAACCAACACCTAGCTTAATCAAAGCAGAAACTAAAGCCATATGCTCCTTTCCAGCACCAGAAACAAAATTAGCTCCGACCTCTCCAGAAACCTTATCTTTTAACTTCTCCTCCATTTCTTTAGATAACTCTTCAACTTTAGAATTAAAATTAAAAACAATCAATTCTGTTTTATCATTCGCCTTAAAAGTGTCCTTTCCAAAATCATTAGTCAATAAATAGATCTTATCCCACTCTTCACCATTAATTAAACCATTAACATGCCCCCAAGTTCCTTTCCCTGTTGACAATACTGCTATCAAATCTGCCATTTTAAAAACTTAAAACAATGAGATATATAAATTTTACTATAAAGAATTTTTATTTCTTTTCCATTGGCATATATATTTCAACACACCCATTTGCATATTCAACTCTGAAGTCTCTCTTTGGTATTGGAACATCAGGGGGAAGGTGAGTACAAAAAAAGATATCTGATTGTGATTCGCTTCTAGAGGCCACAACATGTAATGTTCTCCCACTAACACTCTGTTCTATCCCAGAACGACTAGTTCCAGAAACTAAAATACTAAGAATTTTCACTCCATTATCCTCTCTAAAATCACTCTCAACTACACTAACAGTTTCATAATCCCTCATCTCTCTAATCATTTCATTATAAGGAATAGTTTTCCTAACCCATCCTCCATCATCATTATCGCTCATTAGTACACAAGTAAGTAAGTTCAAATTTATAAATATTTATATACAAAACCAAAACTATTTAAACAATTATAATTATTTTTTAGATATGCCCAAAACAATCTCAAAAGACATACCTTTAGCTGAAATTACTCTAAGAAGATATGAAAAACCTTATACTGCTTCAAAAAGAGATTTAACAAGGAAATTATGCCTCTCCATAGGATTATTGCAACCAGGAGATTCTAGAGATATAATAGTAGATACATTACAAGTTTTAATGAAAAATAAAAAAGATAAACTAATGATGAACTCTGAAGAAATAAGAGACAGAATAATCCAAAACAGAAAAAAATACAAACTCCCCCTAAAAGGAGTAGCTTCTTCTAACGTAAGAAGGCAACTAAAAAGACTAAAAGATTTACATATGATAGAAACTATAAAAACAGAGTATAGGATAACGGAGTTCCAAGAGTTACATGAAATCTTTGAAAAAAGAATAAAAAATTTTCACCTAAATAATATTCTAGAGAGAGTTGAAGAATATTTCAAAGCTTTAAAGTAAAATGTTAAATTTTTTAAACATATGTTAAAATTTCTTAACAGAAAGATTTATATACTATTGTTAATTTAAACTAACACATGTTAAATATACTTTACGAACTAAAACCCTTTTTTGAGGATAGTTATAGGAGGATTAGTGTCAGAGAGTATGCAAGAATAATAAAAGTAAGTCCTCCTTCAGCTTCAAAAATACTAACCAAATACAACAAAGAAGGACTATTAGATAAGGAAGAAGAAAGAAGGTACATTTTTTACTATGCCAATAAACAAAGCAAAACATTCATAGATCTTTCAAGAATTTATCTGATAAATAAATTAAACGATTTGATTTTATATCTTGAAAATGAATTACTCTCTCCAACAATCATACTTTTTGGTTCTTTTTCGAAAGCAGAGATATCAAAAAATTCAGACATAGATATTGCAATTTTTACAAAATCAAAAAGAAAAGTAAATATAGATAATTTTGAAAAAAAACTAAACAGGAAAATTCAGGTATTCACCTTTGAAAATTTAGAAAAAGTTAAAAATAAGGATTTATTACACAACATACTAAATGGTTATATATTAGGAGAAGGATTTTAATGGATTGGACAGAATGCAAAAAAAAGTTTTTGGCAAAAGAAATAAAACCAGATAAAAATCTTATTAATAGTATAATAGGATCTTCGAAGAAAAAAGAAAATACGCAAAAATCAATAGATCTAAATGATGAAACTGCCAGTTCTAAATTAAGTTTAGCTTATGACTCTTTAAGGGAACTATTGGAGGCACTATCTATTCTAAAAGGATACAAAATATACAATCATGAATGCTACACTTATTTTTTAAAGGAAATACTAAATGAACTTTCTCTTGGAACTAAATTCGATAAATTAAGAAAAATAAGAAATTTAGTAAACTATTACGGCAAAGAAATTAGTCCAGAAGAGGTGACCTCTTTATTGAAAGACATTGAAGGCATATCAAGAGATATTAAATCAAGATTAAAATGATTTACGAACCAGCTGAAGATTCCTTTCTTCTAAAAAAACAGTTAAAGAAATTTATTAAAAAAGGAATGAAAGTTCTAGATGTAGGAACTGGCTCAGGAATTCAGGCATTAGAAGCACATGCTCTAGATGCCGAAGTTTTGGCTGCAGATATAAATTCAAAATGTGTTGACCATGTAAAAAAATTAGGAATAGAGGCAATACAATCTGATTTATTTGAAAACATAAAAGAAAAATTTGACCTAATTATTTTCAACCCACCTTACCTCCCTGAAGAACCAGAAGAGCCAGAAGATTCCAAGCTTTCTACAACAGGAGGAAAAAAAGGAAACGAAATTTTAATTAGATTCTTAGAACAAGCTAAAAAACATTTAAACGAAAATGGTAAAATACTAATCGTTTTCTCCTCTTTAACTCCAGATGTAGATAATATTCTAAAAAAACTAAATTATAAATTTAAAAAACTAGATGAAGAAAAAATAGATTTTGAAATTTTGTATGTATACCTAATCCAACCTACTCTCTAAAGGACGAACTTTAGCACGCATTATATCTTCAGAAATCCTTTTACAATCAACTCCTTCATTTAAGGGCAACTCTCCAAATTCTTCCCCGTATAAAAAAGGCTCGCCAAAAACAACACTAGCGCTATCAAACTTCGGCCATAACCAATCTTTCTTTCCTTCAATCCTAACATAAATCGGCAAAATTCTAACATAAGGATATGCCTCAACAAGCATACCAAGTCCAGGACGAATTTCTACTTTCTTTCCGATAAGAGTACCTTGTCCACTATTCCCTTCTGGAAAAATCAAGATAGATTCCCCCTTATCAATAAATTGATGAGCTTCTTTTATCCCATTGGTAGTAGCTGGAACCTGTTCTAACATATCTAGTAAATAACTCTTAACACTACTCCTATAATGCCTAACACTAGCCAAAGCGTGGATTCTTTGATCCATAAATGCTCCAATTAGTAAGTGATCAACTGAATGAGTATGTGGGACCTTCCTTCCTCTTCTTTCATCAAAATGCCAACTATCATTAGGGGTATCATGATTAGAAACAATAATTAGAGGTTCTTTATGTGTTGGAACATTATCAAAGTCAACCAACATAACATTGTTAGACCTATTAAATTTCCATTTAAAAAAATCAGTAACAAAACCATACAGCCCCCTTGCCTTCGGTAGTTCCTCTCCACAATAATCAGAACTATTTTCCATAAAAAAGGGAATGCACAAAACTTTATAAATATTACAAATCGAGGTCAAACCTCAGTATTAAGCAAAAACTAAATCAGAAACATTTATAAATCAACTAGAAACCAACATAACTACCCATTACAACTACGTTTAGTAGGAGGGGAAGATGAACAAAAACAATATACTAGAATCCATAAAAAAACTAAGAGAAGTTTCTAAAGAGAGAAAATTCAAACAATCTTTCGACTTAATTATTAACCTAAAACAATTAAACCCAAAAAATGAAGATCAAAGAGTAGATTTATTCTTACAATTACCAAAAACAAGAACAAAGAAACCTAAAATTTGTGCACTAGTTGATAAAGAACTTGATACAAAAGCAAAAATATTTGATAAGGTAATTCTAAAAGAAGATTTTCAAAAATACTCAAAAGATAAAAAGCTAACAAAACAATTAGCTTCAAAATATGATTTCTTCTTAGCTCAAGCAAACCTAATGGGAGAAATAGCTACTGCCTTTGGTAAGGTTCTTGGACCAAAAGGGAAGATGCCAAACCCAAAAGCAGGGGGAATTGTACCCCCAGTTATACCTTCTTTAGAGCCAATAAAACAAAAGATAGAATCTACAATAAGATTCATAACCAAAGATCAGTTAGTTGTAAAGGCCCCAATGGGTACAGAAGACATGTCAGATGAAGATTTAACTGAAAACATACACTCAGCATTTAACGCATTACTTCACGCTTTACCAAAAGAAAATGATAACTTAAAATCTGTTTTCTTAAAACTAACTATGAGTCCTGCAGTGGAAATAACAGACAAAGGGCCAGTTCTACACGACCATAGTAAAAAGGAAGAACCTAAGGAAGAACCTAAGCCCAAAGATAAAAAGGAAGAGAAGAAAGAATGAAGGCGCACGTTTCTGAAAAGAAAAAACAGGAAGTAGAAAGATTAACTAAATTAATCAAGGGTTCCAAAAACATAGGAATCCTAGACCTAACTAATCTTCCATCAGCACAATTTCAAAAAATAAAATCAAAATTAAAAGAAAAATTAAAAGTAATAGTAACCAAAAAATCATTACTAAGATTAGCTATAGAAAAAAATAAACAAGAAAAACAAGGAATTGAAGAATTAGAAAAAGATTTAGAAAAATGTATGCCAGCTTTATTATTAACAGAGGAAGACGCTTTCAAAATAGCCAAAGCTCTAGATAGTAACAAATCAAATATGGCAGCAAAGCCAGGACAAGAGGCACCCAAAGATATCATAATCCCAGAGGGACCAACAGAGTTCGCTCCAGGACCAATTATTGGAGAACTAGCTCAAGCGGGAATAATTGCAGCAGTAGAAGATGGGAAAATAGTAGTTAAGCAAGATAAAGTTCTAGTAACTGCGGGAGACATCTTAACAGAAAAACAAACTGGAGTGCTAGACAAATTTAAAATACTCCCAATGGAAATAGGTTTAAACCTAAAAGCAATGTACCAAAATGGGCAAGTTTTCAGATCAGATGTTCTTTCAATATCAGAAAAAGAATATATAAAAAACCTGCAAAGTTCAGCTATAGAAGCATTAAACTTAGCTGTTTTCATAACATATCCCACTCAGGAGACAACAGAAATATTACTTCAAAAAGCCGAAAGAGAAGCTTTGGCAATATCATCAAAAGTTCCTGAAGGTTCCAAAACTGAAGAAGTAGAGGAGCCAAAAGAGGAAAAAATAGAAGACAACAAAGAAGAAACTAAAGAGACTACAGAAGAAAACAAACAGGAGGAAAGTGAATCCTAATTCACGGAGGTATCAAAATGGAATTAATATATGCAGCATTACTCCTTCACAAATCAGGTAACGGAATTACTGAAGAAAGTTTAAAAAAAGTCATGGACGCAGCTGGAGCCAAAACTGATGACACAAAAGTTAAAGCATTAGTGGCAGCTCTTGAAGGTGTTGATATAGAACAAGCAATAAAAGAGGCCGCAGTAGTTAGCGCACCTGCTTCAGCACAAGAAACACCGGCCGAAGAAAAGAAGGAAGAAAAGAAGGAAGAAAAGAAAGACGATGTTCAAGCAGCAGCAGGTCTTGGGGCATTATTCGGTTAATTTTTCCTTTCTCTTTTTTTATTCTATTCAAGTGATAGGTAATGGATAAAAGGCAACCAAAAAAACTAAAACAAGAAATAATTCAATTAAAAAGAAGTTTAAATGAATTAAATGATCAAAAAGAGAGATGGTTCTCTAGAAAGGAGAATCTAAAAAAAGACATTTCTAGCTTAATTGGCAAGGTAAAATCAATAAAATCTTCTAAAGACCAATCAAATGAAAGCATACAGGAGTTAAAGAGACAAAGAGATAAATATAACAAAGAAGTCCAAGAATCAATAAAGAAATTTCAAGAATTAAACAAAAAAAAAGAGAAGTTTATGAAAGAAAAGAAAATTTCCTTTAATCCTTCGGATATAATAAAAAAAATTGAAGCTTTAGAGTTCAAAATAGAAACAGAAGGAGTATCCTTTGAAAAAGAAAAAACTATGATGAAGCAGATTAATCATTTTAAAAAACAATTGACTGCAGCAGGAGATGTTCAATCAACTTTCAAAGAATTAAAAGAGCTCTCAGATAAAATAACAGAAACAAAACAAAAGGCAGAAGAAGCCCACAAAAAGATAAGAAGCTCTTCATCAAAATCAAAAGGAAACTACGGGGAATTTATTGAAATAACAAAAAAGATAAATTCTCTAAGAAAAGAACAAGAACAAGCTTTCAAAAACTTCATAGATTCCAAAGAGAAATTTGCCAAAGTAAACGAACAATTAAAAGAAAAACTAAAGCATGCAAGAACACTTGGTGAAGAAATAGTAATGAGTAAAAAGAAAGAAACAGACAAAATAATAGAAAAAAAGACAAGAGAAGTTGAAGAGAAATTAAAAACAAAGAAAAAATTAACTACAGAGGATTTAATGATATTCCAAAAATCAGAAAATGAGTCTAATAAAAGCAATCATTCTTAGTATGCTCCAAAAAAAGAGTCAAGATATCTTAATGCCTTCAAAGGTTTCATAGTTTCTTACTGTATCTAATATTGCCGAAGGAACTTTTAATTCCCCTCGAATTTCCTTGATAAATTCCTCTCTTGAAACATTTGCTCCCTTATCCAAATGATAAACCGTTCTGAAAGGAATACATTCTTTAGTTAAAAGATTTGCAATTTCTAAAGAGTTTCTTAAAGAACGAAATTTTTTCTCTTCACTAAATCCCATGAATTCAATCCAAATTCCCAAATCTTCTTCGCCATCTCGATGATGATATTCTCCAACGTAACTAAGAATTCCTTTTGACGTACAGAGCATCCTAGATGAAAAACCTTCATCTTTTCTACCAAAATTGTAACTAACACGAACACTCTCCCAATATTCACGCCCCAAACCTGAATTTAACATAGAATGAGTTTGTTCTACAGAATACCAACCTAATCTTGGTACATGACAGTCAAAACCCATCTTTACAAGCTTCCTACTAATTTCTGTTTCAGGTATCCCATCCATTTTCACAATTAACCCATGGCCACAATATAGATTTTACCACAAAAAATCCAAAAAAGATAGTTATATAAATATTACTCCCCCCTCCATACGTTATAATGATGGAAGATTCATTAAGAAAAATCGGACTCACGGAAGGAGAAATCAAAGTATATTTAGCCTTATTAGAATTAGGCTCTTCTTCAACAGGAAAAATTACAAAGAGATCAAACATCTCAGGATCTAAAGTTTATGAAGTTTTAGACAGACTAAAAGATAAAGGTTTAGCCAACTCAACAATAAAAAATAACGTAAAACATTTTGAAGCATCTCCTCCAAATAAAATATTAGAATACCTAGAAGAAAAAAAACAAGAAATAGATATAGAAAAACAAGAAATTCAAAAAATAATACCAAGCTTAATTCTAAAACAACAGCATCAACCAAAATCCGAAGTAAAAATCTACACTGGCTGGGAAGGAATGAAAACAGTAAATGAAGATATTATCAATACCTTAAAAAAAGGGGAGGAATGGCTAGAAATGGGTTTAACATCTCAACCAAAGTCTTGGGAAATTTATTTTAATAAAAAACAAAAAGTAAGAGCAAAGAAAGGAATAATTCATAAAAGTCTACTAAACATACAATACCAAGAATTATCCAAAGCAAGAAAAAAACTCAAACATACTCACTACAAATTTCTCTCAAAAGAATTTGAAATGCCAATAAGTACAGATATTTACAAAAATAAAGTTGCCATATTCATAATATCTAAAGAGAACCCGACTACAATAGTCATAGAAAGTGAGCCAGTAGCGGAATCTTTTAAGAAATACTTCAGTTTATTATGGAAAACTGCAAAAAACTAATCAATCACAAGTTAAATAAACACAAGAAGAAAACTTAGAAAAATGTTATACATTGAAGAAATTTCAAGGATAGCTCTACTAACTCTCTTACCATTACTAGAACTCAGAGCAAGTATCCCAATAGGAATTGGAATGGGGGTTCCATGGCCTTTAGTTTTTCTAACTGCAGTAATAGTTAATATCCTTCTAGGACCAATAATTTACATTATAATAGACAAATTTATTCATTTCCTAACAGAATACAAATGGTTCAGAGTAATTTACTACAAGCTATTAAGAAGAACTCAGAGAAGAATCCACAAGTATGTAGAAAAATATGGAGAGTGGGCAGTAGCAATTTTTATAGCCGTTCCACTTCCTGGCAGCGGAAGTTATTCTGGGGCACTAGCAGCATATATAATAGGTCTAAGCTACAAGAAATTTATAATTTCAAACATAATCGGAGTTACAATCGCGGGAATAATAGTAACCATAGCATCTTTAGGACTTTTTTCTCTTTTTTAACAAACTTCTCTCATAGAAATATTTAATATCCGAAACAAAAGGAATACTCTCTATTTTAAACTTTTTAACTAAAAATATCCATATCAAAACAACAGCAATTGCAGAAACAAAATTCCAAAATATCAAATGAACTGCATCAAAATAATTCTTTCCTAACTCCAAATCTAAAACAATCAAAATAAAAACTCTCAAAAGATTGACAGCTAACAATAATAAACCTCCTAATAAAAACATCTTAGCTCTCCTAATCCAAGAAATATCCTTTAATCCAATGACTAAAAGAAGCAACAAATAATAAGCAGCCCCAGCAACACAGGCTTCAACAAACTTAAAGCCAATACCATTAATCCCTAGACTATCTCCTACTAAAACAACACTATAAAATAAACCAACTAATAGATAGCTAAGATATATTGTAATTGGGGTCAAAACAACATAAAACCAGATAAAATTAAGGGAAATAACTAAAATAACTAAAAACCGAATAATGAGGTTCTTGTAATATCTCTCCATAACACTAAATTCACTAACTAGGATTAATAAATATAACTATTTCAAACCCATGGAAACCTTTATAAGCTTTTCACAACTCCACAATTGTAACACAAAACATCCTAATTGGAGGGCAAAAATGAACAATAAACTAATATTTATAGCACTTTTCATGGCAATGACAGCACTCTTTGTAAACGCTGCAGTTATGTTAGACGAACCAAGTTTTGAATTAAGTGCGACTAGTGGTTTAATTACTACAAATCAAGGCGAAACAGGAGAAACAATTCCTTTTAATATTACAAATAACGGAAACGAAACTCTAGAATTCTTTTCTTTTCAATTTGTTCCAGAATCGTTCCAAGATGTTGAGAATAACCAAATAACCTTAACATTTACAGATATACCTAATTTAGAAGTAGGAAATTCCTCACTTATAACAATAAGCGCAACTCCTGAGGTAGATCAATATTTAGACACTCTTTCCGGAACAATAACTATCTCTGGAAGAACAGTCAGTGGAGTAGTAGTTTCAAGAGATTACTCACTATCCGTAGAAACAACTTCAAAATATGTTAAATTAGATCTAGATGATTCTGATTTAGATGATCTTGAACCAGGAAATGACATTAAATTTGATATAGAGGTTGACAATATTTTCTCTACAGAAGTTATCGGTGCTTCAGAGGATTTAGAGAATGTTAAACTTAAGGCCTGGATTATGGGTATCGATGATAATGATGACTTAGATGAAACCTCTTCAAAGGAGGATATTGATGACGGGGATGATTATAACTTTGATTTCGAATTCAAGGTTCCTTTAAATGTTGATGAAGGTAGATATGATATTAAAGTTAAGATAGAGGGAGAAACAAGAGAAGATGGAACTGAATTTGAAGCATTTATCTTATACGAAAACGTTGTAGAAGTTGTCAAAGATGAAGATGAAAGAGTTGAATTTGAAGATTTAGAGTTTCCAACCGAAGGATTAACTTGCGGTTCAACATTCGTACTAAACATTGATGCAATCAACACTGGAGAAGATGATTTAGATGAGATGTACTTAAAATTAGAAATAGAAGGTACAGATGTTTCAATTAAATCTGATGAGTTTGATTTGGACAGTAACGATTATGACGATAGAAAGGATAATGTTGAATTTAGAGTTACTCTTCCAGAGGATTTAGATAAAGAAGTATACACTCTAAAGATTTTAGCTTACAACGATGATAACGATCTAATCGATGGAGAATACACTGAAATAACAGTTACTCCTTGTGTAGTTGTTGGAGATGATTCAAGCGATGATTCTGATTCAGAAGAAGTTGATCAAAACCAAGATCAACAAAATAACAACCAAGTAGAGGGATTCATAGGCAATCAAATAACTGGTCTTGCAATTCTAGACAAAGAAACTTGGAGCACAGTATTCTGGATACTAGGAAACATTGTGTTAGTAATTATAGCTATCTACTTTGTTACATTAATCTTCAGAAAAAGAAGATAATTTCTTTTCTTTTTTAATTATTTTTAAGTTAGATTTATATATTAATATTCTAAATAAATTTATATGAAAGAGAGCGGTGATAAAAAAACAATTATAGAGTTAATTAATGTATGCAAATACTATCGCATGGGAACCAATATTGTTCGAGCTGTAGATGGGGCCTCCCTAAAAATAAACGAAGGAGATTTTGTCGCAATCATGGGCCCCTCAGGTTCTGGAAAGTCTACTCTGATGAATATAATCGGAAGTTTAGATGTTCCGACAAGAGGAAAAATTCTCTTAGATGGAGAAGATATATCTACATTTAGTGAGTCAGATTTGGCTCAAATTCGTGGGAAAAAAATAGGCTTCATTTTTCAGTCATTCAATCTAATTAACAATCTAACCGCAAAAGAAAACGTAATGATACCTATGATATTCCAAGGTTACGATTTGGACGAAAGAAATTTTAGAGCAAACAAATTAATGAAATTAGTACAACTATTGGATAGAATGCATCACTCTCCAGGCGAGTTATCTGGAGGACAACAACAAAGGGTGGCAATCGCAAGATCCTTAGCAAACTCCCCAGAAGTCATACTCGCAGACGAACCTACAGGAAACTTAGATACAAAAACCGGGGCAACAGTTATGGATTTTCTAGAAAAACTGAATAGAAATGGAAAAACAATAATCATGGTCACTCACGATTCAGATTTAGCCAAAGCCCATGCAGATATAGTTTACTGGATTAAAGATGGCAAAATAGAAAAGATAACAAAAAAAAGAAACGGTTGGAGTAAAGATCACAAAAAAAAATTAAAGAGTTTGAAGGGAGGATAGGATGATTCGCGATTTTTTTTCTCTTGCATTAAAAAACCTCAGACATAGAGGGATTAGATCTTGGTTAACATTATTGGGAATTTTTATTGGAGTAACTGCAGTAGTGTCTTTAATATCTCTCGGAAACGGACTACAACTTGCAGTCGCAAGCCAATTAGGTATTAGTGCTAATGAG
>Ga0257125_1000151_pt1 | contig 104199 bp, 105 predicted proteins | sample SI106_200metaG_FD_190183 | JGI IMG/M metagenome (GOLD analysis project Ga0257125, IMG submission 190183) | Marine microbial communities from Saanich Inlet, British Columbia, Canada - SI106_200 | ecosystem: Environmental > Aquatic > Marine > Inlet | place: Canada: British Columbia | collected... | reverse complement strand
ATAAATATGAACAGCAGATTCTCATTAAAAAATCCCTAATAGAAACCGGAAAAGGCTTGAGTGAGTCTGGTTTTGTTTGGCTAAGAAGTTTTGATGATAACGCTAAGCACGTTACCAAAACAACAGGACTTGAGCATCTAAATAGCCCAGATCCAATTATTCTGCTGGTGCCTCATTTTGGTTGTTGGGAGATTACTGGTCGGGTGTTATCAATTGAGACGCCGACTACCTTTTTGTACAAGCCACTTAGAAAGGCTAAGCAAGAAGCGCTACTCATTAAAAACAGACAAAAGCAAGGTTTGACAATGGCGAGTGCGGATAAAAAAGGCGTCATTAAATTGCAGCGTGCTATTAAAAACAAAGAGTTAATTGGCATCTTGCCAGACCAAGATCCAGGTGAAGAGGGGAGTGTGTTAGCGCCATTTTTTGGCACAAATGCGAGAAGTATGACGCTGTTAGTTAAGTTAGCCCGAAAAAATAATGCCAAAGTCCTACTCACTTGGGCATTCAGACTACCTAAAGGAAAAGGCTATGAGCTTAATCTTCAACCAGTTGATATTCTTTCTGAACAAGGCTCAATTGAAGCAGATGTAGCTTTAATGAATCAAGTTATAGAAGATTTAGTCAAAACTCAGCCTGAGCAGTATTTGTGGAATTACAAGCGCTTTAAATCCGTAGTTGATTATTCGTCGTAAGTGGTGTTTATAACGATTATTGAGTGATTAAGTTTATTAGTAATTTATGATATAATTTTGCCATGAGATTTATAGAAGACATTCAAAGCGTTTTTAATCGCGATCCAGCAGCTCGAAATACCTTTGAGGTAATTACTTGTTATTCTGGGGTTCAAGCGATGTTGTTTTATCGGCTAACGCACCGCTTATGGCTATTAAAACTAAAATGGTTGGCTCGTTTTATTTCTATGTTGTCACGCTGGTTTACCGGTATTGAAATTCACCCGGGCGCTACTATTGGCAGGCGTTTTTTTATTGATCATGGCATGGGTGTGGTGATTGGAGAAACTGCTGAAATTGGTGACGATGTTACTTTGTATCATGGTGTTACTTTAGGTGGAACATCTTGGCAAAAAGGTAAGCGCCATCCTACTTTGGGCAATAACGTGGTGATTGGTGCTGGTGCTAAAATTTTGGGCCCGATCACCTTAGGTGATCACGTAAGAGTTGGCTCAAACTCTGTGGTAGTGAAATCAATTGAAGCGGAGAAAACTGTTGTTGGTGTGCCTGGACGTGTGCTAAAAGATAAAACTGTTAAGTCAGAACATTTTGATTCTTATGCAGTAGGCGGCAGTGAAGATGACCCAACAATTAAGGCGATTAACTCTATCTTAAAGCATTTGCATGATGTTGATTCCCAGCTGCATAAAGTCTCTAAAGAGCTCAATATTAAAGATCAAAAAGATAGCTCTGTTAATGGCCTGGAGATAGAGAGTAAATAACCTTATCTTGGAAAAGGTTTTTTACTTGACTAAAAAGCTAGGTTAAGCGTATAATGAGTGTCTATTTATTTTCTGATAAGAGGTCGATATGCAATTAACCACAAAAGGTCGTTACGCAGTTACAGCGATGTTAGATTTAGCATCTAACGATACTGGTAGGCCCATTACTTTGGATATAATCTCTCAAAGACAAAATATTTCTTTGTCTTATTTGGAGCAGTTATTTGCCAAACTTCGTCGTGCAGAATTAGTTAAAAGTGTGCGTGGCCCTGGCGGCGGCTACTTACTTAATATTGAGGCAAAAAATATTAACCTGACTCAAATTATTGAGGCAGTGGATGAAAATATTGACCTTCGTAGATGTGCTGGTACTACAGGTTGTCATGATGGAAAGCAGTGTATTTCACACAGATTATGGTGTGAGGTTAGTAGTCAAATTAGAGGTTTTTTAAGCTCTAAAACATTACAAATGGTTATTGATGACCAACAACAAAATATAGGAATTTTATAAGTATGACCACGCCAATTTATATGGATTATTCGGCTACTACGCCGGTAGACACCCGTGTCGCTAAAAAAATGATGCAATATTTAACCATGGATGGTGATTTCGGCAATCCTGCATCGAATTCGCATTATTATGGCTGGCAAGCGGATGAAGCTGTTAAAAAAGCACGCCAGCAGGTGGCTGATTTAATTGGTGCCGATTCAAAAGAGATTGTGTGGACTTCAGGCGCAACTGAATCTAACAATCTGGCTATCAAGGGTATTGCTCATTTTTATCATAAAAAGGGTAAACATATTATTACCCTTAAGACCGAACACAAGGCTGTGCTTGACACTTGTCGACAGCTTGAGCGTGAAGGCTATGAGGTAGACTATCTTGATCCGATGCCCAATGGCTTGTTAGATATTAACGTCTTAAAAGCAGCCATGCGTGAGGATACAATTTTGGTATCAATTATGCATGTTAATAATGAAATTGGGGTGATTCAAGATATTGAAACTATTGGTAACTTATGTCGTGAAAACAAAATTTTCTTCCATGTGGATGCGGCCCAATCTGCGGGTAAAGTGGCGATTGATCTAAGTGTATTGCCAGTTGATTTAATGAGTTTTTCGGCACATAAAATCTACGGTCCAAAGGGTATGGGTGCATTATATGTTCAGCGTAAGCCACGTATTCGCTTAGAAGCGCAAATGCACGGTGGTGGGCATGAGCGTGGTATGCGTTCAGGCACACTAGCAACACATCAAATTGTTGGTATGGGCGAGGCTTTTGCCATTGCAAATGCTGAGATGCTTGAGGAAAATACCAAAATTAGAACTTTGCGTGATCGTCTACTGGCTGGTTTTGACGGCATGGAAGAGGTGGTGATTAATGGTGACATGGAGTCACGTATTCCAGGCAATCTAAATATCAGCTTTAACTATGTAGAGGGTGAGTCTTTGATGATGGCAATTAGTGATATTGCCGTTTCAAGTGGATCTGCCTGTACCTCAGCTAGCTTAGAGCCATCGTATGTATTGCGCGCCTTAGGCTTATCGGATGAATTGGCACATTCTTCAATTAGATTTACCATTGGTCGTTATACCACCGAGCAAGATGTTGATAAAGCTATTGATTTGGTACGTGATAAAGTTCAAAAATTACGTGATTTATCTCCGCTTTGGGATATGTTCAAAGAGGGCATTGATATTAGTAAAGTTGAGTGGTCAGCGCACTAGATTACACAAAAAATACAAGAGTTAGACTTTCCTAAAAGGGTTAGAATAACTAACAATAAGAACAAGGAGAAATAACATGGCATACGGCGAAAAGGTAATGGATCATTATGAAAATCCACGTAACGTTGGTGTACTTGATAAAGATGCAAAAAATGTGGGTACTGGCATGGTTGGTGCACCCGCTTGTGGCGACGTTATGCGTTTGCAAATTCAAGTCAATGATGACGGTATCATTGAAGAGGCTAAGTTTAAAACTTATGGTTGTGGTTCAGCGATCGCTTCTAGTTCACTATTAACCGAATGGGTAAAAGGCAAGACTCTAGACGAAGCAGCTGAAATTAAAAATACAGATTTGGCTGAAGAGCTGGCATTACCACCAGTTAAGGTGCATTGTTCAGTGCTTGCCGAAGACGCCATTAAAGCGGCTATTAACGATATTAAAAGCAAAGCATAGTTAACAATGTCCATCACCCTAACAGACACAGCTGCTAAGCGCGTTGTTGATTTTTTAGCCAATCGAGGATCTGGTATTGGCATTCGCCTAAGCGTACAAACTACAGGTTGTTCTGGTTTAGGCTACAACATGGAGTTTGTTGATAGTGCTAATGAGGACGATACGGTATTTAAAGATAACGGCGTTCAGGTAATTATTGATGCTAAAAGCCTTATCTATCTTGATGGTACTGAGGTGGACTATGTTAAAGAAGGTTTGAATGAGGGGTTTGAATTTAACAACCCTAATGCTAAGGCCGAGTGCGGTTGCGGTGAGTCCTTTACCGTATAAAAACATATATTACTAAAACACAGTTTATGCAAAATTATTTCGAATTATTTTCATTAACACCGAATTTTGATATCGATACAAATCAGCTGGAGTCAGCTTATCAGCATCAGGTGGCAAGGTTTCATCCTGATAATTTTGCTACTGGTAGTGATAAAGAAAAAAATCATGCCTTACAAAATACAGCGTTAATCAACAGCGCTTATGACACCTTAAAATCTGCACTTTTACGTGCTACTTATCTTTTAGAATTAGACGGTATAAATGCGTTTGATGAAAAAGACACCCAGATGGATGTGGATTTTTTAATGTCACAAATAGAGTTAAGAGAGGCTTTAGAGGGTATTGAGCTTAGCAAAGATGAGTTAGACTTGGATGACTTTATCGAACAAATTTCTGAAAAAATTAAAAACAATATCAAGCGCATTAGCAATATTTTTGAATCTACAAAAGATAAAGAGCAAATAAAGAATTCGGTTAGAGAATTAAAATTCTATGAGCAGCTTAATATTCACGCAAAACAGCTTATGGACGAGTGGATGTAAAACATGGCATTATTACAAATATCAGAGCCAGGACAGTCTAGCGCTCCCCACCAACACAAACTAGCCATTGGCATAGATTTGGGAACCACAAACTCTTTAGTAGCTTCAGTAAAAAGCGGAAAAAGTGTTATTTTAACGGATGAAAACAACCAGGCTATCTTGCCATCGGTTGTACACTGTGGCAAAGACAATAAGCTGACTGTAGGTTGTGATGCCTGTCCTTATGCCAAAACAGATCCAACCAATACCATTGTGTCAGTTAAGCGCTTTATGGGGCTTGGCTATAAAGAGGTTAGTGCATTTAAAAATTGCCCATATACATTGGTTGAAAATGCCAATAATGTATTGTTTCATACTGCCATGGGCGATCTATCAGCGGTTGAAATCTCTAGTACTATCCTTAGCTCCTTAAAACAGCGCGCTGAAAAAGCACTAGAAGGTGATTTGGCTGGTGCGGTGATCACCGTACCAGCATATTTTAACGATGCTCAGCGTCAAGCTACTAAAGATGCGGCTACCTTAGCAGGGCTTAATACCTTAAGGCTTTTAAATGAGCCGACAGCAGCTGCAGTTGCTTATGGATTGGAATCGGGCGAAGAGGGTGTGCATGCTATTTATGACTTGGGCGGCGGCACTTTTGATATTTCAATTTTAAGTTTTAGCCAGGGTGTTTTTAAAGTACTGGCCACCGGAGGTGACTCCACTTTAGGTGGGGATGATTTCGATCAATTAATTATCGATGATTGTATTGAAAAAATGGGTGTTAGTGAGCTAACTCCAACTCAAATGCAAAAAATTAAGCAATTTGCACGTGCCGCCAAAGAAACTCTAAGCACTCAAGGGTTTGCAAAATTTGACTGCATTGAGACGCCTTACGAAATTACCCGTGAAAAATTTGATGAACTTTCAAGTAAGTTAATCAAGCGAACATTGCTATTAACCAAGCGAGCGCTTAGAGATGCAGATACAGCGCTAAGCGACGTTAAAGATATTATTATGGTTGGCGGTTCAACTCGTATGCCATTGGTAAGAAGCATGGTGGGGGATCTATTCAACAAGCCGGTACTATGCTCAATAAATCCAGATGAGGTAGTGGCTAAAGGCGCTGCTATTCAGGCTAATATTTTGGCTGGGAATAAGTCAGCGGGCGATATGCTATTACTTGATGTGTTGCCATTGTCATTGGGTCTTGAAACCATGGGTGGTCTGGTTGAGAAAGTTGTGCATCGTAACACCACCATTCCCATTACACGCGCACAAGAATTTACCACCTTTAAAGATGGTCAAACTGCCATGAGTATTCATGTTTTACAAGGTGAGCGAGAGCTGGTTAAAGATTGTCGCTCATTAGGACGTTTTGATTTAACCGGTATTCCACCAATGGTTGCAGGCAATGCGCGTATTCGTGTTGAGTTTCAAGTGGATGCTGATGGTCTGTTATCTGTTAGTGCGACCGAGCAAATCTCCGGGGTTAAGGCTGAAGTGCTTATTAAGCCGTCATACGGCTTATCTGACGGCCAAATGGAGCAAATGCTGAAGGATTCTATTTTATTTGCCAAATCAGACATCCAGGCTCGACAGCTTCATGAAATTCAAGTGGAAGCAAGTAGAACGCTTGAAGCCATTGACTCGGCACTTATTAAAGACAAAGCTATGCTCAATGCTCAAATGCTTGAAAATATTCTCAATGCCAGATCTGAGCTTGATGCCGTAAAGCAAGATTCACAAGAAAAAATTATCAAAAATAAAATCGATAACCTTGAAAAGGTGTGTGCTGGCTTTGTGGAAATGCGGATGAACAGCTCTGTTATGAAAGCCATGCAAGGCCACAGCGTCGACGAATTTTAACCCATTATATAAATTAGGAAAATAACATGCCACAAATAATCATCTTACCTCATCATGAATTATGCCCTGAAGGTATTGTTATTGAAGCGCAAGCAGGAGAGACGGTTTGCAGTGCTATGCTGGCAAACGATGTTGAAATTGAGCACGCCTGTGAAATGTCAAATGCCTGCACAACATGCCATATCTACGTGCGTGAAGGCTTTGATTCGCTGGCTGAGTCAGACGAAACAGAAGACGATATGCTTGATAAGGCATGGGGTCTAGATCCGGATTCGCGCTTGTCTTGCCAATCAGTTCTGGGTGATACAGACCTGGTGGTGGAGATTCCAAAGTATACGATCAATCAAGTATCTGAAAACCATTAAGCTTAAATTTTATTGATATTTAAGCTGTTTATCAAATATAAACGCCCAGCTAGAGAAGATAAATTTTCCTTGTAAAATAAAAAACTTCTTTTCTAAAATTTTAGAAATTTAGAAACAAAGCCTTCAGACTCTTCTTTGGGGCCAAATTCTGCCACTACATCCATTGGTTTTTCTTTAGAAATAAGCCACTGAGGCATAGGCGGGTGTTCACTACTGCCACAAGTTTTACCTAAGTTTTTAGGGTGAAATATCTTAACAAAAGACGGGTTTTTTAAGTCATCTGTATAGACAATGCCACAATAACGCTCGTCATGTTCTTCATCAACAATTGACTTGATGTTTTTAATTTTTTTAACAAAGACATCGGCGCTAAGCGTCTCACTTGGCATTGTTGTTAGTGTGTCATAAATAAACCAATCATCAGGTGTATCAATTAAATTTTGTAGTAATACGTCGCAGTCATCTAGTTGCATAACACCGATGAAACGACCTTTAAATTGTTGAAAATAGTCCATAGATAAAAAAAAGCCTGATTAAGGCTTTATAGTTTACTGATTTTTAAAACTTATTAATAAGTTATTCAATTGTAATACTTGGGAAAGCGCTCATTGCGCGATCTTGTTGAGTAAGTTTGGCACTCACTTTTCTTGCAATTTCTTTGTAAATTTCAGCCACTTTCCCATCTGGATCTTTGGCAACCGTTGGTGTGCCTTCGTCTACATCAGTTCTGATATCCATCTCTAATGGTAGGGCGCCTAAGAAATTAACCTGTGCATCTTTTGCCATTGATTCACCACCACCAACGCCAAAAATAGCCTCTTCATGGCCACACTTAGAACAGATATGTAGCGACATATTTTCAACAATACCCAAGATTGGAATATTGACTTTTTCAAACATTTTTAAGCCTTTTGTAGCATCGAGAAGGGCGATGTCTTGAGGTGTTGTAACAATAATAGAGCCACTAACTGGAATCTTTTGTGACAGTGTTAGTTGTGTGTCACCCGTTCCTGGTGGTAGATCGATAATCATATAATCAATCCCGCGCCATAACGTATCACGCAACATCTGCTCTAAAGCCTGCGTTACCATTGGACCACGCCAAATCATTGGGTTGTCTTCGTCTACCAAATAGCCAATCGACATGCTTTGCATGCCATGGCCTAAAATTGGCAGTAACTTTCCCTCTGCTGAAGTGTCAGGCTTAAGCTTGCTTACACCTAACATTCTTGGTTGTGACGGGCCGTAAATATCTGCATCTAAAATAGCGACTTTTGCGCCTTCTGCTTGCAAGGCTAGCGCCAAATTAACAGAGGTAGTAGATTTACCAACGCCACCTTTGCCTGAGGCAACTGCAATAATATTTTTAACCTCTGAAAGAATTTCAACGCCTTTTTGGGTTGAGTACTTAACGATTTTCGTTTCTATATTAACGCTTGAATTGTTAATACCATTTTCAGCTAAAGCATCTGTTATTTGCTTTTTAAGCTCTTCATGGTAGCCTTTTGCAGGATAATTAAGCTCAATGGTAATTTCAACCTTATCACCATCAAAATCAATATTGTTAATTACATTAGAAGAGACGATATCTTGTTCAGTATATTTATCAATAACACTGCTTAAAATACTATTAATGTTGTCAATGGTTAAATCTGCCATATTCGTGCGCCTGTATTTCAGTAAAATGATGCTATTTTATCGTATAACGATATCACGTAACCTTAATATTAACAATACTATCCTATGGCAACAAGAAAAATCCTAGTTACTTCAGCACTTCCATACGCCAATGGCGAAATTCACCTTGGGCACTTGCTTGAATATATTCAAACTGATATCTGGGTGCGCTTCCAAAAAATGATGGGTCATGAGTGTCATTATGTCTGTGCAGACGATGCACACGGTACACCAATCATGCTTAAAGCTGATGAACTAGGCATTACACCTGAAGAGTTAATCAAAGGGGTAAGTGAGCGCCATCAAGCAGATTTTAAAGAATTCTCCATTGGTTTTAGCCAGTACCACTCGACTCATAGTCCTGAAAACAAGGAGATTTCATCTGGTATTTACAATAAATTAAATGAGCGTGGTTTTATAAAGTCACGCACCATTTCTCAAGCATTTGACCCTGAAAAACAAATGTTTTTACCTGATCGTTTTATTCGTGGTGAATGCCCTAAGTGTGGTGCTAAAGATCAATACGGCGATAACTGTGAGGTCTGTGGCGCAACTTATTCGCCTACTGAGCTGGTCAATGCTAAATCGGCAGTTTCCGGGGCAAAGCCAATTACCAAAGATTCAGAGCACTATTTCTTTGATTTGCCTCAGTTTGAAGATCAGCTTAAAGCCTGGACAGAAGCAGGTCACTTGCAAGTAGAAATCAGCAATAAGTTGGCAGAGTGGTTTGAGCAAGGATTGCAGCAGTGGGATATTTCTCGCGATGCACCATATTTTGGCTTTCAAATTCCTGGTGTGGAAAATAAATATTTTTATGTGTGGCTGGATGCGCCAATTGGCTATATGGCCAGTTTCAAAAAACTATGTACTGATACTGGGCTTGATTTCAACGAGTACTTTGATAAAGATTCTAAAACTGAGCTGTATCATTTTATTGGAAAGGACATTGTATATTTCCATGCACTATTTTGGCCAGCGATGCTAATGGGCTCTGATTACCGCACGCCAACAGCAATTTATGCGCACGGATTTTTAACCGTTAACGGCCAAAAAATGAGTAAATCTCGTGGCACATTTATTCAAGCTAGAACTTATCTAGATAGCCTTAATCCTGAGTGTTTACGTTATTATTATGCCTATAAGCTTTCAAGCAAAATTGATGACATTGACCTTAACCTGCAAGATTTCAAGCAGCGAGTTAATTCTGATTTAGTAGGTAAGGTGGTGAATATTGCCTCACGATCAGCAGGATTTATCGTTAAAAAGTTCGATAAAACACTATCTGCTTATGCGATTGAGCCTGAGCTTTACAATGAGTTTATAGCAAAAGGCGATGACATTGCCAAGCTGTATGAGGCGCGTAATTATAATCAAGCCATGCGTGAGATTATGAAACTAGCTGATAAAGCTAATCAATACATCGATGAGCACAAACCATGGCAGTTAATTAAAGAAGAGGGTAGCGAAGCACAAGTGCACGATGTCACTTCTCTGGCACTTAATTTATTTAGGGTATTAATGACTTACCTTAAGCCAGTATTGCCAGAAATGGCAAAGCAAGCGGAGGATTTTTTAAATATCGATGCGTTTAATTGGGCAGACCTTAAGCATCCGCTAACCAAGCATCAAATTAATAAATTTAAGCCATTAATGTCACGCATTGAAGATGAACAAATCAATTCTGTTATTGAGGCTTCAAAGCAAACCACTGAGCAGCAAGAGCCTGAACAAGAAGAGGATGACAATATGATTTCAATTAATGATTTCACTAAGATAGATTTACGAATTGCCAAAATTGTTAAAGCACAGCATGTTGAAGGCGCTGATAAGCTCTTGCAGCTCACTCTTGATATTGGTGAAGAAAAAACGCGTAATGTGTTTGCTGGAATAAAGGCACACTACAATCCAGAAGACTTGGAAGGGCGTTTAACTGTTATGGTGGCCAACCTCGCTCCAAGACAAATGAAATTTGGCTTATCTGAAGGCATGGTTCTGGCTGCAGGTAATGGCAAGTCATTACATATTTTATCGCCAGATTCTGGTGCAACACCAGGTATGAAAATCAGTTAAAAATTTAGTAAATTTTTAAAACCAGTCTAATATTTACAGAAATAGACTTAAATTAACGCTAAAACAGCATTTTTAAGCCCAATATTAGCCTATTTTTGATGTTTATTTGAAAAAAAGCTAGCGCCACTGGAAAAATTTAGCAAATTCCTTAAATGACTGGTTTGATAGAGATATTAACGTAAAATACTTCTTTCTGGAGAGATGTCAGAGCGGTTTAATTTGCTCGCTTGGAAAGCGGGTGTACGGCAACGTACCGAGGGTTCGAATCCCTCTCTCTCCACCATATTTTTACTTAAAAATCAATGACTTATAAATGTTTACAAGTCATTGACACTACATTTTTCACGTGAAAATGTACTTAAGTTTTTCCTAGAATTGCCACTGTTACTGTATTTTTTGAATAAAAATGAGGGATTCTTGCCCTCTACCAATTATCAAAGCAAGGAGTAAATTGGCTGGACATTTTCAATGGGTCTTTTAGGTAATAAGTGTTAGCCCTTATGTGTCAGCCAAGGACTTTTAATCACTTTTATTTAAACAGGCGACCCACCTTATAAAATAATATTTTTTTCAGAATCAATGATGTGATTTAAAACTTGATCCCAATCCTGATCAGCCATTTTATTGATAGAAAAATTAGCTATTATTGAGGTTTCGTTTTGCGTTTCAATGAATTTTAATTCATTTTTTAGGTGGCTAGAATCTGGGAAGTAGCCTACATCTAGAACAAAATATTTTAAGTTAGTCATGTTGTATGTTTTATCGGTTAAATGGTAAGTATGTGATTAGATTTGTCTAATTCTGCACGAAATTGAACTTGGTCTATTTGTTGCATGTTGGCATCGTCAAGTATTGATAAAGGCTCAATTTCACACAATTCCAATAGCTCTGCATTTTCAATAGTCTCTGCATTTTCTTCAATATGCCTATCAACAAAAATACAGCTGACACGGTGTCCAAATATTGTCAATCCAGCTGCCACTCTCATTGCTTCCGCATGATCACTTATTGCAAATACTAGAATATCTTTTTTAGTGTTAGATATTGTCATATTGATACCACCTTATCATGGTTGGCAATCATTTCACTTAGGTTTGTTTGACTACCCATAGTAGCAATTGAAGTTGTATTGGGAAGATATCGATCCCAAGAGTGGTGGCATGCTACAGAGTTTTCTATTATGTTTAGATTTTGCTTAATTTTTGCATCTTCTAAAGTCTTTATGCCTGCACCTGTAAAAAAGCAGCTGTATTGATATTTTTTCCTTATACATGCATCGCTTAGTGGAAGTAATAGGTCTGCACCACGCTCTTGGCTAATAATAAATAATAAGCTCATTTTTTAACTCCTTAATCAATAATTATTTTTACATTTGTGTAATCTAAAGCTACAAGGTTGGCAAAAACTGCAAGTGATGTAGAAATATCTTTTGATTGAATGATGATCTTTTCATGTTTTGACTGGGTTTTAGGGTTATCGACAAACCTCCAGTTTTGATCTTTCATTTTTTGAATTTGACTTTTTAGTACTAGAAAATTTTCTCTCATTCTTCCTAGATAGGCGCTAGAGCGGAACAGTTGCCTCTTACTTCCACTAGCTTTACCTGTTGCCTCAACTAATTGTTTAATATTGTTATTTGACCAAATCCATATTTTTTTTTGCCCAGCAAGAAAAAATAAAGCTGCCAACGCTTGGCTTTCTTTTTGACTTTCTCCATAAATCAATAATTCATCGGTATGGACTATGTTGGATGTGGAAAAAGCCCAAAAAATATCCCTAAAACTAGCCAGTTCTCCTTTAGATTCAAAGTCGTTAAAGGGCATGCATTTAGTTTTTTTAGCACTATAAAGTGTACATTCCTGGAGTTTACTGGAATTTACAGGGACTATATTTTCTAAGAATTCTTTGCTTAAATTATTTGTATAACTAATATCGGTATTGGCTATCGACTCACCAAGATGTAGAAAAATACTTATCCCAATAATGTAGAGCATTAATTAACAGCCTCCGAATTGGCGCTCAGGTATTTTTAAGAGTGTATTGTTATTAGTTGTAGGGGGGTTCTCCATATAGTGATCCATTAATTCAACAACTGGAAGAAATCCATAGTCGTCCCCCATATTTATATTTAGATCAAAATTTTCAATATTTTGTGGTGTATTCATATGCTTAATTTCTTCTGGCGATAGCTTGGCAAATGGGAAAATAAGAAGCAGTACAATTAAACTAATTGATAATGCAAATGAGCAAAAAATTAAACCTATTTTTGTTTGATATTTCATAATACCTTTATTTTTTTATTTAAGTAATGCCAATGTACATTAAGTAGAATGCAGTCACAAAAGCAATTAATTGTGCGGTTGTTTCATAATCCATTATTCAATTACCTTTAAAGTGTTTTACAAGTTTTTCTATTGAAATTATTTCACCTGATTCTGGATGAATTGTATCTGGCGTAAAGAATGGAACGCCGTGGCTAGAAGCTTTCAAAGACTCGGGTGTTTTAGCAAACATATAGATAAAAATAACGACTGTGATTATCATAATTAATATCGATATGACTAAAAGCTGTTTATCTTGTGTTGTGTTAAAAGACATGTGTTAATTTCTTTGTAAAAGAACTTTCCAGCTCTGATCGGAGAAAACTGTTCCTAGATGTATACTGTTTAACTCTGATTGCATGGATGCTAAAGATTCCATTGAGGTAGGGTTGTCAATCACTATTTTAATAATATCACCGCTTTTAGCGTCATTCATTGCCCCTTTAGCCATTAATTGTGGCCTAGGGCACGAGAATCCAAGACAATCAATAGTCCTTGTGATGTTTATCACGTCACCATTGTCAAGAGTTATTGTTGAATCATTGTCGCTGTCGCTGCTTACTTTGTTAGTAGTTTTTTTTGTAAATAAACCCATTATCCTTCTCCTGTTGTTTTTAAAGATTTCTTTGCTTGAATTTTTAAATATATGAAAAGTAAAACTGCAAATTGTATCAATCCAAAAAATATAGCTGGAATTCCAGTTTTTTCTTGAAGTGTTTCTGCATTTGCAAATCCTAGTTGTAAAGTTTCTAAATTAGGCTCGCCAGTCATTGCAATAGGGGCAGGGGGCCAGTAATCAAATGACCATAATAATGAAAATAAAAACATGCCTATAAATGTGAATATTAATGCCCAGATTGCACCAACATTTCCTTCACCAGATTTAACCCATGTCGATACAGTGCAAGCGCCTGCTAACACCATGCCTATTCCAAATATAAATAAGCCGATAACCTGATTAAGGCCAACATCAAATTTCATGGTATGACCTTGGCCAAAGGTAATAAACGTTGTAAATCCTATGGTTAAAACCATCATAGCGAGCAATAAAGCTTCGGTATTTCGGTAGGTTTTAAACAATATTGCATCTCTTAATGCTGCTGTATTACAAAACCTAGAGCGTTGCACCAGTAATCCAACTACAGATCCAAATAAAAATGCGACTAAAATTTCACCAATTACTGACATATCATTCCTTTTTTAAAATTTTAAAATTTTTTTATAAATGTGAGATCCGACCCAGGCGCCTGCAATAATCCCGGTCATTGATAGATAGCCTCCAAGGTTTAGTTGTGGCGTCAATCCAAAGAATGTTGATACGTTACAAACAAAAGCTAAGCGTATTCCAATGCCCATCATCAGGCCGCCTATAGTAATCATTACCCATTCAGATAAACTACCTGGAAAGCGCCAAAAGAATTCATTGCTTAACTTTGCCCCAACAAATGCGCCAAAAAGCATGCCAAGAGAAATGTAAATTTTCCAATAACCGAAATCAGGTGGAAATACTATTTGCCAGAAAGGTATTTCATTAATTTTATCTCCTATAATTAACTCAGCGGCTAAGCCAGTCATCATTGTTTCGCCACCTCCAACTGTCCATGCACCTAAAATCAAAAAAAGAAAAATATCAAAAAAAGCAATAGCCACTAATGCAATTCTTGGATCAAGTGATTTTTTAAAAAAGTCCATGTTGGTTATTTATTTTTATAGAAGTTGTGAGCACTATATTTGTTATTTTGAATTCATGGGTAGTATTATTGTATTAGTTTTTAAAATGATATTTTTCAACTATATAAATACAGCCCTTGTAACTAAAAAATTACACAAGTATTTTTTTATAGTAGTTGTTAATACTATTTTTTGTCATGTAAGTTTATAAGCAATATTAATCAATACATTTTTATTATTAATAATTGATGGGTTTATATAGAACACTTTCCGATTTAAAAAAAATGTATAGCAAATGCTACTACCTTTTAATATATTCTTTAGTGCATAATCAAATTCGAAACAATAAAAGAGGCTGTAGTATGAAAGTAAAAACACAAAAAAACGGAGAAACAATGATGTTAAAAAACAAACTATTAATATTTACAACAATGTTATTTGCAATGGTATTACAAGCAAATGCATCAATAACTATTGGTACACCATTAGTAAGCACCTATTGGTTATCAGATCATAAAGACAAAGTAATTGTGCTCGATGTACAAAAAAAGATAAAAAAAGATATGAAGACAATAGCTGGGGCGGTTTTGGTTGACTGGTCTAAAGTTAGAGCCAAAAAAACAGAAGAAGGAATGGGGTTAATTAAAATGCTTCCCACCAAAGTAGAGTTTAATAAGCACATGCAAAGTTTAGGTGTGAATAATAATAGTGCAATAGTAATTACAACATCAGGAGATGGTGCTTCTAATATATTTTTAGGAACAAGGTTGTATTGGCAGCTAAAATACTATGGTCACGATAATGTAGCAATGTTAGATGGTGGTAATGCAAAATGGAATAACGAGAAGAAAGCAATGGGTCATGGCGCAACACTTTCTAAAGGTAGTTTTGTTTCAACAACTGAAAGAAAGGAGCTTCTGGCTACAACATCAGATGTAGAAAAAGCTGTAGAAAGTGGAGATACTGTGTTGGTTGATAGTAGAGAAGAGGACCAATATTTAGGATTGTTTTATAAGAAAAAGTATGTTTATAAAGCAGGACATATCCCTGGTGGTAAATCGGCTTTTGGTGGAACATTCTTAAAGCATAAAGGAAAGACCTTTCAAACAAAGAAAAACATAGCGGATATTTTTAAGGCTAAAGGAATAACGACTACAGGAAAGGGCATAGCTTATTGTAATAGTGGTCATTGGGGAAGTGGAACATGGTTTATACAACATGAGATTTTAGGCAATAAAAACTTCAAGCTATATGATGGTTCAATGCATGCTTGGACAAAAGGAAACAAGAGACTTGTAAATAAAATTATTTACGAATAATCACTTACATTCAAACCATTTAATAGATGGTTTGAATGTTTTTATATTTATATTTAGGTTTAATTTAAATTTAAATATAAAAACATTCTAATTAGGGCGGCAATATTTCAACTAGAAAAATTATATTGGTCTTTATGGTACTTATCTTTTTAGGTGGTCCCATAAAGGCCAATTCTATTATTGGTATAAAACAAGTGTCTTTAATTGAATATGATGAGCAACTATGTAGTTCAGAGCTGGTTATTATTAGAGGCGATCTTGCAAAGCTAACCAAAATAACAACGCCTGAATTATATAAAAAAGGGTTAAAAATCCGAATAGATGGAGCTTTTAGAACACTTAACTGGATTTGCAGAGGGGTTATTGATAATAACCTCAATGTTTCATATTTATTTAAAGAGTTAGAGCAATTGTTTATAGCAAAAAAGTTTCAAGAGTTGTATTTGAAGCTTGATTTTTTAATAAAAAAATATCCACTAAATCTTGATCAATACTTACCAGGTAGCGCATCAAAAAAAGATACAAAGGTTGGGATGAAAATTTATCAGCATTATTGCCACGGCTGTCATTTGAGCCATAACGACCAAATAAAGATGCCAGCATTATCATTAGAGATAATGGCTAAAAATCTTTCATCTGAAGAGTTTATTGCGCGTATGATTGCCGGAGTTAAGGGTAATGGTGTAATTGCGCTAAGAAACCCTTTGAGTCGTAAAGATATTTCCAGTATTTATAGCTATTTACTGTATAAAGAATAAATTACAACAGCATGATGTCCTGTCATCACATTTTTTTAGGTAGTTAAATATGTCCACATTATTTTCTGATCGTAAACTTAAGCACTTGTTTAACGTTTGCTCAACTGAACAAGTAAAAGAGTTCGTCCCACTTAAGAGAAGTATTCGCATACATGGGCATGGTACGACCATTAGACTGGAAGAAGCTTATTGGACAGTTTTAGAGCAAATGGCGGAAGATGAAGAGTTGTCATTGGCAAAATTGCTGGAGCTGATTAGCGACACCTGTTTAGTGGCAAATGATAAAAACCTTGCCTCTTGTTTGCGAGTATTATGTTTAAAGTATATTAATATTTATTATTAGCACACTTTAGCAACTCCTCTTGCGCCTTTATTGCATTTCCCAGACATATGTAGAGGGCTATTCTCACTACTTTAGTAATTTTAGATTTTATTAAAAATTATCACTAAGCCAGTCATTAATTATTGTGCGATCAGGTATGCCACCAGAATGAACGACTTTATCATTAATTACTACAGCTGGAGTCGACATCACACCATAGCCAACAATCTCACTCATCTCTTCAACTTTAATTAGGTTAATTTTAATATCTTTGGCTTCTGCCGCCGTTTTTATCAATTCTAGGGTGTTTTTACAGTTAGCACATCCTGTGCCCAACACTTTTATTGTTTGCATTTTGACTTCCTTATTAAAAAATTAATTTCATTTTCAGCAGCATGGAGTTCCGTTATCTGTTGATGAGCAGCAGCTTTGCGCTGTACTATTAGGTTGTTTTGTATTTGAAGCTTTAGGGTCTAATGCGTTATCAAAAGCAAGGTCTGTTTTTTGCGCTGCTTCATCACGAATGTGCCTAGCTATTTCAATTGCCATGTCGATCTGTTTTTCAGTAATACCCATTGAACGTAATTTTTTCAGTTGACACCGTCCCATAGCAGGGTGATTGCTGGCAATGCCTGATGCGAGTGATACCAATGCCACGATAGATGGATGTAGTTCTGTCATAATTTTCTCCTTATAAAATACTATTAAATATAAAACCAACCAGCAAAATTCCACTGGCAACAATACTGACGAAAGTAGCAATTAGTTTAGTTTTTAGCACTTTTCGTAATATTAAAATCTCTGGCAATGATAGGGCGATGACACTCATCATAAATGCTAAGGTAGTGCCTAATGCCGCACCTTTGCCGATTAACACTTCAACGATTGGAATTACTCCAGCTGCACTCGTATACATAGGCATTCCTAATGCCACAGCTGCAGGAACTGACCACCAGGCATCCTTACCCATAATGGAAGTCATAAAGTCTTCAGGGACGAAGCCGTGAATGATTGCACCTACAGCTATTCCTATAACAACATAAAACCAGATTTTATATATAATCTCTTTTACGTAATTCCATCCAGCATTAAATCTAGATTCCCAGCTCATCAATGCGTTATTTACTGGAAGATCTTTTCCTATATGAATATCATGTACCCAGTCCTGTAAATCATTTTCCATTTTCAAATGTCCAATAATCATTCCAGAAACTATAGCAATGGTCAGGCCAAGACCTAGATAAAGTACCGCAACCTGCCAGCCAAATAATCCAAACAAAAGGATCAGTGCAATTTCATTCACCATAGGGGCTGCAATAAGAAAAGAAAAAGTCACGCCTAGTGGCACTCCAGCAGATAAAAAACCGATAAATAATGGAACTGCAGAACAGGAGCAAAATGGAGTTACAATGCCTAAACTTGCCGCCAAACTATTTCCAACTCCCAGGCGTCTTCCTGCCAATAAGGAGCGTGTGCGTTCTGGTGAAAAAAAGGTTTGAACTATTCCCATAAAGAAGACCACGCCGGCCAATAGCAACATAATTTTAGGGGTGTCATAGAAAAAGAAGTGTATTGCTTCACCAGTATGTGAGCTGCGATCATAACCTGTTAAGGATAAAATAAAATCTGCAAAAGGAATAAGCTGTGAATAAGTATAAAACCAGGTTGGAATGGCTAGACTAATTGCGCCAATCCAGTAGAATAGCGCATTACTCTTTTGTTGAGAAGTGTCAATTGTTGCGTTGCTCATGTTAATCTCCTTGATACCAAGAAGACGATTAAGACGCAAAAAAGATGCAGGTAAGATAAGGTAAGTTTTATTTTTATTTACACTTAGGGTCAAAGCAGCATACGTTACCCATGTCATCTAATACAATTTTGCATGCGGTGTGAAGCTCTTGCTTTAGGCGTTTACGTGCACGTTGAATACGAGATTTGGTAGCGACGAGACTTAAGTTATTAAGTTTGGCAAAATTAGTCTGACTCACCCCTTCAAGATCACATTGATTAATAATTTCTCGGTCATCATCAGATAAATGTTTTAATGCTGTCGGTAAGCATTTTGATAAATGAACAACAGGGGTGTCCCTGCCTTCGCTAATTATTTCTGGATACTGCTCATCCACTTCATCATGATTTTTATGAGTTCGATGGTAATCAATAAGACGGTTTTTAGTTACCCGAAATAGCCAAGCTCGAGTATTGCTTAAATTGCAAAAATCATCACGCTTGATTAGCGCTTTTACAAATACATCTTGTAATAAATCTTCGGCTGTGGAGTGGTCAGAAATTCTACTATATAGAAAATATCTAAGCTCATTTTCGTACTGGTCCCAGGCTTTAGTGATGCATTTCATACATGGATACTCTACTCAGACTCAAATTGTAAAAAAGTACGGTGTATATTTCGCCTATGCCAACCATCGAAGTTCTTTAATGATTTAAATTTAGATGCTGTTGATAACTGATCAATTGTTTCGTCGAGCTCAAGCCATTCTTTTTGAGCAGCTGTTACGCCTTTAACTAAATAATCAAGATAGTCAATAGTTTGTGCTTTAGCTTTTTTCCAATCTGCGGCGTACCCATGGCCAGGAATGACATGTTTTGCATTTAATTTGGCTAGCTGGTGTACAGATTTTTGCCACTCTTTTACAGAGCTAAAGGGATGAATGCCAAGCATGCGGTCGAGAAAAACAAAGTCACCACTGAACAGCACTCTTTGCTGTGGTAGCCAAAGCACTCCATCACCTGGAAAATGCCCATTACCCGGCCAAATTAATTCAAAGTCAACCCCGCCAAGGTTGAAGAGATTGTTATCTTTGTTATAGGTTTGACCAGCGTGCATTGGGTTGATGGTTTTAATTGACTCTCCAGACGTTGATTCAAGGCGATTAAGATGATCTTTTGTATGGTGTTCTTGAGTTTTTACAGTTTTTGATAAAGCCAGTACTTTTGCACCGCGCTTTACAAAATAACTATTGCCTAACCAATGATGATCTTGCGCACCTATATTAACAACCCAGAGAATAGGTTTTGAAGTTATTTCTTGAATTGCCTGATGAATAACCTTAGCACCCGCAGGCATAGCACCAGAACCAATTAGCACAACCCCCTTATCAGTAACAACAAAACCGACAGTATTGTTCGAGCCAAAGTTTTTTTCAGTTCTTGGACCTGTTTCGCCGACTAAAGCATAAATATTATTATGGACTTTTTGTGTTTCTAAAGAAAATACAGGTGTTGAGAAAACAGAAATAAGCGTACCCAATAAAAGCAAGAACCTCATATTAAACCCTACAAAGAGAAAGTATCATCAAATGGCTTGTCACCTTTAACTGTTGGCAAGTCTAGCCAATTACCCCATTGTGACCAGCCCCCGTCATATAGCTTTACATTCTTATAGCCTAATGATTTAAGCTGTAAGTATGCACTACTCATACGGAATCCATCATCACAATAAACAATAATTGATTGGTCTTTAGAGACTGATTGATACAACTCTTTCATGGTATCTTCATCTAGCCAAGTTTGTGAAGCACTGTCAGTGCCATCCATGCTAACTATATTAATTGCGCCAGGTATATGACCCTCTTGAACTCCATGGGAACTTGAGCCTGCATAGCGTTCAGGAGGCCTAGCATCAATCAAAGTTGTTTCATTGTCTCGTGGCCCTGTAATAACATCGTACACATCTGGGAATCTCACAAACATAGAACTGTCAGCCTCTTTTAATACAATATTGCTCGGCTTGCGTGCTGGAGAGATTTCGGTTGTCATATCTTCAAATGTGGCCCAACCGATGGTGCCACCATCTAAAATTTTTAGTTGTGAGTCACTAAAGCCATATAATTTTAGTAAAACCCATAAACGCGATGCAGTGACAGTACGAGTATCATCATAAATAACAATTGTGGAATCAGACTGAACACCCCAGCGGCGTAAAGTTTTCTGAAATTGCTCCCGAGATGGAAAGCGAGTCACTGTGAGTGAGTTATTATCAGCCAAGTCTTTAAATCGCTTTACCTGAATTGCACCAGGAATATGTCCAACAGTAAAATAGCGGTGTGGCTCGTAGCGCACTTCTAGAACTACCGTTTTATCACCTTCTATGTTCTCTGCTAACCAATCTGAATCAACCAAAAAACTTCTGTCTGCTTGTGCATTGCCCATCATCAAGCCAAAAAGAAAAATACTCATTGTTATTATTTTCACAAAATTCCTCCAAAATATAGATATATTAATTGTACCTTGATAAGTAGACGAACAAAGTAGGGTAAAGATGCAGTAAATATTAATTATTTTTTACATTTAGTTATATTGTAATTTGATTCCAAGTGCAAGGTAAGCGCTATTGATTTGATAAACTGCAATAGTTCGTTAATTTTGGACACATTTTTAGTGTCTTATGAGTGTCAGCTTAATCAATAAAAGTTTAACCACATTTTCACTACGCCTGTCATAAATATAGCTAAATACAGGCTGGAGTGGATCATTAAAACGCTGCTGTATAGCTATATTTAACTATATAATACGTTTTAAGTTGGATTCGAATCCCTCTCTCTCCACCAAATTACTTGCTGTTTTAATAGCGTCCTTTGTTGATTTTTTAGAATCTCTATGGACAATATTAAAGCATCTATCCAATTGCTTACACAAAGGTAATCATGAATCTTATACCAAATTTCAAACCTGAAAACATTGTTCAATCTATTGAAAACATTACTAAAAAAGGGTTTGAGGTTGTCTCTTCGGCTGAAAAGGGTGGCAACTGGGATGAGGTAATTACTGCTACAGATAATTTTGAGTGTGAGCTGGGTCGATTAACTAGCGTTAATTCTCATTTAAATGCGGTGATGTTTAGTGATGAGTTTAATACTCAGTATGAGCAAACTCTGCCCATTATTACCAATTTTTATTCAGATATTTCCAGTAATAAAGCACTCTATACAGCTTACAAAAACCTGAAAAATACTGATTTAAATGAACAGCAGCAGCATATTTTGCAAGAATCTATCGATGGTTTTGAGCTTTCTGGTGTTGGGCTGGAGGGTGAAGACTCTAAGCGCTTTAAAGCTATTAAAGAACAATTAAGCTTGCTCAGTAATCAGTTTTCTAAAAATTCTCTTAAAGCTACCAATGAATGGATAAAGATTGTCGAATTGGAGGAGTTAAAGGGTTACAGTGAAACTGAGCTGGCCAAGATTAAAACAGACAAAGGTTATGAGCTTAACTTGCAAATGCCAGTATATATGGATGTTATGACTTATCTGGACAATCGAGAGCTTAGAGAGGAGGTTTACCGGGCCTATGCATCTCGAGCTTCAGAGGTGGGTATCACCTCAGTTGATTTTGACAATAAAGCAATCATGGATGAAATTCTTGCGCTAAGACAAGAAATGGCTGATATTCTAGGATTTAAGAATTATGCTCAACTCTCTATTGAGTCAAAAATGGTGGAGAGCGTTGATCAAATTTTAGAATTTTTAACAAATTTGGTTCAAAAATCAAAGTCACAAGCGCAAGCAGAGTTTGACGAATTATCTCAGTTTGCAGGCATAGTGTTACAACCTTGGGATTTGGGTTTTTATAGTGAGCAGTTAAAGGCGAAAAAGTTTGGTTTTAAAAAGTCAGACTTAACCCCTTATTTTCCTGAACAAAAAGTACTGGAAGGCTTATTTTCTACGATTGAAAGTTTGTACAAGGTAAAGGTTCAGCAAATAGATGAGTCGAGTTATCATAATGATGTTCGTGTATTGGAAATAACAAGCAATAACCAACTGATTGGAAAAATTTATCTAGATCTATACGCTAGAAAAGATAAGCGTGGCGGAGCTTGGATGGCAGACTATCAGCCTCTTATTGGGAATGAAAAGCCCATTGCATTTGTCGTTTGTAATCTTAACTCTCCGAGTAAAGGTAAGCCAGCTTTGTTTGAATTTGACGAGATAGTGACTATATTCCATGAATTTGGCCATGCGCTACACCATGTGTTAACCAAGGTGAAGTATCCTTGTGCAGCCGGCATTTCTGGTGTTCCTTGGGATGGGGTTGAATTGCCAAGCCAATATATGGAGTTCTTTTGCTATGAGCGATCGGTGATTGACAAAATGTCTGAACATGTTGAGACTCAAAAATCTTTGCCTGATGAATTATATAACAAGCTAATCGCATCTAAAAATTTCCAATCAGCCATGGGTATGTTGCGTCAGTGTGAATTTTCTCTATGGGATTTACAAACGCACTTAGGCAAGTGTGATACTTATGAGGTTTTAACACAGGTTCGCCAGCAAACGGCACTCATGTCAGCTATTGATGAAAACCGATTTTTAAACACCTTTGGCCATGTTTTTTCTGGCGGATATGCGGCGGGTTATTTCAGCTATAAATGGGCAGAGGTGTTGGCGGCTGATGCTTATTATTATGTGCAAGAGCATGGCGGTATTGGTTCAGATGCATCACTTGATTTTTTACACCATATCCTGGAAACAGGTGGAAGTCAGGACTTTATGGATAGCTATAAAGCCTTTAGGGGTAAAAAACCAGAGATTAATGCGCTGTTACAAGCCAATGGCATTGTGATTTAGGTACAATGCTTTTTATTATTTTTCAAGGAAAAGACAATGATTAAATTTATCTTAAGTGTTATTATTATTCTGGCTTTAATTGGTGGTGCAATTCAGTTTGTTTCTACAGCGGAAAGTTGGGCGTTAGTGGTTAATAAAGAAGCGGCATTAAGTAGCATTCAAAATGGTGCGATGGCCGTTTATGAATTCTTCATGGGTTTGATTGCAGATGCTGATCAAATTAAAGGAGTAGATCTTGTAGTTGATAAATAATCACAAGATATTATGATAAAAATGCCCAACTTAATGTTGGGCATTTTTTTACACTTTAGAAAGTAAGATACTGCCGTTTGTGCCACCAAATCCAAAAGAGTTGGAAATAGCGTGATCGATTTTCATTTGTCGAGCTTCATTGGCACAATAATCTAAATCACAATTTTCATCTTGATTGATAATGTTAATAGTTGGTGGCACCACTTGATCTTTAATAGCAAGCGCGGTAAAAATAGCTTCAATACCACCAGCAGCGCCAAGTAAGTGTCCAGTCATGGATTTAGTCGAGCTCATCACTAAGTTATAAGCATGATCACCTAATGCAAGCTTAGCGGCGTCTGTTTCGGCTTGATCACCTGCAGGTGTTGAAGTACCATGTGCATTGATATAATCAATTTGTTCGGTATTGATGCCGGCATTACGCATGGCATTCTTCATGCAACGCGCAGCACCTTCGCCACCTTTTGAAGGTAGAGTCATGTGATAGGCGTCACCACTCATGCCGTAGCCTGAAACTTCTGCATAAATTTTGGCACCACGCGCCTTGGCATGCTCAAACTCTTCAAGTACGACAACGCCTGCACCATCGCCCAAAACAAATCCGTCACGATCCTTATCCCAAGGGCGTGAGGCTGTTGCTGGATCATCGTTGCGAGTAGAGAGTGCACGCGCAGCTGCAAAACCACCTAAGCCACAATTGGTGGTTGACATTTCAGCGCCACCGGCAATCATTACGTCTGCATCGCCATATTCAATTAGACGTGATGCATCGCCAATATTGTGCGTGCCAGTTGTGCAAGCTGTCACAATGGCAAAATTTGGCCCTTTAAGGCCATATTTGATTGATAGGTTGCCAGAGATCATGTTGATGATTGAAGAGGGGACAAAGAAAGGTGAGATGCGTTTAGCGCCTTTTTCTCTGAATAGGTCAGCTGTTTTTTCAATTGTTCCTAAGCCACCAATGCCGGCACCAATAGCAACACCAATACGCTCAGCATTTTCTTCGGTAACTTCAACACCACAATCTTCAAAAGCTTGAATACCAGCCGCCATGCCATAATGAATGAAAGTATCCATTTTTTTGGCATCTTTAGGTTTTAGATAATCAGTAATATCAAAGTCTTTAACCGAACCACCAAAAGTTACAGACTGACCCTCGGTTTCAATATTGGTTAGAGAATTAATGCCGGACTTGCCTGCAAGAATATTACTCCAAGATTGCTCAACCGTGTTACCAACAGGAGAAACGATACCCATACCAGTAATTACAACTCTTCTTTTGCTCATAATGTCACTGTATTAAAAAAATAAAAAAGGCGCTTAATTCCAAGAAGAAAGCGCCTTGTTGTTTAGCAAGCTAAACGGAAATTACAAATTGTTATTAACGTAGTCAATGGCTTGTTGAACTGTTGTAATGTTTTCTGCTTGATCGTCAGGGATTTCACAGTCAAACTCTTCTTCAAGAGACATTACTAACTCAACAGTATCTAGAGAGTCTGCACCTAAGTCATCGATAAATGAAGCGTTATTATCAATATCACCACTTACGTCTAATTGCTCAGATACAACTTTTTTAACTCTTTCCTCAATGCTCATTTGTTACTTCCTGTTTGGTTTAATAAAGTTATTATTTTATCGATTATTGACCGCAAAACAAGACTAAATTGCAAAAAATATGAATTAAGCCTGATAACGAGTTGGATCTTTTATTTTTGCTTCAAAAAAGCCTATTTTGCGGTATTCGCAGGCGTCGCAAACGCCACAGGCTTCCCCGTTTTCATTGGCTTGATAACAGGTAGTGGTGTTGGCATAATCAACACCTAGCGCCACTCCTTGCTGAATGATTTGAGCCTTGCTCAGATTTATTAACGGGGTTTGTATGTTAATCTTTTGCCCCTCAACGCCTTGTTTGGTGGCAAGGTTTGCCATAACTGAAAAAGCATCAATGTATTCTTGTCTGCAATCTGGATAGCCAGAGTAATCTAGTGCATTGACACCAATAAAAATATGTTGGCAATCAAGCACTTCACTCCATGCTAATGCATAAGATAAAAAAATCGTATTTCTAGCAGGAACATAGGTGATGGGGATTTCGTCACTTTCTTTAAAATCGGGTACATCGATGTTGTCATCGGTTAGTGCTGATCCACCAATATCTGACAAAGATATTTTCATAATTCTATGCTCAGTTGCATTGAAAATTTTAGCAACATTAGCGGCAGTAACCAGCTCAGATTTTTGTTTTTGACCATAATCGAAGCTGAGTGCAAAACACTCAAAACCTTGGGATTTTGCGATGGCGAGTGTGGTGGTTGAATCCAACCCTCCAGAAAGCAAGACAACGGCTTTAGGTTTGGCGTCAGACATTGGCCAAATTACCTTTTTCTTCTAGCCATTGTTTGCGATCAGGTGCACGTTTTTTGCTCAGAAGCATGTCCATGGTTTGTTCAACTTGCAGTGGGTTGTCGAGCGTTAGCTGAATTAAACGTCTAGTATCCGGCAGCATGGTGGTTTCTCTGAGTTGTGCAGGGTTCATTTCACCCAAGCCTTTAAAGCGCTGAACTTGAATTTTAACGCGTTTATTTTCAGATTCGATTTTGCGAATAATGCTATCACGCTCGCCATCATCTAGGGCGTAATGCACCTGCTTGCCAGCATCGATACGATATAAAGGTGGCATAGCAACATAAATATGCCCCTCTTTAACTAATTTTGGAAAATGTTTAACAAATAAGGTGCAGATGAGTGTGGCAATATGAGCACCATCTGAGTCAGCATCGGCCAAAATACAGATTTTTCCATATCTTAAATTTGACAAGTCCTCGCAAGCAGGCTCAAGCCCTATGGCAACACTAATATCATGTATTTCATTACTGGCCAGTACTTGTTCTGAGTCAACTTCCCAGGTGTTTAGAATCTTACCTCTAAGCGGTAGAATAGCTTGATATTCCTTGTCTCGTGCTTGTTTAGCAGAGCCGCCAGCTGAGTCACCTTCAACTAAAAATACTTCAGTTTGAGAGAGGTCGGTGCTGGTGCAATCTGATAATTTTCCGGGTAGGGCGGGGCCACTAACAATTTTTTTACGGACAATTTTTTTGTTAGTTTTAAGCCGTGACTGGGCATTTAAAATAGCCAGTTGGGCGATTTGTTCAGCCACGTCAGTATGCTGATTAAGCCACAGACTAAAGGCGTCTTTGACCACGTTAGATACAAAAGCGGCACACTCTCTTGATGACAGTCTTTCTTTAGTTTGACCTGAAAACTGAGGGTCTAAAATTTTAATCGAAAGCACGTAAGCAATTCGCTGCCAAACATCATCTGGGGTGAGTTTAATGTTTTTTGGAATGAGATCTCTGAATTCACAGAACTCTTTGAGTGCATCAGTCAAACCTGAGCGTAAACCATTAACATGCGTGCCGCCATTAATTGTAGGAATAAGGTTGACATAACTTTCAGCAACAACGTTGGTATTGTATTGAGTCCAAGCCAATGAACAATTCAACTGTTGCTCATCTGAAGAAAAATTAACCACAAAAGGTTTTTCAGGGAGATTGTCTAGCCCGTCAAGCGCCATTGATAGGTAATCTTTCAAGCCTTCTTGATACATCCATTTATCGGTAGTATCATCAATTTCATTATAAAAATTAACTTCTAGACCTGGACATAAGACTGCTTTGGAGCGTAAATTATGGCGTAGTTTTGTGGCAGAAAATTTGGCGGTATCAAAGAATTGAGCGTCTGGTGTAAATCTTACCTTGGTGCCTGTGTTGCGCTTTCCAACACTGGAAATAACCTCTAATTCGGTTTTTTTAGATCCATTTGAGAAGCTAATATGGTGCTCTTTAGCATCCCGTTTAATCCAAATTTCTACCAAAGTGGAGAGTGCGTTAACCACTGAAATGCCTACACCGTGTAAGCCACCAGAAAATTGGTAAGAATCATTGGAGAATTTACCACCTGCATGGAGCTTGGTTAGAATAACCTCAACACCTGACTGACCCTCGCCAGCATGCATATCGACTGGCATGCCACGACCATTATCTTCAACTGAAAGAGAGCCGTCTTTATACAGGACAACGTTAATTTTATTTGCATGCCCTGCAACCGCTTCATCGACACTATTGTCAATCACTTCTTGAGCTAAATGATTTGGGCGCTCGGTTTCAGTATACATACCAGGGCGCTTTCTAACAGGCTCTAGACCAGTTAAAACCTCAATGGAGGAAGAATCGTAATTACTCATTTTTTATGCCTACCCAAGAATATATCTGCCAAGTATCATACCAAAAAAAAGCCCCGTAAAACGGGGCTTTTTAATTGCTATTAGCGGCTGATTTACATCATGCCACCCATACCACCCATGTCCGGTGCAGCAGGTGCTGCAGTTTCTTGAGGAGTATCAGTAATCATAGCTTCTGTTGTGATCATTAGGCCAGAAATACTTGCTGCATGTTGCAAAGCTGCACGCGTTACTTTGGTTGGGTCTAGAATACCCATTTCAAGCATATCGCCATAAGCTTCGCTACCAGCATTGAATCCATAATTACCTTCACCATTGGCAACGTTGTTAAGTACAACAGAAGCTTCACCACCACCATTAGAAACAATTTGTCTTAGTGGCGATTCCATTGCACGCTTCAGAATTTGTATACCAATATCTTGGTCGTGGTTATCACCTTTAAGATCAGCCATTGCGCTAATTGCGCGGACTAAAGCAACACCACCACCTGGTACAACACCTTCTTCTACAGCAGCTCGAGTTGCATGCAATGCATCATCAACACGATCTTTCTTTTCTTTCATTTCAACTTCAGTTGCAGCACCAACTTGGATAACAGCAACACCACCAGAAAGCTTAGCCAAGCGCTCAAGTAGCTTTTCTTTATCGTAATCAGAAGTAGTTGTTTCAACTTGTGCCTTAATTTGAGCAACACGACCATCAATAGTCTCTTTACTACCAGCACCATCAACAACAACCGTATTGTCTTTACCAACTTCTACGCGCTTTGCATTGCCCAAATGTTGTTCAGTAACCGCTTCAAGTGACAAGCCAACCTCTTCAGAAACAACCTCACCACCTGTTAGGATTGCTAAGTCTTGTAAAATTGCTTTACGACGATCACCAAATCCTGGCGCCTTGACTGCAGCAACTTTAACGATACCTCGCATATTATTAACGACAAGTGTTGCTAGAGCTTCACCTTCGATATCTTCAGCAACAATCAATAAAGGACGGCCTGATTTTTGAGCGATTTCTAAAGTCGGCAATAAGTCACGGATATTTGAAATTTTTGAATCGTGTAGCAATACAAATGGCTGATCAAGATCAGCTGTCATTGCATCTTGATTATTTACAAAGTATGGAGATAGGTAACCACGATCAAATTGCATACCTTCAACTACTTCTAGTGCGTTATCAAAGCCTGAGCCTTCTTCCACAGTGATAACACCTGCCTGTCCAACTCGTTCCATTGCTTCGGCAATAATGTCGCCAACAGAAGAATCTGAGTTAGCAGAAATTGTACCCACTTGAGCAATTGCCTTTGTATCGTTGCAAGGCTGAGAAAGCTCGCGTAATGCGCTAACGGCAGCTTCGGTTGCTTTATCAATGCCTCGCTTAAGATCCATAGGATTCATGCCTGCTGCTACAGATTTAACACCTTCTACAACTAATGCTTGCGCTAGTACGGTTGCAGTTGTTGTTCCGTCACCAGCAATATCGTTGGTTTTAGAGGCAACTTCTTTAACCATCTGCGCACCCATATTTTCAAATTTGTTCTCAAGTGTAATTTCTTGAGCAACTGAAACACCGTCTTTGGTGATATGAGGCGAGCCAAATGAACGGTCAATAACAACATTTCTACCTTTTGGACCTAGTGTTACTTTAACTGCGTTAGCTAACATGTTAACGCCATCTAGCATTAAGTTTCTAGCGTCTGAACTAAATTTAATATCCTTTCCTGACATGATTTTATTCTCCTTTAATCAATGATTGCCACAATGTCATCTTCGCGCATCACTAGAAGAGATTCGCCATCCGACTTAATTTCTGATCCTGCAAATTGGCCAAATATAACGCTATCACCAACTGCTACTTCCAACTCAACAATACTGCCATTGCTCGTTATTCTGCCTTTACCTACGGCTACAATTTCACCTTGAGAGGGTTTTTCAGTAGCTGAATCTGGAATAATTAAGCCACTTGCAGTTGTTTTTTCTTCTTCTATTCTACGAACAATCACACGGTCGTGAAGGGGACGGATATTCATTTTTTCTCCTGATTAATGAATGATAAATTTAAAGCTAATGTTTGAAAAAATTAAATAGAAGATTCTTCTAGATTTAATTTAATTTTTTGCATGGCTTTGTTTTCAAGTTGGCGAACTCTTTCTGCAGAAACACCATACTTGTCTGCTAGAGTATGTAGGGTTGTTTTTTCTTCTTTCAAGTATCTAGACTGCAAAATATCCAAACTTCTTTCATCAAGTGAAGAAAGTGCTTTGTAGAGTTGTTGTTGTTGATTTTTTTGAGTATCGTTAGCTAATAATAGCTGCTCGGGTGTTTGTGTATCTTCATTGGTCAGATATTGCTCTGGTGCATTTGAATCCTCATCGTCAGAATTTTCAAACGCCACATCATTAAATTGCAGGCGAGACTCCATCTCCAACACATCTTTACGCCTAACACCTAAATCTTGCGCAATTTGATCGGCTTGGTCATTATTTAAAGAATTGTATATTTTTGATTTGGCTTGTTTTAATTTGAAAAACAATTTACGCTGAGCTTTTGTCGTTGCTACTTTGACAATTTTCCAATTTTTAAAAATAAACTCATGAATTTCAGCGCGAATCCAATATACGGCAAATGAAGCTAAGCGTACGTTTTTATGAGGGTTGAAGCGTTTAACCGCTTTCATCAAACCGATAGTGCCTTCTTGTATTAAGTCTGCTTGTTCAAGGCCGTAGCCTTTGTAACCGTGCGCAATAAAGGCAACAAAACGCATATGTGATAAGACTAACTGCCTTGCTGCGCTTAAATCGTGATTTTCGTATAGCTTGATGGCCAAATCATGTTCCTGCTCAGCGGTGAGTATCGGGGGGTATTTTTGAACACCTAGTGCACCTGAAGTGCTTGCTATCGGTAGGGCGAACTCTGAACTCATTTAAAAAAAGATTAATATAATTAGGAAGTAATATTATAGGTTAAATCAATGAGTTAAGCAAGGATTGATACCTTATTGTTTGTTGAGAAAGTTGCAGACGATGAGTGTGGATTATTTTTGATAAATCCTCTAGCGCCACTTCAAAATCATCGTTAATCACTAGGTAGTCAAATTCATTGTAATGCTGCATTTCGCTAACGGCATCACGCATGCGTCTATCAACAATGCTTTGGTCATCTTGACCTCGATCAGTTAGACGTTCTCGCAATGCTGATTCAGAGGGTGGCAAAATAAATATGCCAATGGCATTGGTAAATGATTCTTTCACTTGCCTAGCACCTTGCCAATCAATCTCTAAAATAACATCTGTGCCTGTATCTAGCAAGTCTTTAACGGTTTGTTTGGCACTACCGTAATAATTGTCAAATACTTGTGCAGATTCAATAAAGCCATTTTCCTGATTGATTTGATCAAACTCTTGCTTTGAGACAAAAAAGTAGTTTTTACCATGCTCTTCACCAGGGCGTGCATCACGTGTTGTGTGAGAAACTGATACACACAAATTTTTAGTTTTTTCAATAAGCGCCTTGACCAGAGAGGTCTTGCCACAGCCTGAAGGTGCGGCTACAATAAATAAATTAGCCATTATGATTGTGGTGTATAGCCTTGAACATCATCAGCACCTTCCTCTGAAAAGAAGAATTTATCCATTTGCTCTTTTAGGTATTTCTGCGCATTAGGATCCATCATGCTTAAGTTATTTTCATTGATAACCATAGTTTGATGATCAAGCCATTGTTGCCAGCCTTGTTTAGAGACATTGGCTAAAATTCTCTGGCCCAGCTCGCCTGGGTAGGGTGCGCGATCTAGCGCTTCAAGTTCTTGGTTAAGTTTGACACACTGTACGGTATTCATAATTTTTTCATCCTAACGCCTAATACTCTTAGGCTTAAAAAATAAATGAACGCTGACAAACAAACAGTGGTGATAAGCATACTAACTCTAGATAATGCATCTGCATTAACATAAACACTCTGTGTTTGATCAAAGTTCAAAATAAAGAGCACCATTATAAAGCTTGCCATTAAAACTTTAAAAAGCATTTTGATTAAATCTTGAGAAAAAGTAAAGATTGATTGTTTTTTTAAATAATAATACAAAAGTGAGCCATTGAGTAGGGCGGAAATTGAGGTAGCAATCGCCAAGCCAACGTGGTCAAAGTAATAGCCAAGAATACCATTTAAAACTACATTGGAAAGCATGGCGATAACGCCAGCTTTAACGGGCGTTCTAGTGTCGCCTCTGGCTAGAAAAACTGGTGCCAGAATTTTAACCATAATAAAAGCAACCAGACCTGAGCCATAGGCTATTAAGCTAAGAGAGGATTGATGCGCGGCAAATACACTAAATTTATCGTATTGAAACAAGGTGATGATCAGCGGTTCGGCAAGTAGTATCAATCCTGCACAAGCGGGCAAAGCTAAAATCAAGCCAATTTTTAATGCATAATCAATGGTTCGAGTAAATTGTTTGGTGTCTTTGTTTGCATAGTGCTTACTAAGCTTAGCCAATGCAACAGTTGCTAAAGCGATACCAATAAGCGCTAAAGGTAACTCCAATAAACGATCCGAATAGTACAACCAAGAAACACTACCACTAACCAAAACCGAGGCGATCATGGTGTCAATTAGCAGATTTATCTGCGAGACTGACACACCAAATAAAGCCGGCAACATGCGTTTTTTAAGTTTTTTAACCGCTTTATGATCGCCTCGAACAAGTTTGGGTAATTTTCGAATTTTAATTAAAAATGGAATTTGAAAGGCCAGTTGCAATAAACCGCCAATTAGCACACCCCAGGCAAGTGCCATAATCGGCTCATCTAGGTGTTGCGATAAATAAACACTGGATAAGATCATAGAAATATTGAGCAATACTGGTGTAAATGCAGGCACTGCAAATTTATCATAAGTATTTAAAATACTGCCAGAAAGGGCGGTTAACGATATGAGTAAAAGATAAGGAAAAGTGATGCGTAGCATGTCTGATGCGAGGTTAAATTTGGTCAAATCCTCATCAAAATAAAAACCCCAGGCAAATACAAAGATAACCACTGGCGCAATAACAACCGTGATTAGGGTGATAATAATTAGTACGATTAGGAATTTGGTACTAATGTGGTTAATGATGTTTTGAACTTCTTCTTGAGTTTCCTGAGCCTTGGCTTCTGCCAAAATAGGGACAAAAGCTTGAGAAAAGGCACCTTCACCAAACAGCCTTCTGAGAAAATTAGGTATGCGAAAGGCTACTAAAAACGCGTCAGTTAAGCCATTTGCACCAAAATATTTAGCAATAAAATAATCTCGTACTAAGCCCAAAATTCTAGATAAGAAAGTCATGCTAGTGACAATACCGCTTGACTTTAGAAAATTTTTATCCATTAATAGGAAAGACTTTATTCCTCGACAGGGCCACGCATAATGCCCACTTTTGAGCCGCGAATACAGTTAACAAACTGCATAACCTCAGGACTATCAGACTCTGAAGCTTCTAATTCTTGAAGCATTTGATCTAATAGTCGGCCTGTTGACTCTCTGTATACTACTTTAAAGGCACGCTTGATTGAGGCAATTGCGCTTGATGAAAAACCGCGTCTACGCATCCCCTCGGCATTAATACTTCGAACTCGAGTTGGAGTTCCAGAGGCCACCATATAGGCTGGAATGTCTTTGTTTACTTGACAACCCATGCCGATGTAGGTGTGGATACCAATCATGCAAAATTGCTTAACTAGGGTAAAGCCTCCTAAAATCGCCCAATCAAAAACCTTAACATGTCCGGCTAGTGAGGCATTGTTAGACATGATTACATGATCGCCAATATGACAATCATGGGCAATATGAACATAAGCCATCAACATGTTATTGGAGCCAACTCGAGTTAACGATTGTTCTTTTTCGGTGCCACGATTAATGGTGCAGAATTCACGAATTAAATTCTCATCACCAATGACTAGGTTGGATTCTTGCCCCTCTTCGTAGGTAATATCTTGAGGGTCACCGCCAATAGAGGCAAATGAATAAATATGGTTATTTTTTCCAATTTTGGTAGGGCCTTGGACCACTGCGTGAGACTCAATGATGGTTCCAGCACCAATCTCAACATTCGCACCAATTACTGCGTAAGCGCAAATCTCTGCACTTTTATGAACTTTTGCACTTGGGTCAACAATTGCACTCGGATCTATAGCCACATGATTCTCCTCAAGAATTTTTGGTTATTATTTTATTCTGCTGCTTTTTGCGTACACATAAGTTCAGCAGTTGTCACTACTTTACCATCTACCAGCGCTCTACATTTAAATTTCCAGATGCCACGCTTAACCGTCATCACTTCCACTTCTAGGCGTAGTTGGTCACCTGGCTCAACCATACGCTTAAAGCGCACTTTGTCAACACCAACCAACATATAAATCTGCCCATCAATGGGCTTTCCAACTTCTGATTTAAACGCCAAAATTCCCGTTGCTTGTGCCAATGCTTCTACAATTAAAACACCTGGCATAATAGGCTGTGAAGGGAAGTGACCAGTGAATTGAGGCTCGTTAAAGGTGACATTTTTCAAGGCCACCAAGGTCTTTCCAATTTCAATCTCTAAAACACGATCAATCAGTAAAAAAGGGTAGCGGTGTGGTAGGTAATTTTTAACGTCCTGAATATTCATTTCCATAATTATTTTCCTTTTAAATGAGAGAGTTTGATATTTAAATATTGCGTGATTTTATCAAGTTTTGTTAGCCAAACACCAATAATCTGCCATTTTTTATGAGGCATTAACGGCATAATCCCGGTATACATGCCGGCTACTGTAATATTTTTATCAATGGTACTTTTAGCATTCACAATGACATCATCACAAATGCTCAAATGGCCAACAACACCTACCATGCCGCCAATCATACAGCGCTTTCCAATTTGTGTACTGCCTGCAATGCCAGTGCATGCAGCAATCGCGGTGTCTTCACCAATAATAACATTATGAGCGATATGCACAAGATTATCAAGGCGAACTCCTTGATGAATATGGGTGTCTTCTAAAGTGCCACGATCTATCGTGGTATTAGCGCCAATATTAACTCGATCACCGATAATAACATTACCCAAATGAGCAATTGAATGCCAATGTTTATGTTTATCTCTAGCATTGCCAAAGCCCTCAGAGCCAATTACAGCGCCAGATTCAATAACGGTATTATTACCAATGGTGGAGCCTTGAAGAATACTAACATTTGAACCAATAATGCAGTTGTCGCCAATTGAGCTGTTATCTTCAATAATGGTATTGGCGCCAATAATGGTGTTAATGCCCAGCGTAGTGTTTTTACCAATACAACAGTTTGGTGCAATTGTAGCGTTATGTGTGTCGGCACTGGCGTGAATGCCACTAATGTGAATTACTTTTGGTTTAAACAGATGAGTTATTTGTGCAAAAGCCAAATACACATCTTCGACAATAATAGCGCTGGTGTTACAGTATTTTTGCAAGGATTTGCTAATAATAACAGCACTTGCTTGGGTGCTTGATAATTGCTCTTGATATTTTTCACTAACCACGTAGCTGAGCTGGTTAGATTTTGCACAATCAATACTGGCCAGACTGGTAATTTTTAGCTCGCCATCGCCAACTAATTCAGCATTAACAAGTTTGGCAATCTCCCCTAGTGTATGCATATTATCCTAGTACAGTATTTTTAAAAGCTGGTACCCAGTGTAAATTCAATGGTTTTGGTTTTGTCATTTGTCTTTTTAACCAGAGGCTTGGCAGCGTAAATACCTAGAGGCCCAACCGGGGTTAACCATGAGAATGCAACACCGGCTGAAGCTCGAATCTGATCAAAACCAATATTGGATGCCTTTTCTTCAATAGCGCCCGTATCAATAAAGGCGCTCATACGCATATTTTTACTATCATTAATAAACTTCATTGGTGAGATAATTGATGTTCCAGCCAGCATAGAAAGCTCACCACCTTTTGCTGTTGTCGTTCCAGTATAGGTGGCACCTAACGAGTTAAAGTCAAAGCCTCTTACTGAGGATGAGCCACCTCCATAGTAGCGCTTAAAGAAAGGTAGTTCTTTATCACCATAGCCTTGTGCCAATCCTAAACTACCGTTTATTTTCCAGGTTAAATCATTGCCCAATGGGTAATAACTTTTGTGTGAAGCATCAAGTTTGTAGTATTGAAAATCTGCAATCGGCAAGGTTAAATCAAGGCTCAGATTGTTTTTACTACCTTCAGTTGGATAATTAAAATTATCCAAAGTGTTATTAGACCAATTAAGATTGGTTTTAACTTCGGTTTTATCACCACTCGCACATTGGGTTACTTCTTGTGTTGCAAAGGTGGTGCCACAAGTGATATCACGACTTGAGACTCTGAGATCTGCACCAATGCGTGTCTTTTCAGTGATTGGAATGCCGTAGCCTAGACTAAAACCATTTTCATCAATTTTATATGAGGACACATCAAGGCTTGCACCATCAATAGATTTGGTAAAAATACCATAACTAATAGAGTGGCCATCTTCGGTAAAGTATGGATCAGCAAAATAAAAACTCATCTCTTGTACTGCCTCTGAATTAGAAAATGCAGCATTGAGTGTGTTGCCCGTGCCTAGGAAATTGTTTTCTTTAACACCCATATTAAATGAGGCGCCCGAGCTGTTTGAATGCGACAAACCAATTGAAAAGGTACCTGTTTTGGTTTCCTCCACACTAAAGTGTAGATTGATTTTATCGCTAAAGTTTTTGAGTTTCGAAACTTCCATTTTTACATCAGAGAAGAAGCCTAGACGCTTAATTTTCTTAATGGATTCATCTAGTTCGGTATTTGAGTACAAGCCGCCTTCGTTAATACCAATTTCACGACGGATAACTTCATCTTGAGTTCGGGTGTTGCCGACAATGGTGATACGATTAATATAGACTTTTTTATTAAGCGCGATGTCAATTTCTAGATCAATAATGTGTGAGTCAGTATTTTCTTTAGTAATTGGATTAATTTTAGCAAAAGCATAGCCTTGATCTGCAAACACATCGGTGATTGCCTGAATACTTTCAATAACTTTTTTACGTTCAAAAACGTCGTTAGTGTTAATGGTTAACAGCTCTTTTAACTCTTCAACAGACTGGTTAAGAAGGTCACCTGTAAAGCTGATAGCGCCTACTTTGTATTCGGCACCTTCACTAATTTGAATGTCAATATCAATGTTTTGCTTATCAGTTGATAGCTCAGTTTCGATTTTGTTAATTTTAAAATCTAAGTAGCCTGAATTAACATAAAGAGATTTCATGGCCTCAACACCGGCATCTAGCGCAACTTTTGAATAGTGGTCTTTTTCAGTAAAATAATTAATAATGAAAAAATCAGCTTCACCAATTTCGAATAAGTCAAGCAAATCATCTTCATCATGAATATTGCCACCTGTAATTTTCATTGAACCAATTCTAGCCACTTCACCTTCGTGAACATCCAGTTCAATACCAACACGATTTTGAGCGTCAGTCTCTATTTTTTTAGTGATTTTTATACCGTAATAACCTTTAGAAACGTAAGTAGATTCTAGTTGCTCAATAAGCTTATTGAGCTGACGTTTATTAAAAATCTTACCTTGAGATAAGTCCATATTCTTAAGGATTTGAGTCAGCCTTTCTTCATCGATAACTTTGTCTGAATAATTAAGAACATCAATATATTTGATGTGTGGATTTTCCTGAAGATTGATTTTTAAGATGCTATCCTTTTGAGAAACCTCAATATCTTTAAAGAAGTTAGTTTTGTACAAATCTCGAATAATCTGGCCAGAAACCTGATTGTTATAATCATCTCCTGTTTCAACCGGCAAATAGCTCAACACGGTTCCTCTAGAGATAGAGCTTAGGCCTAGTATTTCAATGCTTTTAATGGGGTCAGCAAGTGCTACAGAAGAGCTAATAATGCTGGCAGAAACTAAAATTTTAAGTAGCGATTTTTTCATAGAATTTATAAGATTATAATAAACGTATCAAGTCATTATACAGCGCAACAAGGGTTAATGACAAAATAACAAAGAGTCCAAATTTGGCGAATATTTGCTGTATAGAGTCACTCACAGGTGAGCCTTTGATAATTTCAAGCACATAGAAGAGTAAATGTCCGCCGTCTAGCAGGGGAATGGGGAGTAAATTTAGCAGGCCAAGGCCAATACTAATTAGCGCTAAAAAAGATAAGAAAGGTATCAGGCCAACCTCTGCACTTTTACCGGCATAATTAGCAATACTCACCGGACCGCTAATTTGATCCATTGAAGCCTCGCCAATAATCATTTTTTTGATCATTTTTAGGTTTAATACTGTTAATTGATAAACCTTGGATCCTGCAGAAATAAGCGCTTCAATCGGCTCTTTTTCAAGCACAACTTGCCAATCTTCCAAGTAATTCTCAGGTACCACAACACTAACACCAGCCTTAGGAGAGTTGTTGTACAGCTCTGGCGTTAGTGTCAGCATTAAAGTGGCGCCATTACGCTTAATCAGCAGATCAATAGGTTTAATAGGCTTGACTTGTATAGCAACAACAAAGTCCTGCCAAGTGCTAATTTTTTGAGCATTGGCGCTAAGCACCTCATCATTAGACCTTAATCCTGCTTTGCTGGCGGCAGAATTAGGCACAACTTGATCAATAATTGCAGGTAGTCTAGGCATTGCAAATTTAAACCCTAAATAGCGATCAAGCCCTTGCTCCGGATTAGCTAAAAAGTCATTTGTTAAATTAAGGGTGGTTGTTTTAAGATTTTCATGATTAGAGCGGGCTTGTATAACTAAAGGTTGATCTTCATCTGCTTGAATGAACTGAGTAGAAAATTCACTAATACTGGGCGTTGGAATGTTGTTAATACTAAGTAACTCATCACCTGCTTGTAAGCCCGCTTGATCAAAAAATCCTGATTCTGTAACAGATTCAACAATTGGCTTAATGCCACTTACGCCAGCAATAAAGATAAAGGTATAAAGAATAATGGCTAGCAAAAAGTTGGCAATTGGTCCTGCTGCAACAATGGCAAATCGCTTGTATACAGATTGCCTGTTAAAGGCGCGATGCTTTTCATCATCCGCAACTTGCGCTTCATTTTCATCCAGCATTTTAACAAAACCACCCAAAGGGATTGCGCACAGGGTGAATTCAGTTTCACCCCGTTGAAAAGATTTGATAACTTTGCCAAATCCTACAGAAAATCTAAGTATTTTGACGTTGAATTTTTTAGCCACCCAATAGTGGCCATACTCATGGATGGTAACCAAAATACCAATAGTGATGGCAAATGATAATAGAGCGGTTAAAAAGCCCATGTGAGCTATAGCTGAGTGTGAGAATGCCCCGCATCTTTAAGGCGTTTTAAGTAGGTTGTCCACAGAGATTCTTGATTTATAGCTAGCTTGTGCAGATGTGACCATGAATAAATACCACTATCATGTCCATCACTAAAAAATAGAATAATGGCATAATTGCCTGTAGGTGTAATCCGATCAATTTTTACATTCTCTTTATCTAGTTGCAAGGTTTCTTGACCAGGGCCATGACCAACCACCTCTGCTGAAGGTGAGTAAACTCTTAAGAACTCAGCACTTAATGGGTAGTCGATACCCTCAAAAGTCAAAGTTAATAGGTTTTTGTCTTTATTCAGAGTGATATTACTTGGTGTTTGCATGATTTTCCTTATGGATAAATATAGGCGATATTTTAGCAGAACTATCGTTTTCATTAACCTTTAGCTTTATAAGTGGATAAAATAAAGCCTATGTTGATAAATTTTACAAAAATGCACGGGCTTGGAAACGACTTTATGATGGTCGATAATACAAGTGGTGACATAAACTTTAGCGCCGAAGTGATTACTAATTTGTCTGATCGACATTTCGGTGTTGGTTTTGATCAGTTACTGGTTGTTGAGTCAAGTATTTCTCCAAATGTTGATTTTCGCTATATTATTTATAATGCAGATGGATCTGAAGTGTCACAATGCGGGAATGGTGCTCGCTGTTTTGCGCGTTTTGTCACCCAAAAAGGCCTGACCAGTCATAATCCTATTACTGTTGAAACTCACTCAAGTGTTATTACATTACACATCAATCCAGACAGCACCGTGCGTGTTGATATGGGTAAGCCAAATTTTGAACCAAGCAGCATTCCACTGATTGAACCAGAAGTTCAGTCAACCTATTTCATTGAAGGATTTGAAATGGGTGTTTTGTCTATGGGCAACCCTCACTGTGTTTTAATTGTAGAAGAATTGTCAACGTTGGATGTGACTAGTATCGCTACACAAATTCAAGCAAGTGACACCTTACCTGATCAAGCTAATATTGGCTTTATGCAAATTATTAATCGTCAAGAAATAAGGCTACGAGTTTATGAACGTGGCTCTGGTGAAACGCTGGCTTGTGGCAGTGGTGCGTGTGCAGCTGTAGTTCATGGGGTTGAGCAAGGCTTATTAGATGAAACTGTCTGCGCACATCTTACTGGCGGCGATGCAACTATTGAATATCAAAAGGGTGGCTCAGTATTTTTATCAGGGCCTGCTGAGTTTGTCTTTGAGGGTCAAGTGAACCTTTAGCAATCTATAGAGAATACTTGCTGGTCTGATCGTCTAATAGCACTCAAACGTCCGCCCCATATACAACCGTGATCCATTGGGAAAATACGCTTTTGCACGACATTGGTGAGCGTAGACCAGTGTCCAAAAAAGATATCTGTTTGCTCAAGTAGTCGGTGTTCATGCATAAACCAAGCTTTATAACCCTTGGGCACCTGGTCAAAATTTAGTTTGTGGGCAAATTCTAGCTGACCATCAGCCTTACAAAAGCGCATTCTCATAAGTGCATTAACAGTGTATCGACATTGCTCGATCTCACCTAAATTGGCATGCCAGGTATCTGGCTGATTGTGATACATTTTTGTTAAAAATTCAGCTAAATTTTCACTTTGCAAGTTCGCTTGAACTAGAGCTGCTTGAGTCAATACAGTGTTTTTATCCCAATTTGGTGGAATACCAGCATGAACCATTAAGGCGTTTTGTTCATGAATAACTAAAGGTTGTTGAGTCAAAAACTCTAATAGTTTTGTAGCATTTTTTGCATTTGTTATATCGCTAAAAGTGTCTTTTTTATTGGGATTGATATTGCCAATAGTACAGGCTAATAAATGAAAATCATGATTACCCAAAACCATAGATGTGTTGTCAGCATTTTCTTTGATAAATTCTAAAGTTTCCAAGGATTTGTTGCCACGATTAACCACATCTCCCAGAAAATAAAGACGATCTTTATCCAGGGAAAAGTTTATTTTTTTTAATAGGCGTTGTAATGAATCGTAACAACCCTGAACATCACCAATTAAATAATCAGACATCTAATGTAGGGTGTAGGGCTCACTTAAGATAAATTCAGGGATTTCAGCTTCGAAACGCTCACCTTCGTCATTTACCATGCCGTAAGCGCCTTTCATGGTTCCGGTGGCGGTCTTGATTACTGAGCCTGACGAATATTGATAAGACTCTCCTGGCATTAGATGTGGCTGCTGTCCCACAACACCTTCACCAATCACATCTTCAGTATGGCCTGTTTCATCTTGAATGCGCCAACGTCTAGTAAGTAGTTGGGCGCCAATCAAGCCGTTATTTGTCATGGTGATGGTGTAGGCAAAAGTATGTTGATTAATGGCAGCACTAGACTGCTCTTTAATAAAATTAACTTGAACTTCAATTTTGATGGAGTTTTTCATAATCTTTGGTTAGGGTAATAAAGGTATCGACATCTAGCATTTCAGCGCGCTGAGAAAGGTCAATATTGGTTTGCTCTTGCGTTATTAATGATTTTAAACAATTTCTAAGGGTTTTTCTACGGTGGGCAAAGGCAGCCTTTACCAATTCTTCAAAAGGCTTAATGTTATCAACTTTACAGGTTTTTAGAGGTGTTAAATAAACAATAGCAGAATCAACCTTTGGTGCCGGATCAAAAGATTCTGGAGGTACAACAAAGATCAATTCCACATCAAAAAATGCTTGCATCATGACACTCAATCGACCGTAAATTTTAGAACCATGATTTGCTGACATTCTCTCTACCACTTCTTTTTGCAGCATAAAGGTCATATCTATAACCTTGTCTCGATGCTCAAGCAAGTGAAATAAAATGGGAGATGAGATATTATAAGGAAGATTGCCCACCACTCTAATCGGCGGATTAAAATCATCAAGATCAAAATTAAGCGCGTCACCTTGATGAATCGTTAAATTGGGTTTTTTATGACTATTTAATATGTCGATTAAATCTCGGTCGATTTCAATTACATTTAACTCATCCACTCGATCTAGCAAAGGCAGTGTCATAGCGCCTTGTCCAGGGCCAATTTCAAGTAAATTGTCATCACGTTTAGGTGCAATGGTGGCAATGATTTGATCAATAATCTTTTGATCTGTCAAAAAATTTTGACCAAAACGTTTTCGCGCCTTATGCTTTGTAGGATTGGTAGTGTATCGCTTAGACATTTTTCTTATTAATGAAATCTTGCGCATATTCTAACGCAGTATGCAAGCTCCCTAAGCTAATATTGCCACTACCAGCAAGTGACAAGGCGGTACCATGGTCAACCGAGGTACGAATAAAAGGCAGTCCAAGGGTGATATTTACCGCTTTTTTAAAACCTAGCGTTTTAAGTACTGGCAAACCCTGGTCATGATACATACTGAGTACACAATCAACCCCCTTAAGTGCATCAACTGTAAAGGCAGTATCGGCAGGCACACTGCCGGCCAAATTTAACCCTTGTTGATTAAGCTGCTGAATCAGCGGGTTGATAATGTCTATCTCTTCTCGACCCAAGCAACCATCTTCGCCAGCATGAGGATTAAGCCCGCAAACAACGATACGCGGATGAATGATGCCGTAACCCTCTAGTGAATTATGAATGATGCGTATGGTTTTTTCAAGCGACTCTTGCTGAATATTTTGGGCAACTTGGGAAAGGGGAAGGTGTGTTGTTGCTAATGCAACGCGCAATCCTTTGGTGGCTAGCATCATCACCGTTTTTTCGGTGTTGGCTAATGAAGCTAGATATTCTGTATGTCCAGTAAACCCAGGATTAACCGTGTTAATAATGCCTTTATGGATAGGGCCAGTAACTAAAGCATCACACTGTCCATTTAAACAAAATTCAGTGGCTATATCTAAGGTGTTAAGTACATATTGTGCATTTTCCACATTTAACATTCCAGTATTAACTACACCGTTCGTTTTAATAGGATAGACACAAAGCTGTTGTTTAGCTGAAGAGTGCTCAGATTCAACAATTTTTAAGGGTAAATTAAGCTGCTTTGCACGCTTTAATAAGATATCAGGATCGGCAAAAGTCAACAAATTATTAGTTGACTTTTTTTGAGCAAAAATAACAGCCAAATCTGGGCCAATTCCGCCAGGCTCTCCTGGGGTAAATGCAATCGTCATTTATAGCATAAATTAGTGAAATTAATAACTTATATTATAGTGTTAATATATAAGCAAGATTTTATATACTAGGATATTTTTTTTTATAAAAAAAATAGTTAAAAATCAAATACTTATAATTTAAAAAAAGAGTTTGCCGGCTATTTAAATTAAATAATAAACATAAGTAAAATGATTCCTATAAAATTCCGATTAATAATAATTAAATTCATACTAAAAAACAGGTTAACTATGCGCTTCACAATTACACCTTTAGTCACATCAGTTTTACTCACATTTTCAGTGCCTTTACAGGCGCAAATCATGAATCAAAATGCCAACAATTTTGATTCCGTTTATAACATTCAAACAGTTAGTGGCATGTCACTAGATAAAAGAGCTCTTTTAGGGGGTGCGGTAGTATCTTCTTCACAGGTTAATTTATCAGCTCAAGTGTCAGGTGATGTCTTGGTTGTTAACGGTCGTGAAGGTGATATGTTTAAGAAAGGCTCAACCATTGTAACGCTGGAACAAGAATCTATTCAAGCACAGCGTGACTCTGCCTATGCTGAAATTGCTTCAGCTAATGAGGCTTTGAGAAATGCAGGTGTACAGTATTCACAATCTATCGTCTCCCCTAATGGGGGCGGTATGCTTGGTGGTGTGCCTGGTATGTTCTCAATGTTTACTGATCCTATGTTAAAGATGAGTGGCCAAGGCAACCCTGAATTTGACAAATTTGCTAATAGAACCTCAAGATATACAGCTTATCAACAAGCTAAAAATAAACTTACTCAGGCGGAAAATAATTTAAAACAAATTGAATCACGCTTAAAAGATGCCAATGTTAGCGCGCCATTTGACGGCGTTATTGTTGCTAAATCGATTAATGAAGGTGACATTGTCCAGCCAGGTCAAATTTTACTAAAGTTTGCCAACATTAAAGAACTTCAAGTTGAAGTTAACATTCCGTCAAGACTGGTTAGAAGTTTAAAACTTAATAAAGACTATCGAGTTAAGTTAGATATTGCTAATATTGTAGTTGATGCCAAATTAGCACAAATTTATCCAATTGCTGATAACGCTAAGCACAGTGTTAAAGTAAAGCTTGACTTACCTGCTAACGTTCCAGTTCTTCCGGGTGCGTATGCAGAGGTGGAAATTTTTGAAACAGATTCAGGCGTACTAACACCAGTTGTTCCCGAGGTGGCTATTATGTGGCGCTCATCTCTACCAAGTGTTTTTGTTATCAATCCGCTCACCAACAAAACAGAATTACGCTTTATTCGCTTAGGTGAACAGGTGGGTAAGGATAAGAAAAGTATTTTATCGGGCTTAAAAATTGGTGAAAAGATTGTTGCCAATCCAAATATATTAATGGTTTCAGGAATGAGTATCTAAGGGAATTATGTCAAAACACGAACATATTGATCTTTCTAAAGATAAGAATATAAATCAAAAAGTAATTAAGGAAGCTATAAAGGAATACGAACTTGGTATTGCTGGAAAGCTAACCAAGGCCTTTATTACTTCGCCTTTATCTATTATTATTTTCTTTGCTATGTTGGGCGCCGGTATTATCGGTCTTATCTCAACACCTAGACAAGAGGATCCACAAATTTCAGTTCCTCTAATTGATCTCTTTGTTGAGTACCCAGGCGCTTCATCGGAAGAGGTTTCTAATATCGTGGTTAAGCCATTAGAGCGTTTAATGTCGCAGATTTTAGGCGTAAAACATGTCTATTCAGTGAGTGACAAAGGCCAGGGAATTATCACGGTTGAATTTGATGTGGGTCAAGATATGAACGCATCTATTATTAAGGTTCGTGACAAGATGCTGGCCAATCTTGACTTTATGCCGCCTGGTGCAAGGCAGCCTCTGATCAAGCCTAAAGAGATTGATGATGTACCCATTATCAATTTAACCCTATGGTCCAAATCCTTAGATGATGGACAGTTGCGCTCGCTTGGTCTGGAGTTAATCCAGCAATTAGAAAAAGTTAAAGATACCAATAACGGCTTCATTGTTGGTGGTCGCAAGGAAATATTCCATATTGATGCTTATCCGGGTCGTTTAGCTGGCTATGGTGTTTCTATTCAGCAAATAGCCGGCACAGTGGGCAATGCTAATGTTCGTGAACACACGGGCAATATCGAGCTAAACGGTTACAAAATGGAAGTTTATTCGGGTGACTTCTTTACTAAAGTTGAAGATATTGAAAATTTAGTAGTTGCTATTAATGATGGCAAGCCTATCTATATTCGAGATGTTGCCGATGTTTATTACGCACCAGAAGAAACTGAACATATGGTGAGTTACTACACAGGCAAGGCTAACAAGACAAACCAAAAAGCCACTGGAGAGCAAGCGGTCACCATTGCAATTGCTAAGAAGTTTGGCTCCAATGGTGTGGCAGTTGCTGAAAATATTCTAGCCAAAGTGGAAGAATTAAAAGGTCGATTAATTCCAGACAATGTGGAAATAGCAGTTACTAGAAACTATGGAAAATCTGCAAAGGACAAGGTTAACGCTCTTATTAAGAAGTTATTCATCGCCACAGGTGCTGTTACCTTGCTAGTTTGGTTTGCATTGGGCGTTCGTCCGGCGATCGTAGTTACCCTGGTTATTCCAGTTGTGCTATTAATGACAATCTTCTCTGCTTGGATTTTAGGCATGACAATTGACAGGGTGAGTTTATTCGCCCTTATCTTTTCAATAGGAATTTTGGTTGATGATGCAATTGTTGTCACGGAAAATATTTATAGACGCTGGCTGATTGATAACAAAATTACCATCGGTACCGCAATTGATGCAGTGCGCGAAGTAGGAAACCCTACAATTTTAGCAACCTTTACAGTGGTTGCGGCACTTGTACCAATGGCGGCTGTAAGTGGCATGATGGGGCCATATATGGCACCAATACCAGTTTTGGGATCTGTTGCAATGATGTTCTCGTTGTTTGCTGCATTTGTCTTTACACCTTACTTTATTATGAAGTTCGTTCCCCCTTTGAACGTCTTACACAAAATGCATGAAAAGGAAGAAAGAGAAGCAAAAATAATGTACTCTTTTTATCACTCGACCATCTCTAAACTGTTTAATAAAGCAGCTTATGGTTGGAGCTTTTTACTAGGCTTGGTGGTTGTGTTCTTCTTGGCCATGTCGATGTTTTATACAACAGCAGTGCCTGTTAAAATGTTGCCACTCGACAATAAATCAGAGTTTGGTATTGTGCTGGATATGCCTGATGGAACCTCATTGGCGGATACTGCTTCAACACTACACTTGATGGCGCAAACGCTTCGCAATGTTCCAGAGGTTATTGACATTCAGTCATACTCGGGTACAGCAAAACCGTTTGATTTCAACGGCCTGGTTAGGCACTCTTACTTACGCCAATCTTCATCTGTTGGTGAGTTGCAGGTGCAACTTGCAGAAAAAGCCGATCGTTCACGCTCTAGCCATGAAATTGCACTTGAAGCTCGCGGTTTATTAAAAACAATTGCCGAAGATGCTGGTGCAGATTATGCTGTTGTTGAGATGCCACCTGGCCCCCCAGTATTAAGACCGGTAGTAGCAGAGGTTTATGGTCCTGATAAAGATACTCGCCGTAAACTGGCGAATGACTTAACTGAATTATTTGTTGAATCTGGCACTATGGCAGATGTTGATAATCTAATGCGCGATGAATATCCGGTAATTGACTTTCAGGTTGATACAGCCAAGGCATCAAGATTTGGTGTTAGTGTTATGACTATTAAAGAAACGTTAGCTATGGCTATGAGTAGTTTTAATGTGGGCACTATTCGCCTGAAAAATGCCTTAGAGCCTTCACGCATCTGTCTTCAGGTGCCATTGACAAAGCGCTCTCAACTTTCATATTTAACACAACTTCCTGTGCCATCTCAGCATGGCAGTATGATTCCTATTTCCGAATTAGGTTCGTTTAGCTATAAGAAGGAAGATGATCTTATTTACCATAAGGATCTAGCAGATGTAGAGTATGTATTGGGCGAGCCAATAGGTCGTCTTAGTGCACCAATCTATGCCATGTTTGCTGTAGATGATTTATTACTTAGATATCAAACATTAGACGGTACACAGCTTCAAGGTGAGTACTTAGGGCCACCAAAAAATCAAAATATCCCAGGATTTGAATGGGGTGGTGAGTGGACAGTAACATTTGAAACCTTCCGTGATATGGGTACTGCATTTGGTGTTGCGCTTGTTGTTATCTATATGTTGGTTGTTTGGCAATTTGGTAACTTCATTATTCCAGCAATTATCATGGCACCAATTCCCTTAACACTATTGGGTATTGTTCCGGGTCATTGGTTGTTAGGTGCAGAATTTACCGCTACCTCAATGATTGGCTGGATTGCCTTGGCAGGTATCATTGTGCGTAACTCTATCTTATTGGTAGACTTTACCGTTCAAGAGTATGCCAAAGGTATCCCGTTCTTTGATGCAGTGATCAGTTCATGTGCTTCACGTACACGCCCAATTATGATTACTGCATTTGCTTTGGTAGGTGGTTCAAGTGTTATTTTGTCTGATCCAATTTTCCAAGGTATGGCTATTTCATTGTTATTTGGTGTATTGGTCTCAACTGTATTAACACTGATTGTAATCCCACTAGGAACATTATCAGCAGGCGAAGAATCGTGTCGTAATATTGCTGTTAATATGGGTTTACTTCCTGGTGATGCGGATGCAGATGAAAAATATAATATCACTAAAGAATCAAAACCAAAGAAAGAAGGTTCAGAAAAATCTAGCCCAAAGGACTGGATAAAGGCAGCCATTCGAAAGAAAGATCAATCAAAGGATACTGAACAGCAAGATAACGATGGAAAAATAGATACCAATGGTTTGCTTAAGAAAGAAGATAAAAACGATGTATAGGGTTAGCTAACCCTATATTGGTATTTCCATAAAAAACCAGTGTCAATACACTGGTTTTTTATTGTCAGCTGTTTTTAAACAATCTAGGGTTGATCAACAGTTTGAGAGTCGATTAGTAGAGTGATTACTCTTGATATCAAGGTTTTGAAATAAGCCCATAAAGAAGCTCACTCATAAAGAATTGCACATCTAGTTTTTAAGTCAAAACAGCCCTTACACTTTTCGCAAGCATGCGATAAGGTTGATAGTAGGGTAGAGGCTCAACACTACTTAAACTATAAGCACAAGATGTGCGAATGCTTAAAGTGGTGTTTTATTTATAACTATTGCTTTTCACGTTCTACAAACGCCTTTTCACCTGCGCTAATACAGCCTAATGGAATCACAACCAAAGTTAATAAGGTGGAAACAAATACACCAAATAACAATGAAATAGCCATACCTTGGAAAATTGGATCAGACAAAATAACTGCCGATCCAAGTACCAAGGCAAGTGCCGTGATCAAAATTGGTCGGGTTCTAGATTTAGCAGAAAGGATAACCGCATCTAATAGTGGCATTCCTCCTCTAAAAGCGTTTGTGGTGAAGTCAACCATTAAGATAGAGTTACGCACAATGATACCTGCCAAGGCAATCCAGCCAATCATTGAGGTGGCGGTAAATTCTGCACCTAATAACCAATGACCCGGAACAATACCCAATAGTGTTAAGGGAATTGGCGACATAATAATTGCTGGAATGGTGAAGTTGCCAAATGCCCAAACAACCAGCATGTAAATAGCAATCAATGCTACGCCAAAGGCCATACCCATATCACGGAAGGTTTCGTAAGTTACCGTCCACTCGCCACCCCATTCAAACCCTGTTTGTTTATCACTTGCAGGCGGTCCGGTATATTCGCCACTTCTCAGCTCAACACCATCTGGGGTTTTATAAGCTTTCTCTTTAAGGATCTTCTCTACATCAAGCATGGCATAAATTGGCGCACCAAGCCTGCCTATGGCATCACCAACAACAAACTCAACATTGCGTAAGTCTTTGTGATAAATGATTGGATCACGCTTAACTTTAACAAATTTTCCTAACTCTGATAAAGGAATAGTGCGCTGATCTCTTGTCATGATTGGTAAGTCACCAAGACGATTTAAGTTAGATCTTTTTTCAACGGGAATGCTCAGAACAACATGAGTAGGCTCTGAAATCATAGAGTTAAAAATTGTGGTTGCTTTAAATTCACCCATCACCATAGCCAAATGCTGATTAATAGTTTCTACTGAAATACCTTGTCTTGAGGCTTTTTCACGGTTAATTTCAAAACGCCAAGTTTCCATAGCACTTCGCATTAAATTGTCAACATCAGAGATGCGCTCAGACTCTTTAAATATTTGAGTAATATCTTTAGCAACTTGTCGGCGTGTTTGTGCATCTGGACCATGCACTTCAGCAACAACAGTTTGCAGTACTGGTGGGCCTGGTGGCATTTCTACAACGGTAATAGCAACACCTTCACGTTGGGCAATAACTTGCAACTCTTTGCGAACGCTTGAGGCGATTTCGTGGCTGGTTCTATCACGCATGGTTTTATCAGTTAATTGGATAGCAATTTCAGATTGCCATGGGAATTGACGCAGGTAGTAATGACGAACTAAACCATTAAAATCAAAAGGTTGTGCGGTTCCGATGTAGTTTTGAGTGGCAATAATCTCCTCGACATTTTCCAGTCTGGCAGCAATTTTATTAGTAAAGTTTGCCGTTGTTGGTAGGGCAGTTCCATCTGGCATATCAATAACAATACTAAAGTTAGATTTATCGTCAAATGGTAGCATCTTGACGGGAACAGCGGTATTGTAAAACATATACATTGCACCAAAGAAGCTTAAGATTAGCCCTAGTAAAAATCCTCGGCCCATTGATTTATTCTGAACCAGACCAATAATGGCTTTTCTGAAAAAAACATCCATTTTTGCATCAATTTTTTCATCACGTTCTTCCATTTTTCTTAGTTTTTCCATGCTAGGAATAATTCTCATGGCCAACCAAGGTGCAAAAATTAACGCCGCTAATAGCGACAATATCATGGCCACAGAGCCCAGTGCAGGAATTGGTGCCATGTAAGGCCCCATCATGCCAGATACAAAACCCATTGGAATGAGTGCAGCTACTACTGTATAAGTTGCTAGCACAGTGGGATTGCCCACTTCACGCACAGCATCAACAGCTACTTCAGTGTCCATATTGCCCGCAAGAAGCCATCGTCTGTATATGTTTTCCACGATAACAATGGCGTTATCAACCAAGAAACCGATGGAGAAAATTAGAGCAAATAAACTAACCCTGTCAATTGTGAAGCCCATAAGCATGGCCACAAATACAGTAGCTACTAAAACTACCGGAATGGTTAATAGAACAACAATTGAAGGTTTAATACCCAAGCTTAGCCATACCAGTAAAGTAACCGCACTGGTTGCAATGAATAGCTTAAATAACAAGTCGTTAACCTTGGTATTGGCACTTAAGCCATAGTTTCTGGTTACTTCAACATGAACATTGCTTGGAATTAAATAGCCTTTTAAATCTTCAACTTCACTTAGAATATTATTAACCACACTAACGCCATTAGATCCACGCTGCTTTGCAAGAGCGATAGTTACAGCCGATGCGTTGCGAACTGGAATTGCTCGGTCTGAAGCCGGACCGGTTGAATAGGTAACCATTTGCTTAGTTTCTTCAGGGCCTGTAGAGACACTTGCTACATCCCTTAAAAATACCGGCGTACCTTGGTGTTGTCCAACCACCAACCGCTCAAGGTCACTAGTTTTAGAGAGATACCCACCAGATTCAACAAACATAAATTTATTGTCCATTTCAATAGAGCCAACGGTATGCCCGGTATTTGCGGTTTGCACCGCATGGACAATCTGGCCAGGACTCACGCCAAAGCCTGCTAGTCGCTCCGGTAGGATTTCAATTCGCATTTGCTGAGATCTGCCACCATTAACAAAGCCAACACCCGTTAATGGCACTTGTTTAAGGTGTTGAAGAACGCTAACTCCTAATATTCTGAGTTGATCATCCTCTACATCTTCTGACCACAAGGTTAAAGTAACAGATGGAACATCATCAACCTCTTTCGGCTTAACACTTGGCGGGCTAATCCCTTTTGGCAAAAGATCTAAATTTGATTGTATTTTGCTATGAACTTGTACAATCGAAGGGCCCATCGGCTCTCCTACTTTAAATTGAACCGTAATAACGCCGTACTCCCTGTCACTAGCAGAGTAAATATGCTTTATATTCGGAATTTCACTTAAGGCTTTTTCAAAGGGATCGATTAATTGGCTAGCAACCTCATTTGATGATAGGCCTGGTGCAGGAAAAAAAATGTCAACCATAGGTACAGAAATTTGTGGATCTTCTTGACGTGGCGTGGCAATCAAGCCCCAGATTCCTACTGCCATCATCGCTATAAATAGCAATGGAGAAAGGGGTGAATGAATAAAGGCTCTGGCTAAATTTCCAGAAAAACCAATATTTTTATCATCAATAAAAGTATTGGAGTCCTGATCGTTATGATCTGTTGAATTATTATTAGAATCACTCATAATTATTGTCTGGTTTTAGTGGCAGAAGTGGGGTTTTGCAAAACAGTTTCACCCGGATAAATTCCAGACAAGACACTCACCCAGCCATTGCTGGCGACATCGCCTACACGTACAAAACGCATCTCTAACTTGTTGTTAGTTTTTACGTATACGGTTGGCAAACTTCCTCTGATGATTACAGCAGAACTTGGTATGGTTAACACTTTGGCAATTTGCTTAGAAGATTCTGGAATCATAATCTCAACATACATTCCAGGTGATGCTTGAGTGCCTTTAGGGAGTGAAAATTTAACTGTAATAGTATGACCCATTACATCTGCCATCGGAAAAACCCTTGAAACAGTGATGGGTGTAAATTCACTGCTTTGATCTAGTCTTGCATTAAGCTTAACACCTTTATTTAAAGTTTTTGCTAGACGTGATGGCACCTCGGCTCTAATTTGTAACTGCAGCGTGTCTCCGAACAAAAACATAGGGACACCAGGCTGAGCAGGTTGGCCAACTTCCACCATTTTTCTCAAAATAACCCCATCAAAAGGTGCAATAATCGTTGCATTGCTAATATTTTCATCGAGCTCTCTTAATCCGGCTAAAGCCTGCAAAAGTGCGTTTTTAGAGGTTTCCAATTGGGTATTCATGGCAAACAGATTGGTTCTTTTTTGAAAAGATGAATTACCTTCGCCAGTCATTGAGCGCATTGGATCTGAAAACATGCCAATCATGCTTGGCATGCCGGCAAGCATTGCATTTGACTGGGCATTGGGGTTTTCTATCTCATTGTAAACTTGCATTTGCGCATTACGCACGCCTGCTTCAGCGCTTGCAACTTGCGCAGAGGCTTGATCTCTTTTAGCCATTAATGTATCAATATTCTGTCTGGCTAACTCGTCTCCTTTTTTAAATGCGTCACCTTCTTCACCTGCTATAAAAACAATATCACCTGGCAATTTTGCCACCAAGTTGACTTCACGATGAGGGATAACACTACCGCCAAGAGAAGTAAATAGGCCAACCTGACTTTGCTTTGCAGTAACAAAAATCTCCTGCGCATTGCTGGAAGTTGTGAGAGTTGTTGATAATAATAAGACGCATAAGTTAATGCACTTAATCATAGATTTTTTCATGATAATAATCACCTATTTAATTAAATATAGCGTGATTCTATCATTAATAACCCTTGTGCATCAAGCTTTTGAGTTAACTCATGTTGTTTTTAATGGTTTAAATTGATCAAAGTCAACTTATGGATTTCCCTGCTATTTGCAAATCGGCATGGTAAGAGGATCGCACCATAGGGGCACTTGCAACTTGCAAAAAACCAAGCTCTGTGGCAATGGTTTTGTAGCGTTCGAATTGGTCTGGATGTATGTAAGCCTCTACAGCGAGATGATGTTTGCTAGGTTGTAGGTATTGACCCAAAGTTAGCATGTCAACTTGATGCGCGCGCAGGTCTTTCAATACATTGATAACTTGCTTCTCACTTTCGCCAACACCCAACATCAAACCTGATTTGGTGGTGACATTAGGATGTTGTTGTTTAAAAGCTTGTAATAATTTAAGTGAGTATTCATAGCTCGCCCCTGGACGAACTTTTGGGTATAAACTTGGCACAGTCTCAAGATTGTGATTGAACACATCAGGCGGGCAAGATTCAAAGATCTTAAGCGCCTGATCAATACGACCTCTAAAATCAGGTGTTAGAATTTCAATTTTAACCGCAGGAGTTCGCTGTCTAATGGCATCAATACATTGCTTAAAGTGATCTGCACCACCATCACGCAAATCATCGCGATCAACCGAGGTAATGACCACGTACTTTAATTTCATTTTTTCAATGGTATCTGCTAAATGTTGTGGTTCGTCGGTATCAAGCGCCTTTGGCTTGCCGTGTGCCACATCACAAAATGGACAACGACGCGTACAAATTTGGCCCATGATCATAAAGGTTGCGGTGCCGTGATTAAAACATTCACCTAAATTAGGGCACTGAGCTTCCTCACAAACAGTATATAAATTCTGATCTCTTAGTGTGTCTTTTAGTCGTTCAACTTTTGACCCACCAGGATGTTTGATACGAATCCAGCTAGGTTTACGCAGGGCAGGGCGTTGTGAATCTGGCTTAATTTTTAGGCGTGACACCTTAGATTCACCTTTAAGGTGTTTAATATCGATATCTTGTTTTAATGAGTGATTATTGGGCACGGGTAATATTATGGCTGAGTAGTTGAGTTAATTGCTTGGCAATATTAGAAAAATTAATCTTATTATCCGCTAAGTCTTTTACTTGTGTTACTTTCAATCCTTGATATCCGCAAGGGTTAATTTGGGCAAAAGGTGTTAAGTCCATGTCAATGTTTAAACTTAAGCCGTGATAAGTTTTTCCTTGTTTAACCTTAAGTCCCAAAGCAGCAATTTTAGCGTGATCAACATAAACCCCCGGGGCGCCTGTTTCTAGGTGTGCTGTAATTTGATACTGACTTAAAAGCTCAATAACAGACTCCTCGACAATGCTAACCATTTTTTTAACACCAATGTCTAAACGCTTCAAATCAATTAAACAATAAACAACTAACTGCCCAGGACCATGATAAGTAATCTGACCGCCACGATCGGTTTTAACAATAGGTATAGCGCCAATACTTAATTCATGTTCTGGCTTGCCCGCAATGCCCTGAGTAAAGATACTTGGGTGTTCTACAACCCACAATTCGTCCTCTGTTTTTGCTGTGCGTGTATTGGTAAAGTCTTTCATGGCTTGCCAAGTTGGCGCATACGCTTGACGACCTAACTCAACAACTTTCATATAACTTTACAGAACGTAGGCAACCAGCTTACAATCTTGCAGGTCTTGATTAATACAATCTATTTGCACTCTACTGGTGGCAATAATCTTAAGAGTGATAGACACATAACCACCTTTTGAACTTTGCTTGGTGGTGACGCTATCAGGATGAATTTTATCAGCATGTTTTTCAACAATCGTGCAGACAGTAGTATGCAACTCGTTACAGGTTTTTCCAAACACTTTGACCGAGTAGTCACAAGGGAAATTCCACAGTTCTTCAGGGGTAATATTAGCAGTAGTCATATCAAGGGATTTTATCTTCTATTACGGTAGAATATGGCCAGTTTTCATTTTTTCAAGTTATTATGCGTCCAGAACAAGTTAGTAAAATCCTTACCCAGGAGTTTGAATCTGTATTTGATGGCCATCACACGCCAGTCATGTTGTGGGGTGCACCAGGAATTGGAAAGTCTCAAATTATCTCCCAAGTGGCTAAAACGCACGATGTAGAAATTATTGATATTCGTTTGTCGCAAATGGAGCCAAGCGATCTTCGAGGCATTCCTTTTAAAAATGATACATTAGTAGATTGGTCAATCCCATCACTGCTGCCTGATGAAAATCGTCATGGCAAGCAAGGAATTTTATTTTTAGATGAAATCACCTCAGCACCACCAACCGTCTCTGCGGCTGCTTATCAGCTTATTTTAGATAGACGTCTAGGGGATTACAAAGTGCCCGATGGCTGGGTTATTTTTGCTGCAGGTAATCGCCAAGGTGACAGGGGTGTTACTTATTCAATGCCCGCACCTTTAGCTAATCGTTTTTCTCATTACCAATTGGATGTTAATCTAGATGATTGGGCAGCCTGGGCTTATAAAAATAAGATTGATGAACGCATTATTGGATTTTTACGCTATCGTCCAGAGCATTTATTTGAATTTGATCCGGCACATAATCCGGTTGCATTTCCCTCACCAAGAACTTGGGAGTTTGTGCATCGTGCGCTTCAAAAATTTGATAATGATTTGGTCTTATTTAGGCAAGCTGCAAGTGCTTGTGTGGGAGAAGTGGCTGGTGTTGAAATTACCACCTTTGTTGAGCACATGGCTGATCTGCCAGATTTAGACGCAATTATTAATGGCGAGAGTGTTAGCATTCCAAAAGAATTAGATCTTCAATATGCCATTTGCGCTGCATTAGCAGGACGAGCAATTGCCGCCAAAGAAGGGGATAATGCGCAACAAATCTGGGGAAATATCCTTAATTTTGCACGAGACTTTCCACAAAAAGAATTGGGCGTTATGCTAGTTTCTGACATGCAAAGAGCAATTGGTAGTGAAATCTTTACCATTCCTGAGTTTGCCAATTGGGCAGGAAAAATAGCAGACACTCTTTTCGACTAAAACTAATAATCATGATTAATTTAAATAAAAATACCGAGTACACAACCAAACCCATATTAAGATTGGGATTTAGACCCTTTTTCTTTGTCTCAGGCGTTATCGCTGTAGCTGCTATGCTGATGTGGATGGTGTTTTATCCGTCACTCATCTTAATCAACAATGCCAACCCAATTGATTGGCATGCGCATGAAATGATCTTTGCCTATGCTGCAGCAGTAACAGTTGGTTTTTTATTAACCGCTAGCAAAAACTGGACAGGCGTACAAACCATCTATAACAAGCCTTTACTGGCTTTAGCAATTATATGGGTTGCGGGGCGATTTTTACCCTTTATTGGTGGTGAATATTTAGTGTATCAAGCTGCTGTAGATGTTAGCTTTTTACTTTTCTCTACAGTGGCTATTGCCTGGCCAATTATTAAAGCTAAAAATTGGAATAATGTTAGCATTGTTGCCAAATTAGCACTACTATCCATTGCGCATATTCTGTTTTATTTAGGGTTATTGGGCATGGTCTCCCAAGGGGTTTACATGGGTATTTACCTTGGATTTTATTTGATCATTAGTCTGCTATTTATGATGTCTAGACGACTATTGCCTTTTTTCATTGAACGCGGTTTAGGCTTAAAAACTGAACTTAAAAATTCTAAGTTTTTAGACTTATCTTCACTGTTTTTGTTCTTAGCTTTTATTATTGCTGAAGTCTTTTTTCAAACCATTATCTCCACCATATTGGCCGGACTATTGTTTATCATTCACTCAATCAAGCTTGTTAACTGGTATCACCAAGGTATATGGAAAAAGTCCTTGCTTTGGAGTATCTATCTTGCTTATGGCTTGCTCACTCTAGGGTTTGGACTTCATGTTGCTTCGTATTTTGTTAATTTAATGCCAAATATCAGTACACACAGTTTTGCCTTTGGCATGGCACTGATGACACTCAGTATGATGGCACGTGTCTCTTTGGGACATACAGGGCGTAATGTTTTTCAACCGCCAAAACAAATTAACTTTATGTTTATTTTGCTTACTCTGGCTTTTGTTACGCGGGTGTTGCTTGTTTCAATTTTCCCTGAATATTATGTCAATCTTATTTTTGCCTCACAGTTGTTGTGGATTTTGTCCTTTTCATGGTTTGTTGCACTCTATGCGCCGATGTACTTTCAGGCTCGTGTTGATGGGCAGTTTGGCTAATGAAGATCGCCAGCGAATTACTCATCTTGACCAGAGAGCATCACACGGCGCTCTCATTGGGTAATAAGTGTGTCAATAGTGCTAAGAGAAATGATCAACAAGAAATATCTGAATTATGTTTAAAAATTTCAGAAAATTTCAAAATGGATTTTCATGAGCATTTTGACACTGAAGAAAGCACTATTTTTGTCTTTTTAAGCGACAAATCAACCGAATTAACGCAATTATGCGAACAATTAACCCAAGAACATCAAGAATTATACGATTTAGCCGAAAATCTTCCTAAAAACCCTCAAACTTTAGAAAAATTTGGCAAATTATTAAAATCACATGCTAGAACAGAAGATCGACAACTATTTCCTAATATTGAACTTTTAAGCTCTTCTCAAAGGCAAGCAATTCTTGACTCAAGCACTCAACACGCATCCGCTATCAAAGTATGAGTGAATCAGACTATCAATATTGGCAAGATTCAGCGCTCACAGCTGATAAAAAAGTCGATGTTATTGGTGAGGATGTTGTTTATGATAACAATGAAGATCGAGTTGATCTTAAAGTAGTTGAGGCAAAACTTACCAAAGCGCGTACGCAGCTTATTCTTGATAAGCCTTTTTTGGGTAATCTAGTTTTAAGGCTCCCTTTAAAAGCAGCTGGGTCTTGGTGTCAAACCAGTGCCACTGATGCTAAAAGCTTTTATTACAATCCTAGCTTTATTAACAAATTAGACAATCATCAAGTTAAATTTGTACTCATACATGAGGCACTTCATTGTGCACTGACGCACTTTGCTCGTCGTAAAAATCGAGACAAACATAAATGGGATTTAGCCTGTGATTTTGCCATTAACCCCTTGCTGGTTAAGGAAGGGTTTCGCCCGCCTTTAGATGTGCCTATTTTTAGTAAATATGAAAGCATGATTGCGGAAGAAATCTACCCAATGATTGATGACAGCATTGATACTGAACCAATGGATCAGCATTTGTATGATGATAATCCCAAAGAAGATGCTAATGAATCCGATGGCGGCATGCGCGAAGATGCCCTGGACGGCGAGAAAGATAACTCGACAGGCAAGGATGGAAGTAGCAAACAATCATCAGTAGGCACACATTCTGATGACTTAGCAGAGCAGCCTGAGCCACTCACCCCAGATGAAATGCAATCTTTAGCCAGTCAGTGGCAAAAAAATCTTGCATCAAGTGCTCAGCTGGCACAGCAAGCCGGTAAGCTCGATGGCGAGTTTGCCAAGCTGATTGACTTTTTCTTGCAGCCTCAACTCTCTTGGCAATCACTTTTGGCACAATACATGTCTAGTCTTGCTAGGGATGATTTTTCCTATGCTCGAGCTTCTAGAAGAAGTGGTGATGCGATTTTACCTTCGCTCAGATCTAGTCAAATTGACATGACTGTGGCGATTGATACTTCAGGATCCATTTCCCAGGATGAAATCGATGAATTTGTCTCAGAAATTAACGCCATTAAAAGCAATATGCGCGCCTCAATCACACTCATTGCTTGTGATGAAAAGGTAAATCCAAATCTAATTTGGCGCTTTGAGGCTTGGGATGAGTTACAGTTTCCAGCTTCACTCGGGGGCGGCAAAGGAACTAACTTTAATCCTGTATTTGATTATCTAGATCAGCAAGATTCTGCCTCTAGCGTACTGATTTATTTTACTGATGCCAAAGGTAAATTTCCAGAATTTGAACCTAATTACCCCGTCATGTGGCTGGTGAAAGGCAAAGAGTCTATTCCTTGGGGATCGCGAATTCAGCTTAATTAATTATGCAAGATTTAACCCCTGAAGCACTAGAAGAGTACCTAGAGTTTAACACTCCGTTACTACTCGATGTTAGAGAGCAGTGGGAATGGGATAAGTGCCATTTTGATGAGGCAAAGCTATTGCCCATGGGGCAAATCATGGCCAATATTGATACCCTGGACAAAAACCAAGAAATGGTTGTTATTTGCCATCATGGTATTCGTTCTATGCAAGTCGTGCGTTATTTTGAATCGATTGGTTTTACAAGCATGATTAATCTACGTGGCGGTATCGATGCCTGGGCTAAAACGATTGATCATTCAATGGCTTTATACTAGACGCTGTCTGCTCGCTTCAAATAAGCTAATTCCTGTAGCTACCGATACATTTAAACTCTCAACATTGCCCTGCATTGGAATTAGAGCTAGCTGATCACAAGATTGCTTAGTAAGCTTACGAAGTCCTGTGCCTTCTGCACCCATAATTAATGCGGTAGGTGTTTTTAAATCAATTTGGTAGATAGAGGTTTCGGTTGAGCCATCTAAACCCACCACCCAAACATCTTCTTTTTGCAAAGCTTTGATAGTTCGAGCAAGATTGGTTACCTGAAAAATCTTAAGCTGATTTAGCGCGCCTGCCGAGGTTTTATGCACCAAAGCGTTAATCGGTGCAGAGCCGTCTTTATTGATCACCACACAATCCACACCAGCCGCATTAGCACTACGCAAACAAGCACCAAGATTTCTAGGATCTTGAATAGAGTCCAAAATTAGAATTAGTGGCGAGCCTTCTAGTCTTGATACAAACCCGATTAACTCATCTTGGTTGGGTAGGGTGGGGAGTAAAATTTCAGCAGCGATTCCTTGATGGGTTTGATTTTTAGTTAGCTTATCAAGCTGTTGCTTATTAGATTTAACGGTTTGAATATCTAGTTGATTGAGCTGCGAGGTGATTTGTGCAACTCTCTTATCGTTACGATTATCAAGAGTTAAAACTTTAACAAATCCTTCTGGGGCTGAATCAAGCTGAGCCTGAATGGCGTGAAAGCCAAAAATAACAATTGTTTTAGACATGGGTGATTAAGCTAGAGTTTGTGATCAAAAATTTCGATGTAAGCATCTTTTCTAAGTTTTTTAGTCCAGTTGCGAAAGTACAAGTTTTTCTTTTGGCGTATTAAGGCTGATTTAATCACTTTTAAGTGGTTATTAACCTGACGTCTTTCAATAACCTTGATTAATCTCCAGCCATTGCCCGCTTTAAAAGGTGCTGATAATTCTTGCACTTTTAGAGGTTTTAGCGCTTGCATGAAGGCTTTAGGTAGTCGTTTTTGTACGAGCCAATCAGACTCCCCACCATCTTTATAAGACTCATCTTGAGAATGAAGTTTTGCTAAGGCTGAAAAAGACGCGCCTTGTTGAATTTGGCTGGCTAAATCAGTCAAAAACTCTTGAATTAAATCATCTTGAGATTGCAACAAGGAGTCGGTTTTGTCGATTGTGCTAATCGCAATTTGAGCAATGCGAACTTGATCTTCCAGCGCCTGAGTGGCTGCTGGATTATCCTTTAGGGCTTGATCAATTTCTGCCTGACTTAAAGAAAGTTTAGCCTTGCTACTAATTAACTCCCTTAATCCGTTTAAAGAAAGTTTTTGTTGGATACTATCCATAATTTGCCCAAATTCAGGTCTTGTTTGCAGTTGTTTAAGGGTTAGCTTATTTTGCTTGGCAACTCGACTGAGCATATTGTTAATGGCACTAGATTTGGGCTTAACCCCCAATTGCGTTGCCTTTTCAATTTGCAAAAGGATGTCAATTTGTTGATTAAGTGTTTTTAACTTGCTCTCTTTAGACTGTTTGATATCGCTTTGCGTGTTAAGCGCATCACGCGTAATGAGATGGTCGTTAACAATGGCAACAATACTATTTGGTGCAGATGAGACACCAAGTGAAATAACCAGTGCCAATAAGGGTAGTTTGCTCATGTTAAAAGTCATCCAAATTAGCCAAGTAGTTTGGCACTTCATCTTCTAAGCGCTTATATAAGCTTGGCGAAGTGGTGGCGAGCCCCTTAAGTACCAGCTCAAAATTGGTAACATAGTCATAATCATTGCCACTCACGTGCTTTTTAAAGTGCGCTAAACGCAATGCCCAGCAGCAAGATTCATAGGCAATACCAGTGGTTTCTTTATTGGTAATTGAGTCAGTAATAGATCGGTTGATACCGGCAAATACATGCACTTGTTGGGTGATAGGGTAAGCACCGTAAAGCTCAGCTGACTTGATGGTATTGTCATCATGATGTGCCAGTGTTAAGAATTTTCTTGGATTTAAAATGTAGCTCATTGAACTGTCACGCTTATCAATTTTATTGGTTTCTGGATCGTACTGCAATGCATTGTTAAAAGTAAAATTGTCAAATGAAACATCAGCTGAAAGGGCAATATCAGAGTATTTTCTACGACTAACCAACACGCCAGAGCTATCCATATCAGTATCATCAATGTGACGTGTTTGTGCCGCCTTAAGACTTAAATAGGTGTCACCGGTTTCTTCATCAATAAAATCAGACTCAAGGCCTAAAGTAAAGTTATTGGCATTGCTGATTCTATCAATACCAGTAAATTTTTGTCCTGAAAACAAACCCTCGTAAGAGTCATTTTTATCAGCAGAATCAAAACTTGGTAGAGCGCTTTGGTCTTTTTTAGGTGTGTAGTTATAAGCCAATCTAGGTGTAAGTGTTTGAATTAAATCCGTACCAAATAAGTGGGTTTCTCTTTCAAGGAATAATTTTGAATCCAGTCCAAAACTATAAATAGAGCGAGACTCATCCGCTGCATTATCTAATGCATAATCTGTGGTGGAGAGATTGAGTTTAGGTGTTAGAGAATAAGCATTTGTTGTTATTGGACGAGAGAAATTAGCTTGAGCATGAGTACGCACTCCGGTATCAGTTGAGGTTTGGTGCTTAAAGTTAGTGCTAACTAGTGAGAGGTCAATTTTTCGGTTATCCATACCCTCAAAGGCTTTAGAGATTGATATCTCAGGTGCACGTGTATAAGTGGCAGTGCCATTATTAATTAACTGCTCATTTTCTGCAAATAGAGCAATTTCTAAGTTCTGCTCGGTGTCCGCATAATTAAGGTCAAGGTGCGAAAATAGCGCAGAGTCAGAGGTGTCGCCATGAGTTATTTCTTTAAAGTAGTTTTGATCAGAAACACGATTAGCTACTAAGCTTAATTCGGTTTTATCATTAAGTGATAAATCAACCGTAGAATTTAACAACCAACGCTTATTGCTTGTAATGTCATCTTCATTTAAGTAATGACCCTCGATTTCAAAACGACCATCATCTAAGTATTTATTGCCAGCAATCAACTGACGATATTTACCTTCCACCACACTGCCACGACTTGAAAGCTGGTTAAGCGTTAGTAAGAAATCGCGATCTGGGGCGATGTTAAAATAATATGGAATTCTAATTTGGTAGTTATTTTCTTCGCCAGCAACTGACTCATCATAGCTACCAAACCCAGGCGCTAAGAAACCAGAACCTCGTCCTTCAAGCACCCATTCATGATGAGGTGCATAAAATACTGGAACACCTAAAAACTCCACCACGACATCATCCGCAACACCACGATTAGTATCTGAATTAAGTGTAATTTGGTCAGCCTTCATTTGCCAATCAGTGTTTCCCAAGGGGCACAAAGAATAGCTAACGTCGTCAAAAACCTGCTGAGTACCATCATTAACAACCTGACTGGCCTGACCATTCATCTTGGTATCTGGATAGTGAAACTGAACTTGGTTTAACGTAGTGTGTGTAATCTCATCTTGTTTTTTGATCACAGCACTCTTACCCACAAACATCAATTCGTCATCTTGAAATTTAACTTGACCCTTGGCTGTTGAAGTTTTGCTAGATTTTTTAATTTGAATTTCATCAGCACTTAGATAATAAGCACTGGAATTGAGCGCGACATTACCTGTTAATAGGTAAGTATCCCCCTTGGTAATCTCACTATGATCAGCAACCACATCTAAGTTTTTGTCAGTTGAAAGAGTTTGTTTAGGGAAAAGCAAGCGACTATCCTCACAGCTGAGTGAATACCCTTGGGCGCTAGCAGTTGTTGAGAATAAGATAAATGAACAAAGGACAAGTGAGTTTTTCATACTAATCATGTTTTTTTAAAATTCATTTATTTTAACATCAACTAAATAGCAAATAGCCTGCATATATTAGTTACATAGCTAGGACTTTATTTGGGTAAAATAACTCAGGTTTTTAACAATAATGGAAGCATTTAAATGGCTTGGAACGACAACAACAATCAAAACCCTTGGGGTGGCAACAATCAAACACCACCAGAATTAGACGAGGTGATTAAAGAATTTAAAAGTAAATTTAACGGTATATTTGGTGGCAATAAGCCCACTGGATCAACAGCAGCTCCCACTGCGCCACAAGGCAGTGTGAAATTTATCATTATTGTTGCACTACTAGTTTGGACGTTATCAGGCATTTATATTATTGATCCCGCTGAAAAAGGTGTTGTTTTGCGTTTTGGTGCTTTCCAAGAAGAAACAGCCCAAGGACCTCACTGGCACCTACCATTTCCTATTGAAACTTTAAACAGAGTTAACGTAGAGCAAATTAGAACAGCAGAAATTGGCTACCGTAATGTAGTTAAAGGCAGTCGAAACTTTGGCGGTAATGTTTCTTCGGAATCACTCATGCTTACTAAAGATGAAAATATGATTGACGCTAAGTTTGCGGTTCAATACAAAATTAATGACGCTCAAGCTTATTTATTTAATGTGGCCAATCCAGATACAACGTTACGTCAAGTATCTGAAAGTGCCATTCGTCAAATGGTTGGAAAAAATACCATGGATTTCATCTTAACAGAAGGTCGAGTTAGCATTGCTGATGACATTAAAGAAAGATCTCAAGAGTTGCTAAATCTATACCAAACAGGCTTGCAAATTACTACAGTTAACATGCAGGATGCTCAGCCACCTGAGCAAGTTCAAGCGGCTTTTTCTGATGCAGTAAAGGCTCGTGAGGATAAGCAGCGTTTAATCAACGAATCGCAAACTTATGCCAACGATATCTTGCCAAAATCTCGTGGTTTAGCAGCAAGATTACTTGAAGAATCTAAAGCCTATAAATCAGAAGTTGTTTCAAAATCTGAAGGTGAATCTTCAAGATTTAAACAAATTTTAGCAGAGTATGAAAAGGCGCCAGAGGTTACTAGAGAGCGTCTTTACCGTGAAACAATGGAAGGCGTGTTAGCAACTACTAGTAAAGTCGTGGTCGATTCAAAAGCCAACTCAATGATGTATCTGCCAATCGACAAGCTAATCAACAGTAAGCAAAATACCACCCAAGCAACTTCTCAATCAAGTCAGGAGCAGGCGCAAACGCCTAATGATGCAAGAAATGTTTTTCGTAATAGAGGAGTAAGATAATGAAAAAATTTGGATTAATTATTGTTGCCGCATTATTTTTCGTTCTTAGTTCGGCGTTATATACTGTGGATGAAACTCAAACAGCCATCAAGCTTCGTCTAGGTGAAATTGTTAGTGTTGAGAAAGAGGCAGGGCTAAAGCTGAAAATGCCATTTGTAAATAACGTGGTTAAGTTTGACGATCGTGTACAAACCCTTGATGCACCGTCTGAGCGTTTTTTAACCGGTGAAAAGAAAAACGTTATTGTTGACTCATATGTTAAATGGCGTATTAGTGACGCAGAGCAATTCTACAAATCAACCGGTGGTAATCTAGCCCGTACTAATAATCGTCTTGCACAAATTATCAAAACAGGGTTAAAGAGTGAGTTTTCAAAACGTACTATTGCCGATGTTGTCTCAGGTGAGCGTAGTGAAATTATGTCAAATATTGTAAAGCTTGCTAAAAATGATATTAGTCAATTTGGTATCGAAATTGTGGATGTGCGTATTAAACGTATCGACTTATCTCAAGAGGTTTCAAACTCGGTTTACCGTCGAATGCAAGCAGAGCGACAGCGTGTAGCAAAAGAGTTTAGATCTAAAGGTGCTGAAGAAGCTGAAATTATTCGTGCAGCAGCAGATAAAGAAAGAACTATTATTTTGGCTGATGCTTACCGTGACTCTGAAGTAATTCGAGGTGAGGGCGATGCAATCTCAGCCGGAAACTATGCGCAAGCTTATAGTCAAAATGCTGATTTTTATTCATTCTATCGTTCATTAGAATCTTATAAAAAATCATTTTCTAATCAAAATGATATTATGGTGTTAAACCCAAATACAGAGTTCTTCCGTCACTTTAATCCAGAGGTTAAATAACGAATTTATGAATACCTGGCAGCTACCTGAAGGTATTGACGAGTTGAGTGGCGAGCAAGCGCTCAATTTTGAAATATTGCGACGTCAACTAATAGACCTATATACTAAAAAGGGTTTTGGCTTAGTTATTCCACCTATGGTAGAGCATGTGGATTCACTGCTTTTAACCAGTGATTCGGTTAATGAGAAAACCTTTAAATTTTTAGATCCTGTTAGTGGCAAGATGCTTGGCGTACATGCAGACATTACTCCACAAATTGCCCGTATTGATGCGCGAAGAGCTAGCAATAATGTTGAAAAATATTGCTACATTAACGCCATCCTGCAAACCAGTGCGGATGATTTTTATGATTCACGATCACCTATTCAGGCGGGCGCAGAACTATACGGATCTGATAAAACCTCAGCTGACGTTGAAGTGATTGAGTTAATGCTAGAAAGCTTAAAAATTCTATCAATTGACTCAATCGTTATTAGTCTTGGTAATGTTGCTATCTTTGATGCGCTTATTGCGCAAGAATCGCTAAATTCAGATCAAGCAAGTGAGTTGCGTCATATTTTTGCACATCGCTCATCTCCGGACTTGCAAGTGTTTATTGAAAAATATACACTGGTCAATGCAGCCTTATTTGAATCCCTAATTAAGTTAGAGGGTGATCACACCGCACTAGCAAAAGCCACAGAATTATTTGCAAATTTTCCAGATGCACTCAATGCAATTGAAGATTTACAAGCAATCGATCAAGCACTGAAGAATATCAACATACAAGCAAGCTATGATTTGGCTGAGTTACAAACCTATGAGTATCATACCGGGGTTGTATTTTCAGCTTACAGTCAAAAATACTCTAAAGCTCTAGCACAAGGTGGGCGTTATAACGGTATTGGCGAGTCTTTTGGTCAGTCAAGAGCAGCCACAGGATTTTCATTTGATTTGAAGTTTTTATCTCAATCAAAATAGTTATCATTAAAAACAAATTAAACAGTTAGGAATTAATATGTCAAAAAATGTAGTGATCATCGGCACACAATGGGGCGATGAAGGAAAAGGAAAGATTGTTGATTTAATTACAGATAAAGTATCTAGTGTTGTGCGCTTTCAAGGCGGACACAATGCAGGACACACCTTGGTAATTGACGGTCAAAAAACAGTACTACATTTAATTCCCTCTGGCATCTTGCGTGATAACGTAGAGTGCTTAATTGGCCATGGTGTTGTTTTATCTATGTCAGCTCTTATTAAAGAATTGGGTGAGTTAGATGAGGCTGGTGTGGATGCGCAATCACGCTTAAAGATTGCTCCGGGTTGTCCACTCATTATGCCGTATCACGTAGCCCTTGATAATGCTCGTGAAGCAAAACGTGGTAAGGCTGCAATCGGCACAACTGGTAATGGAATCGGCCCAGCTTATGAAGATAAGGTAGCGCGTCGCGGGTTACGAGTTGGTGATTTACTTGATCTTGAAGCTTTTGCAGAGAAGCTGAAAGATGTCATGGAATACCATAATTTTGCACTAACGAATTACTACAATGCGCCCGCACTAGATTTTGATACAGTATTGGCACAAGCATTAGAGCAAGCCAAAGTTGTAATTCCAATGATTACAGACGTTACCGAGCAAATTCATCAGCATATTGCCAATAACGAAAACATCTTATTTGAAGGTGCGCAAGGCGCACTATTAGATATTGATCAAGGCACTTACCCATTTGTAACTTCATCTAACACCACTTCAGGCGGTGCAGTAACTGGTTCTGGTGTTGGTGTAACAGACATTGACTATGTATGCGGTATTGTTAAAGCCTACACCACACGTGTTGGTGGTGGTCCATTCCCAACAGAGTTGGTTTACGATGTTGCAATCGATAAAGGCGATGCAATTGGCAAAGTGCTAGGCACTGTTGGCCATGAGTTTGGTGCAACTACCGGACGTCAGCGTCGTTGTGGTTGGTTAGACATGGTAACCCTTAATCGCTCATTAAAGCTTAATGCAGTAACCGGAATTTGCCTAACAAAACTAGACGTGCTTGATTCTCTAGACAGTATCAAAATTTGTACTGGTTATAATTTAAATGGCAGTCTAACAACAACACCGCCATACGATGCACAAGGCTATGCCGATGCAGATCCAATCTATATTGAAATGCCTGGCTGGAATGCATCAACCATTGGCACCGATTCTTTTGACTCTCTACCGATTGAAGCGCAAAACTATATTCGTAAAATTGAAGAGCTTTCAGGCTTGCCAATCGATATTTTATCAACAGGACCAGATCGTAACGAAACACTGATCCTTAACAACCCATTTGCAGAGTAATCTATGAGCGATCCGCACCAAAAAAGAGAGGCAAAGAAGTACGATAATCCCATTCCATCAAGGGAGCACATCCTGTCTTTTTTCAAGAAAAAGCCATTATCAAAATATGACTTATTCGACTTACTAGAAGTAGAAGGCAAACAAAAAAAACCATTAACACACCGCCTAAAAGCCATGGTTCGAGATGAGCAGCTGGATTATAACAAAGACGGGGACTTTATCATTTTCGATCCAAATGCAGGTATTAAAATTGGTACGGTAGTTGCTAATCCTAAAGGTTTTGGTTTTTTAAAGCTAGAAGAAGGTGGTAAAGATTTAAGACTAAACTCACGCCAAATGCAGCTAGTTTTTCATGGTGACAAGGTTAAGGCGCGCTTAATCAGCAAGCGTGGTGATGCAAAAATTATTGAAGTATTAGAAAGTGTTAAGTCTGTTGTGGCTCGATTGCACATTACTGAAGAGGGTGCTCACGCCGTGGTTGATGACAAGCGCATTCGTAATAACATCAATATTCCAAAGATTAGTGATGAAAACACCAATGAGCAAATTGTTGTCGTTGAGATCACCAAATCACCAACATTCAAATCATTAGCAGAAGGCAGAATTGTCCATATTCTAGGCTCATACATGGATGAAGGTGTGGAAACTGACGCAGCTTTATATCGTAACGGTATTCCGATTGATTTTTCAGACGAAGCCTTAGCGCAAACTGCCAAAATCCCAGCTGAAGTAACCAAGCAAGATAAGGCAGGTCGTGTTGATATTACTGACATGAAGCTAGTCACGATTGATGGTGAAGACTCTAAAGACTTCGATGATGCAGTATTTGCCGAATCTACTGCCAACGGTTGGAAGTTAGTAGTCGCTATTGCTGATGTTTCTCATTATGTTGCTGAAGGTACGGCACTAGATGCGGATGCTATTGAACGAGGTAATTCAGTTTACTTCCCGCGTCGAGTAGTACCAATGCTACCTGAAGCCTTATCAAATGGCCTATGCTCCATTAATCCTGGTGTAGAGCGTCTATGTATGACTTGTGAGATGAACATTGATGCAGACGGAAATTTGCTTGATTATAAATTCTACCCAGCAGTTATGTTCTCACATGCGCGCTTAACCTATACCAAAGTAAGTGACATTTTAGAGCATGACAATCAAGAATTGAAAACTGAATTTAAGCCTGTACTAGACAACTTAAACGATCTTTACGATCTTTACAAAGTGTTAAAAGCTGCTAGAACCAAACGTGGTGTAATGGACTTTGACCGCATTGAATCGCAAATCCTATTTAATGATAACGGAAAAATTGATAACATCATTGCTCGCTCAAGAAATGATGCACACAAACTAATTGAAGAATGCATGCTTATGGCCAACCAGGCTACAGCAAAATTCTTAGGTGAAAATAAAGAAGATTTCTTATACCGAATCCATCCAAAACCAACCGCTGAAAAAGTAGAAGTAACCCGCCAATTCTTAACGGCCGTTGGATTAACACTTGAAGGTGGCGATCAGCCAGACTCTAAACACTTTGCTAAAGTGCTAGAGGACGCCAAAGGGCGAGATGATGAAAATATCATTAAAACGGTGGTGCTTCGTACCATGAAGCAAGCGGTATATACACCGGCTAACGAAGGTCACTTTGGCTTGGCATTTGATGATTACACTCACTTTACATCGCCAATTAGAAGATATCCAGACCTACTAGTACACCGCGCTATTAATCGTGTGCTGAACAAAAAAGAACCATCATTTGTTGGTAAATTGGTCAAAAAAGTAATTGGCAACAAAGAGAAAAAACCTTCTAAAAAGATGGTCGAGCTGGGTGCAAGCTTATCAGTTACTGAGCGCCGTGCTGATGAAGCCTCTCGTGATGTTGAACAGTGGCTTAAGTGTGAATACATGCGTGACAAAGTTGGCGAAACATTCAACGGTGTTATTTCAGGCGTTGCTGGCTTTGGTATTTTTATCGAACTAACTGAAGTATTTGTCGAAGGTATGATTTCAGTACGAGATCTTCAAGATGATTACTACAATTTTGATGACGTTCATCACCAGCTAAAAGGTGATCGCACTGGTAAAGTATTCCGCTTAGGTGACACCATTAAAATCCAAATTGCCTCGGTTAATTTGGATGACAGACAAATGGTGTTTATTCCAGTCGACTAATAAATATCATAAACAGATTGCTACAATAAGACTGCATGCATATAGAAATCGTAACAGCAGACTACCTTAATAAATCACATAAAACTGATTTGCAGTCGTTACTTAGTATGTATGCAAAAGATCTAATGGGTGGCGGAAGACCTCTTGAGCAGAATATTGTAGGTAATGTTGTAACTGAATTATCAAAGCTTAGTCATGCCTTTAGTGTACTTGTCTATGCCGATGGCAAGGCTGTAGGATTTTCCAATTGTTTTGAATTGTTCTCAACATTTCTATGCAAGCCATTAATAAATATTCACGACTTGGCTGTCATCGACAGTCACAGGGGGCTAGGCATAAGCCAGATGATTTTGCAAAAAATAGAAGACATAGCAATAGAAAAAGGTTGTTGCAAGGTCACGTTAGAAGTTCTTAGCAAAAACGAGACCGCAAAAGCTGCCTATACAAAGTTTGGATTTTCAGATTACCATTTAGACACAGACACAGGGAGCGCCCTGTTCTGGCAAAAAACACTTTAACTTAGTATAAAAAACTAATCCAGCTCGGTTCTGAGCATTGCACCGTTACTAGCATTTCTAACTAGTAATCGATATTGCTGTAACCACTTAGAGCTTAGAGTTTTCTTAATTGGCTTGAAGTTAGCTTTTCGAGTAGCAATCTCATCTTCTGATAAGTCAACACTTAGGATGTATTCATCCACATCAATGTGAATTTTATCACCATCTTTAAGTAAGCCAATCATGCCGCCTTCAGCAGCTTCAGGAGAAACATGCCCAATAGAAGCGCCACGTGTCGCACCTGAGAAACGACCATCAGTAATAAGGGCGACTTTATCACCCAAGCCCATACCCATAATTAGCGATGTAGGTGCAAGCATTTCCTGCATACCAGGTCCACCTTTAGGCCCCTCATAACGAATAACTACCACATCTCCAGCTTTAACTTTGCCACCCTTAATGCCATCAATGCAATCATCTTGAGAGTCAAAACAAACCGCACTACCAGTAAATACACGATCACCGGTAATGCCGGCGGTTTTAATCACTGCACCTTGCTCTGCCAAGTTGCCATACAAAATTGCCAAACCGCCTACTTTAGAATATGGATTGTCAATGGTATGAATAATATTGGTATCTTTAATCTCGGCACCACTGATTTTTTCATACAAAGTTTCGCCACTAATGGTTGGGTTGTCGATTAACACCTCGCCACGTTTGTTCATCTCGTGCATCACCGCATTAACGCCACCGGCAGTGTTAATATCTTCCATATGTACAGTTGAAAGCGAAGGAGAGATCTTAGCAATATGCGATACGTTTTTACTAATTTTGTTAATATCACTAAGCTGAAAATCAGAATTTGCCTCTTGCGCAATAGCCAACATATGAAGCACAGTGTTAGAGCTACCGCCCATGGCCATGTCAACAGCAAAGGCATTGCGTACAGCGTTATCATTTAAGATATTTTGCATGTTGAATTTATCTCGATCTTCCTGATTTTCCATTAAGGCAATTTCACAAACACGGCGAGCCGCCTGACGATAAAGCACTTCACGCTCAGGTGTCAGTGCCAAAATAGTGCCGTTACCTGGAAGGGCGATGCCCATTGCCTCCATTAGCGTATTCATAGAATTAGCAGTAAACATACCCGAGCAACTACCGCCACTTGGGCAAGCATTACACTCAATATCTTTAAGCTCATCATCAGAAATTTTGCCTGTTTCATGCTTGCCAACCGCTTCAAAAGCGGTGGCTAAATCAATTGCTGTACCGTCTTTTGTATGGCCTTTTTTCATCGGGCCACCTGAGACGAATACTGTCGGCACATTAACACGTTGAGCGCCCATAATCATACCGGGTACGATTTTATCGCAATTTGGAATAGCAATCATTGCGTCAAGCTTGTGTGCGTTCATCACCGTTTCAATCGAATTGGCAATGAGCTCTCTTGAAGGCAATGAAAACAACATACCGTCATGTCCCATGGCGATACCGTCATCCACACCAATAGTGTTAAACTCAAATGGCACGCAGCCGGCAGCACGAATCTCATCTTTAATGATGGCTGCCACTTTATCCAAGAAATAATGGCCAGGAATAATCTCAATAAAAGAGTTGGCAACACCAATAAAAGGCTTGTCAAAGTCTTCATCTTTTAGCCCAGTTGCTCTTAATAAAGAACGGTGCGGTGTTTTATCAAACCCTTTTTTTACTGTATCACTTCTCATTTTCTTGTTTTCGAATAAATAAAATTTAAATTTTAGACTAAAATAGGCGTCTCTCATTAAAGTTTTAGATGCGTATATTGTGGATAAGGTCAGTCAAATTTTAAATTTAATCCAGCCTTTTGTTGACGAGGGCAAAATTTTATCTAGAAGCAAAGATGAGATTGAGCAAAATATTAATGATTTTGTCTTGTTATTTAATGATGACCAGCTCATTGCCTGCGCAGGGCTTAAAGATTGCCAAGAAGGTGCTGTGGGTGAGATTTATTCGCTTGCTGTAGCTCAGAATGTCCAAAATAAGGGGCTTTCAAAGAAACTACTAACCAAGATACTAGAAAGTGCAAAACAAAGACAATTTGCCAAAATTTTTGCACTGACTAAATTTGGCACAAATTGGTTTACAAAAAATGGCTTTACCCAAATGCAAATATCCGATCTTCCAAGTAAGCGCCAACAATATTTTAATCACGATCGCAACTCTTCAATCTTTTTTAAGGATGTAAACTAATGCAAATTAACGAGCGTATTCGTGGCTACTTGCCAGTTGTTATCGATATTGAAACAGCAGGATTTAATCATCAAACTGATGCAATGCTTGAGATTTGCGCGGTCATTATCGGCATCGATGAAGCTGGTAAATTTTACTCAAAAGAGCCTCAGCATTTTCACACCGAGCCTTTCAAAGGCGCAAATCTTGAGCCTGCTGCTTTAAAATTTAACGGCATTGATGTAGATAATCCGCTACGTGGCGCTATTAGTGAAAAGCTGGCATTAAACGATATGTTTAAAACCATTCGTACTGAGATGAAAGAAGAGAATTGCACACGTTCAATTTTAGTAGGGCATAACGCTTTTTTTGATTTAGGATTTTTATACGCTGCTAGTGATAGATCAAAACTTAAAAACCCTTTTCACCAATTCTCCACCATTGATACAGTTAGCTTGTCGGCACTTGTATATGGTGAAACAGTTTTGGCCAAGGCTATTGCTAAAGCCGGCATCGAATTTGACAACACCCAGGCGCATTCAGCACTATATGACACAGTTAAAACTGCAGAGCTATTCTGCCAGATCTTTAACAACCATCAATTTGCTGAGATTTCAAAAAACTGATTAAACTTTACTCGCTCTTTTTGTGCTTGATGAATATCCATTAACTCAAACTTAACTTTTGCATTTGGCTGTTTTTGTGCAAGCTTTGCCAGGTCTAATGAAAACACCGTGCCAATCTTTAGATAGCCACCAATCGTTGGCGCATCTTTTAATAGGATGATAGGCAAACCGTTAGTGGCAATCTCAACACTGCCGTAGCTCATGCCTTCAGAGATCATTTTGTCTTTTTTAATCGCAATAGGCGCACCATCTAGCCGACACCCAGTACGATCATTGGCCTGACTAACACGATAGCTTTGACTAAAAAATAAGGTTTTTTGAGAGTCGCTAAAGATGTCATACTGATAGCTGGGTAACAGCCTTAAAGCAATATCATGATCATAATTAGGAAGATATTGTGGCACCATAAAACGCGCCAATTGACCACTCGAAGGCTGGCAAGACAATACGTCATTTTTGGCTAATTTTGTGCCAATATTTTCACGCAAATTAATTGATCTTGAGCCATACAACACGGGTGTCTCAAACCCTCCTTTAACAGCTAAATAAGTACGTATACCGTGAATGGGTAAATTCCAACTTAATACATCTGATTTCTTAATCTGGATATTGCGCCAAATTGGCGCCAGTTGGCCGTTGATTTTAAAGCCAAGATCGGCACCACAAACGCAAATAAGCATATCATCAAGTGCTTTAAGCTCAACCCCTCCAAACGTAATTTCCAAAACCGCATTGTTAAAGTTATTCTCAAGTAAATAATTAGCCCAACTAAAGGCATGCTCATCCATCACCCCAGACTGACTCATGCCATAAGCGCCATGACACAGACGCCCATAGTCTTGAATGGTGGATAAAAACCCTGGCTTGATAACTTTAAAGCTCATAGTTCGCCACCAAATTTAAGATACTCATTTCGAGTAATTGAATAAAACTTAACCCGATCGCCAGTTTTAAATTTCTCTAAATTTTCAGGCTTGTCGAGTGACAGATCAAGCAAAGTTCTGCCAATGATATTCCATCCACCTGAAGAATCACTAGGATAGACAGCCGTTTGGCTATCGGCTATCCCCACGCTACCTGCAGGAATCTTAATTCTTGGTGTTGCCAAGCGCGGCGCTTGAATGCGAATATCAACCTCGCCCAAAAAAGCAAACACTGGACTAAAGCCAATTGCATGCACCAAATATTCATTTGAGCTATGAAGCTGGATAAACTCATCAAGTGATATATTTTTTTCAGCCAATAGCCTTTCTAAATCCAATCCTGTTTCAAAACCATAATAAACTGGAATGTGAATCAAGTTTGACTGCTGATTTGAGTCTGAAAACTCAAAACCCTCAAGCATGGCTTGCACGTCAGCTGAAAATTTAAAATAGCTAGCTTTGCTCAAATCGTAGCTTACTAAAAGCGAAGTATAAGAGGGTGTTAGATCAATAACAACATCAGAAAACTGATTTTTGAGCGCATTTGCAAAATTTGCGATATTTTTAGGTAGTGAATTATCGATCTTATCACCAAAGTAAATCAGTATCGAGTTTTCCCCTGCTAGAATGATTTTATGCATTTTTAAGCCGTTTTAGCGCCTCGACAGAGGCCTTATTGTCACTATGAAAGCAAATTGTATCAATTTTGAAAGATTTATCATCAGAAAATCGATGATATTGCTTAATAATGGCATCCACACCCTCCAAAACAGCATTTTGCTCACTACGAGGTATCATGTGCACACCGCTATAGGCTCGATCTGCAAAAACTTCATGCAAAAAACCGCCATTATCAATATTGTCGAAATTTTTAAAATGTGCTTCATTGCCCGCTTGTATCACTAAAGATAATTTAGTATCAATTGATTTAATCACTCGGCAAATAACAGCCAAAACCGAGCTTTGGTGTGTCATGTCGTGATACAACGCACCATGTGGCTTAATGTAGTCTAGCGTTGCACCGTGCTGATGACAAAGATTTTGAAAATGAGTCACTTGAGTATGTATCAAATCAAACAATGCCTCATCTGACAAACCTTGGCTAACACGCCCAAAATTTTCTTGGTCATCATAACTAGGATGAGCACCAATTTTAACGTTATTTTCTAGCGCCAGCTCAATCGCGCTAATCATGCTGTGATCATCACCCACATGTCCGCCACAAGCAATATTTGCCATCGCAATAAGCGGCATTACTTGTGTATCTGGATTAGGGCTCAAACACTCCCCAAGGTCACAATTAATCATTAACATAGGTACAAATTATAAAGTAATGAAGAGCTAAAATATGGCAGGATTAATTGGCTACATCGGCGCCTTAGCAGATGATTTATCCGCAGTTGCCGCTAAGGTTTCAGCGGGTGCTATTGATGATATCGCAAATCAAACGGCTAAATCATTATCTAAAACAGCAGGTATCTTGATTGATGATACGGCCACCATTCCGCAATACGTAAGCAATACAGCGGCAAAACGAGAACTGCCGGTTATTTGGAAAATTACCAAAAAATCATTACGCAACAAATCCCTCATGATTCCAATCGCCATACTTATTACTTATTTTGCGCCGTGGATTATGGCGCCAATATTAGTACTAGGCGGCTCATATTTAGCCTATGAGGGCACAGAATCACTTGGTGAGAAATTAGGCTTCATTAAAGAGCATGACCACGCACATGAACACTCTATACCAGACACGCAAGATTTAAGCGCAGCAGAGGATGTAACAGTGAATTCAGCAGTAAGAACGGATACCATTTTATCCATTGAAATTATCGCGCTTACTATTGCATCTGTGGCAACCGAGCCACTCTCAACCCAGCTAGGCGTACTCATCATTGTTAGTTTAATTGCCACCTTTGCTGTTTACGGCATTGTGGGCATGATTATTAAAATGGATGATGTGGGCTTTTATTTAAAAGAAAAGCAAAATAGCCTTTATCAAGGTATCGGATCTTTACTGATCAAAGGCATGCCAAGAGTATTGGCAACTCTAGCTTGGATTGGTATGATTGCGATGCTCATGGTCGGTGGTAGCATCATCATGCACAACATTGATCAACTGCATTTTTTGACATATTTTGGTCGAGAATTGCCATTCTTATTGCCGATTATCATGATGTATGTTGTTACCCCAATTAGCCTTGCTATGACAGTTGGTGTATTAATTATAGCCATTAGAAAACTCAGCCCATTTCAAGCTTAAATCAAAAGCTTGTCACTATATAATAATTATTAATTATCAACTCAAAGATACAGAAATAACATGAATCAAATTAAACAAATGTTCGAACTTCAACAAAAGCTTAATGATGCAACCAACGGCACCATCTGGACCGAAGGTGCTACTAAAGAAGGGCGTCAGATTTCGTGGTTACGCTGTATCTATATGGAGGCTGCTGAGGCAATTGACTCGTTTAATTGGAAGCATTGGAAAGATTTAGAGGCAAAGCCAGACCTTGAAAATGCCAAAGTTGAATTGGTTGATATTTGGCATTTTTTAATGTCTGAAGCCATTCATTTTGGTGATGCGGGTTTTGCTGAAATCTATAACGACATGAAGCCTGAGCGCGACACCGATCCTGAAAAATTAGTTGAGATTTTAGAAAAAATTATAGCCATCTCTGCCAGTGCCAATGTTGATCAATCTCAAAATTCTTTATACCAATTATTTGCATTATTCTTCCAAGCAATCGCACACATGGAAATGGACGTACCAGAACTGTACAAGCGCTATCTGGTGAAAAATCAGCTCAATACATTCAGACAAGACCACGGCTACAAAGATGGCTCTTATGTAAAGATGTGGGGTGAGGTAGAGGATAACGTTATCGCCTTTAAAATCATGGATGATAATCCCGATCTAACTCCTGAACAGCTCTACGAAAAATTAGAAAGCGCCTACCCAGCATAAAGCAATAATTTTTTAATTATGATCAATACAATTAAAACTGAAATTCAAAAAGTTATTATCGGTCAAGATAATTTGGTTGACAACCTGCTCATCGGTTTAATTACAGGTGGGCATATCCTGGTAGAAAGTGTGCCAGGACTTGCAAAAACCACCGCTATTAATACATTGGCAAAAGCCTTAGGTATTGATTTTAAGCGCATACAATTTACCCCAGACTTACTGCCTAGTGATCTTACAGGCTCTCAAATATACAACCCAAAAAGCGGTGAATTTAGCATCAAGCAAGGGCCAATTTTTACCAACCTTTTGCTGGCTGATGAGATTAATCGTTCGCCTGCCAAAGTACAATCTGCACTGCTTGAAGTAATGGCTGAAAAACAAGTAACCATTGCCAATGAGAGCTTTAAAGTTGATGAGCCATTTTTGGTTATGGCCACACAAAACCCGGTAGAGCAAGAGGGCACATACCAACTACCAGAGGCGCAGCTTGACCGTTTTATGCTAAAAACTGTTCTAGACTATAACACCCCAGATGAAGAGTTAGAAGTGGTTAATCGCGTAGCTGTTAATGGATTTGAGGCGGTTAATCAGGTGGCAAATATAGAAGATATTAGCGCCCTTCGATTGTCATACAAACAGGTTCATATGGATGAGGCGGTCAAACAATACATTATTGAAATTGTATTTGCAACACGCTATCCAGAAAACTATGGTCTGACTGATATCAAAGATCTCATTGAATTTGGCGCAAGCCCGAGAGCCAGTATTGACTTATTCAAAGCCAGCTGTGCTAAAGCGCTCATACGTGGCAATGATTTTGTCACGCCGCTCGATGTGGCAAGCATGGTGACCGAAGTTTTACAGCATCGAATTGTGCTTAGCTATCAAGCTCAAGCAGACAACATTAGTGCAGCTTCGATTATCCAAAAAATACTCAAGGCGATAAAAACACCCTAGACATTACCATGCTAGCTCAAGAGATACTACTACGCGCTAAAAAACATGTTTTTACCAACAAGTCAGCTGGAGAGTTATCAAAAATACGTGGTGAGGGATTAGATTTTTGCGAAATACGCCCGTATGAGGCTGGCGATGACATTCGTAAAATTAATTTCTCGGCCAGTGGTAAAACGGGCGAATTGCAAACCAATATCTTTAATGAGAACAAGCAAATCAATGTGGTGATTTGTATTGCACTATCGAGCAGCTTGCATTTTGGCTCTCAACGGCTTAAAAGTGAGGCCATTGCCGAGATTATTGCCCTTATAGGTTGCTCATCCATTAAACAACAAAACCAGACTCAGCTGGTCTTTTTTGCTGACAAAACTCAATCCTTATTCCAGCTTAACAATACCGGTGATGCGCTTCGAGCTATTGAGGCAATTTTGTCCTGGGATTTATTAAAAACCAAGTTTGATTTTCAAGAACTTAGCCACTACTTACTGCAACAGAAAAAATCAATGGCCTTTATTATTGGCGATTTTTATCATGATCATGACTATTCATTAATTGCACACAAACATCAGGCAAACGCCATAATTGTGCGAGATAAACTCGAGGAAAACCCTAACTTTGGCGCTGAGCTAGATTTAATTAATCCCGAGCATGGAGGCTGTGTTAAAGCAAATATTGGCAAAAAATTGGCTTTAAAGTATCAGACTAAACTGCACAATCAGGATAATAAGCTTTTCTCACATTTTGCCAAGCATCGCATCAATGCTGGCAAACTCTATACTTGTGATAATGCCTTTATCAAGTTAAGCCAAATTCTACGCTCATGAGTCAGTTAAAAGATATCAAGCCAATTGTTACCATTGCCGATGATTCGTTAATCTATTTTTTAGTGGTGGTTTTTATCGTACTGCTAGTCATTACCTGGGCTTATTGGCTAATGTCTAAATCTAGGCGCAATGAAGATAAAAAATTCGCTCTAGAACAATTGCAAAATCTTGATTTTTCAAATAGTAAAATCACCGCATACCACTTTAAAAAGTACGCGCAATACCTATGCAATGATGACAATCAAGCTCAGTTTGAGCAAATCAATCATGAGCTAGAAGCTTATAAATACAAAAAGCAAGTGGGCAGTCTTGATGCGAATTTAATACAAACAATCAAAGGCTTTATTCATGTTTAGCTTTGAATATCCTTATGTTTTGCTACTGCTTGTTTTGGCGGTTGCTTGCGTGTTGTTTTGTAAAGAAAAAAAACGGGCTATTTATTTTCCAAATACTGAGTTGCTTGGCAGTTTAACTAGATCTAGACAGTGGTTACTCAACACACTAAGACTGGCCATTCTTAGCTTGTTAATCATCGGCCTATCAAGTCCGATCAAAACTCAGCAAATCATATTGGACAACTCAAAAGGTCATGAAATATCCTTGATTTTAGACGCCTCCGGCTCTATGGCGCATCTAGACAAATTTAGAATTGTTAAAGCCATTATGGTTGACTTTATCTCAAAACGAAAAACTGACAAAATAGCGCTGAGTGTTTTTGCAGATTTTGCTTATACGGTTGTACCGCTAACTTATGACAAAAAAAGCGTTATCAAAATGCTGAGTAATATCGAAATTGGTGTTGCGGGTAAGCGCAAAACCGCACTGTATGAGGCGTTATTCTTAAGTTCAAAACTATTTAATAATTCTAAATCCAAGGAGAGAATTGCCATCTTGTTAACCGATGGCAAGGATAATACAAATAGTGTCCCTCTCGAGATGGCCATTGAGCGTGCTAAAGAAAACAAGATCAAGGTTTACACTGTTGCCGTGGGTGATCAGCGTGACTATAACGTCGATATTTTGTCGCACATTGCTAATAGCACAGGTGCCAAATTCTTCTCAGCAAATAGTCAAAAAAGCATTGAAGATATTTACAAGCAAATTAACCAGCTGGAAAAAAGTGAGATCAATATCAACAAATATGAAAAAAAAATCTACTATTTTCATTACCCACTTAGCCTAGCTTTGATATTTTTGTGGATTTATTTTTGGCGGAAAAATACATGGAATTTGAACAAATAGCGCCGCTATATTTAGCCATTCCTGTGTCCTTTCTATGGTTTTTTATTCATAGCAAGAATAGTCATATTGAAGACTTATTCTCAGCAGAAGTGCTGAACAAAATCAGCCTTAATAATCATAAAATATCGACCAAAACACGCTTAAGGCTACTACTATTAAGCATGTTGCTAATTTTATTAGCACTTAGCAGACCAACACTTGAAGCTGGAGAGATAAAGCTAAACAAACAACTTAGTGACGTGGTGATTGCTATTGATATGTCAAAATCCATGCTTGCAAACGACATCTACCCAAACCGCTTTGAATTTGCCAAAAACAAACTACTAGCAAGCCTTGATAATATTGAAAACACTCGTCTGGCAATTTTAGGATTTGCCAATCAGGCATTTTTAATATCGCCACTAACAGATGATTTAAATAGTCTTAAATTTCTAATTAAAAATCTACGCTTAGACAGCATCAGCCTCACCGGAACCAGTGTAGCTAACATTCTAAACTCAGCCAATGACTTGTTTGACAATAGCAGCAACAAGCAATTATTATTATTGACCGATGGTGGTGATAGTAACAATTTTGAAGATGAAATTGACTATGCAATCGACAATAATATACAGGTGTTTGTATTTGACATCTCCTCCGAACGTGGCAGTAGTATTCAAACTGAAACAGGCAGTTTGAAAGATACTCATGGCAATCTGGTGATTGTTAAGGAGAATCTAGAGATTAAAAATCTGACTAAAAAAACCCAGGGAGATTACCTAAAGTACACGCTAAACAAGCATGATTTGTCAGTATTTATCAACCACTTTAAACAACATTCAAGCAGTAAAAAAACAAGCATAATTCAAAAACGTCAATTATTCTACTACCCCTTGTTACTTGCGCTGTTTTTGCTGTTTTTTGCTTTTTTCTCATTACCGAAAAAATCATGAAATTTCTATTGTTACTACTACTATCAATTAACACACAAGCCGGACTGTTTGACTTTGTTAGCATTCATCAAGCTAATAAAGCCTATGAAGATCAAAATTATCAACTTGCAGGGGATAAATTTAGCAAAATAAACAATGATGCTGCGCTATTAAATCAGGCGAATAGCCTATATAAACAAGGCTTATATAAACAATCGCTAGAAAAATACCAAGATATTAAGCAAACAGATTTAACCTTTGATCGTTTATATAATTCTGGCAATGCATATGCCAAATCAGGCAAAATCAATGAAGCGATTGAAAGCTACCAGGAAGCACTAACAATCAAAAAAGATGAAGACGCCTTATTTAACCTAGAGCTACTCAAAAAACAAAAAAGAAAGCGTAAAAAAAATAACAAAGATAAAAACAAGAAAAATAACAAACAGAAGAAAAATTCTCAAAAAAATAAAACCAAAGAAAAGCCAAAAAACAAGCAACAACAAAGAAAGAAACTCAATACAATCAAACAACAACGCTGGGAAAAATCACTCAATAAAGAACTTAGAACACTTATGATTCCTCTAACCAAACAACATGATAAAAATGCACAAAATCCTTGGTAGTCTGCTCTTATTGATTAGTGCACCTGTACTCAGCCTTAGTACAGCAAGCGTCAATCAATCGTGGTTTTATCCAGGCGATCAAGTGGTTTTAACCATTAGTTCAAATGGCAATAATATTATCTTTCCTAGTATTCAAGCAATTGAAGAAAATCCTGTTTTATATACGAGTAATGCTCAAAAAATTAGCATTATAAATAACCAGCGCTCCAGGCAAAGTAGCAAATCATTTGTTATTAAACCCCATGAAAGCTTAACCATACCCGCCTACACAGTTATGGTAGATGGTAGCGAGCAAACCACTCAACCAATTGAAATCACCCTTAAACAACCCACTCAAACCAAAGCTGGGGATGATCACATCTTAGAAATTGAAACAAACAAACAAACGATGTTTTTAGGAGATGAGCTCGAACTGAAAGTGACCTTTAAAGAGAGAAAGTCACCCTCAATGGGCGATCAAGTCAGTATTATCATGCCAGAAGTTAAAGGCTTGCTGTTCATAAAAAAACCCAAGTCTAATCAAACTACTGATGAAGATTACAACATTCATACATTAATTTATCGAGTCAGTGCTGATGACTTTGGCAATTTTACCATTCCAAGTGTGGTGGCCAATATCGCTAAGCGTAGTAACAATGTCTTTGGCGGATTTTCCTCACTAGGCCAGACTGATCGAATTAAAAAAATACACTCCAATTCACTAACTCTAAAGGTTAAGCCACTGCCAGAGGCGCTTAGAATATTTGGCAATCTAAAGATAAAAGCCAACATTGACAAAGCCAATATCAAGCAAGGACAGGCACTCAACCTAACCATTACAATCTATGGTCAGGGTAATTTTGAAGATATTGAAAAATACCATCTTGACATTGAAAATACTACTGTTTATAGCGACGAATCTGAATTTAGCTACAACCAATGGCAACAAAAATTTGCCATTGTTGCAGATCAAAATTTCACCATTCCAAGCTTTACACTAGACTATTTTGACAAAAATACTCAACGCAAAAAGAGCGTTACCACCCAGTCTATTGACGTTCAAGTTGAGGGCGCTCAAGCTGTGCAAAAGATCGCCAACAAGACAGTTAAAAAGACAGTAAACATGGCTGGCAATTTACCGGCTAACAATTTAAAATACATCTATCTGTTGCTAGGTGTTGTTATTGGCGGACTTATCAGCACCTTGCTTATCTGGTTTAAACATAAAAAGCCAAATACAGACAAAAATTTAACCAATCAAATCAAGCTTGCTAGGGGCGATAAAGCTTTGTTTAACTTGCTTTTGCCACTGAATATGGCTGAGTTAGCTGAGATATTACAACAATTAGAGGCGAATATTTATAAAAACGCCCAGCACAAAATTAGGAAAAAGGATATTATCAATGTCATCAAATCTGAACGTAAAACTCACTGAATACAGCCATGGACAAGGTTGTGGATGTAAGATCTCGCCTAAAGTTTTAGACACCATTCTAGAGTCATCACTCACAGATATTAACGATCAAAATTTATTGGTGGGCAACGCTTCTCGTGATGATGCTGCAGTTTATGATTTAGGCAATGGCGAAGCCATTATCTCTACCACTGACTTCTTTATGCCAATTGTTGACGACCCTTATACCTTTGGTCGTATTGCAGCCACTAACGCCATTAGTGATGTTTATGCCATGGGTGGCTCGCCCATTATGGCCATTGCAATTTTTGGCTGGCCGCTAGACAAACTACCACCCGAAGTTGGTCAACAAGTTATTGAAGGCGGGCGCAGCGTTTGTATTGAAGCAGGTATTTCTCTGGCAGGGGGGCATAGTATTGATGCACCAGAACCTATTTTTGGCTTGGCGGTTACTGGCAGGGTGGCAATCAAACATCTTAAAGAAAATTCAAAAGCACAAGTGGGTGACAAAATCTATCTAACCAAACCTTTAGGTATTGGTATTTTGACCACAGCGCAAAAACAAAAGAAAATCACCAAAGAGGATGAAACTCGAGCTATTGATACTATGTGTGAGCTGAATGATATTGGCGCCAAACTGGCAAAAATTGACGGTGTCAACGCCATTACTGATGTAACTGGGTTTGGCCTAGGTGGGCACTTGGTTGAGGTCTGTCAAGGCTCTAAAGTCTCTGCAACTATTGATTATCAAAAAGTACCAATTTTACCAAATATTAAAGATTATCTAGCTGACGGGTGCTCTCCAGGTGGCGCTCAAAGAAATTTTGATAGCTATGGGCACCACCTAAGCTCAATGAGTAGCGAAGTGCAATCTATCATTTGTGACCCGCAAACCAGTGGTGGTTTACTCATTATGGTTAATCATAAAGCCCAAACTGAATTTGAAAATACCATGCGCTCAGCAGGATTTACACTTGAGGCGATTGGCGAGATCATTGCCCAGAAACAAACCACGGTTAAAATCAATGCCTAAGACGCTGACTCAAATTGAAGATTTTCATACTTTAATCGTCAACCAAACTCCTTTATTTGATACACGTGCACCCATTGAATTCGCACAAGGCGCCTTTCCCAATGCACAAAGCCTACCACTAATGAGCGATGAGCAACGCGATCAGGTTGGCACGTGTTATAAAAATAAAGGCCAGGAGCAAGCCATTCAGCTTGGCCATGAATTAGTGCAAGGCGATATTAAGCAAGAGCGAGTTGATGCATGGCTTAAATTTATAAAAAATAATCCGAATGGTGCGTTATATTGCTTTCGTGGTGGTTTGCGTAGTCAAATCACACAGCAATGGATCTTTGAAGCCTCAGGTATTGACTATCCACGCCTAAAAGGGGGATACAAAGCGTTACGTCGATATTTAATCGATGAAACTGAGCGCATCATGAATCAAGTATCCCCTATTGTTATTGGTGGCCAAACAGGCTGCGGCAAAACTTTACTGCTCGAGCATATTAAACCCATGATTGATTTGGAAGGATTGGCCAACCATCGAGGCTCTGCATTTGGCAACACAACTACCGCTCAACCCACCCAAATTGCCTTTGAAAATGCATTGGCTAGCGAACTGATTAAAAAGCAAAATTATTCTCATTTGGTGTTTGAGGATGAGGGTGCTAATGTGGGTACAGTACACATTCCAGATTGTGTCAAAAACAAAACCTCACAGGCAAATTTGATCTTGCTTGATGCGACAACAGAGGAGCGCATTCAAGTAAGCATGGACGCCTATGTAATCAACATGTGTCAAAACTTTCTCGCCCAAGATCACATCAATGGTTTTAATAATTTTTCTAGTTATTGGCTAAGAAGTTTAGAAAAAATTCAAAAAAGATTGGGGCTTGAGCGCTATAAAGTAATGAAACTGAAAGTCGAGAAGGCTTTAGAGATACATCAAAATACCAATAGCTTTGATGGGTTCATCCCTGTGGTTGAATCATTATTGGTTGATTATTACGATCCAATGTACAGCTATCAAATTCAAAAGAAATTAAATCGAGTTGTCTTTAAAGGGAATCAATCAGAGGTGCTTGACTATCTCAACAGTCTGTCAATTTCTTGAGGTAATTTTAATATCAGTAATAGGCTTGGCTTGGCATGCCAGAATCTCACCTTGGGACAAAGGCACTAGACTCTCTTGATGTATCACATCCCCCTTTAGTAGTTGCAATACACAAGAGCCACAATGCCCTTGGCGACACGAATAATTAACCAGCACATTGTGCTCTTCGAGCTCCGTTAAAATCGACTGCTCGCCATACACATAGAGCGATTCGGTTTTACCATTAACATTCTCAACATCAATTTTAAACATACAATCAAACTACAGTTCAAATTCTCCAAAATCAGAATCTGATTCATCCAATGTGTTATCGATCGCACTCACTAAATACGAGGTGATTTCCGTCTCTTGAGGGGCAACTTGAACATTATCAGAATCAAGCCAATGATTAATCCATGGCAATGGATTGGTGCGCTCCTCAAATAGAGGCTTAAGGCCAATGGCGCTCATACGAATATTGGTAATATATTCAAGATACTGTTTTAAAATTTCAGCGTTAAGACCAATCATAGATCCATCTCTAAACAAGTATTCAGCCCAATTTTTTTCTTGTTCACAAGCCTCCTTAAACATTGTTATCACTTCTTCTTCGCACTCGGCAGCAATAGTAGCCATCTCCGGATCGTCCTTACCATCACAAATAAGGTTAATCATATGTTGAGTGCCAGTTAAATGCAACGCTTCATCTCGAGCAATCATCTTGATAATCTTGGCATTTCCCTCCATCACTTTGCGCTCAGCAAAAGCAAATGAACAAGCAAACGATACATAAAAACGAACCGCTTCTAAGATATTAACCGACATAATGGTTAAGTACAGTTTGCGCTTTAGGCATCTGAGATCAATCGTAGTTTGCTCGCCATTTAAGTCATGCGTGCCCGCACCATGAAGCAAATATGCTTGTGAACACTTGATTAGCTCATCATAATGTTTAGAGACACTCTCAGCACGCTCAATAATCTGCTCGGTTTTCATAATGTCATCAAATACTGCGCCTGGTTCATTCACAATGGCGCGAATAATATGCGTATAAGAGCGTGAGTGGATAGTCTCAGAAAAACTCCAAGTTTCAATCCAATTCTCTAGCTCCGGCAAAGAGACAATTGGCAAAAAAGCAATATTAGGGCTACGACCCTGCACCGAATCTAATAGAATTTGATACTGTAAATTAGATAAGAAAATATGCTTTTCATTAGGTAATAGTTTTGCAAAATCCATCTTATCTTTAGAGACATCAATCTCCTCAGGGCGCCAGAAAAATGACAGTTGTTTTTCAGTCAGTTTTTCAAACATTTCAAACTTTTGCTTATCAAAGCGCGCCACGTTAACCGAATCACCAAAAAACATTGGCTGGGTTAAAGTATTGACAATTTTTTTACTAAAAATAGAATATGACATAATTAATTCCTAAATACTTTACAACTTGCAAACGCCATCAGCACAGGCGTTATCATCTTCTTTTTCAAGCATATCATCACCGCCACCATCACGTGTTGTATGATAGTAAAGTGTTTTAACACCGTACTTGTAAGCCTTTAAAAGATCCATTAAGAACAATTTCATTGGCACTCGATTGCCACTAAATTGAGCAGGGTCATAATGAGTATTGGTACTAATCGATTGATCAACAAATTTTTGCATAATGCCACATAACTGCAAATAACCTTCGTTATCTTTAATATCCCAAAGTAGTTCGTACTTATCCTTAAGCGCTTCATAATCGGGCACAATCTGCTTTAAGATGCCGTCTTTAGATTGCTTAACTGATACAAACCCTCTTGGTGGTTCGATACCGTTAGTTGAGTTAGAGATTTGTGAAGAGCTTTCACACGGCATCAGCGCAGTAAGTGTTGAATTTCGTAACCCCGTTGCTTTAATATCCTGGCGCAACTGCTCCCAATCTAGCTTCAACTCACAATCACAAAAGCCGTCTACATCTTTCTTATAAGTGTCGATTGGCATAATGCCTTGCGCATAGTGCGTTTCATTAAAAGAAGGGCAAGCGCCTTTTTCATTGGCAAGAATATTAGATGCCTTAAGCGAGTAATATTGCAAAGCCTCAAAGGTATCGTGAACCATATTATTACCCGATCCATCAGAATATTTAGCATTATTTTTTGCCAGGTAATAAGCCAGGTTAGTGACACCAATACCTAAAGTTCGGCGGTTCATACTGGCAATCTCTGCTGCCTTAAGCGGATAATCTTGGTAATCTAATAGTGAGTCTAAAGCGCGTACAATGATGTCGGTAATATCCTCTAGCTCATCGATAGAGTCTAATGCGCCTAAATTTACTGCTGATAGTGTACACAAAGCCACCTCACCATTTTCGTCTTGAACCGAATGTAAAGGTTTAGTTGGTAGGGTGATTTCCATACAAAGGTTAGACTGACGCACTGGCGCAACTTTTGGATCAAAAGCACCATGGGTATTGCAATGATCAACATTTTGCAAGTAAATACGCCCGGTATTGGCACGCTCTTGCATAAATTTGGCAAATAAATCTCTGGCCTTAATTGTCTCTTTGCGAATGGAATCATCCTGCTCATACATTTCATATAGACGCTTAAACTCAGCCTGATCTTCAAAAAAGGAGTCGTACAAACCTGGTACGTCGTGCGGAGAAAATAAAGTAATATCTCCATCCGCTAAAAAGCGCTGATACATCATGCCATTAAATTGCACGCCATAGTCCAAGTGACGAATACGATTTTCATCTGTGCCTGTATTATTCTTTAACACTAATAAGCTTTCAACTTCCAAATGCCACAAGGGATAGAAAAGGGTGGCTGCACCGCCACGAACACCACCTTGAGAACACGACTTAACAGCCGTGTGAAAATGTTTATAAAAAGGAATACAACCTGTGTGGGTTGCCTCACCATTACGAATTGGGCTGCCAATTGCTCTAATCCTGCCCGCATTAACGCCAATACCGGCACGCTGAGAAACATACTTAACAATCGCACCTGCTGCTGCACTAATGGAATCAAGATCATCGTCCGCTTCAATCAGTACGCATGATGAAAACTGGCGCGTTGGCGTACGTACACCCGCCATAATTGGCGTTGGCAGTGAAATTTTAAAGTTTGAAACGCCGTCATAAAAACGCTTAACAATAGACATTCTAGCTTTTGCTTCATACTCCTGGAATAAGCACATACCCACCAACATATAAAGCTGTTGAGGTGATTCATAAATATCGCCCGTCACTCGATTTTGCACCAAGTACTTACCTTCAAGCTGTTTAACCGCAGCGTATGAAAACTTCATATCACGCCAATGATCAATATACTCATCCAGCTCCTGGATTTCAGTTTGCGTGTATTTATTTAAAATGTCTTGGTCATAAATACCCAAATCAGTAAACTTTTTAATATGATCAAAAAGGGCAGGTGGCGTGAAAGATTTAAAGGCTTTTTTACGCAAATGAAAAATAGCCAATCGAGCTGCTAAATATTGATAATCTGGCACTTCTGTTGAAATTAAATCAGCAGCTGATTTAATAATGGTTTCATGAATATCTTCGGTCTTAATTCCGTCAAAAAAAGCCAGCTGAGCGTTGATCTCAACTTGACTCACACTTACCCCTTTTAGGTCTTGTGAAGCCCAATGCACAACCCGATGGATTTTCTCCATATCGATCAGCTCTTGCTGGCCGTTGCGCTTAGTGACTTTAATATTTTGGTTCATTTGCTCCCCCGAGTATGAAACACTACATATAGTGTTCGTAAAAGATAACTGCAACTAAATATAGTGTGTTTTGGGTTTTTTTGCAAGAGGCAAAAGTCTCAAAAAATGCTCTAAATAGCCAAACTCATTGGTGCAAAAGGGATTGCGAGATTAAAAAAAAATAAAATAATTTTTAGTCATTTTTGCTAAAAAATATCATTAATTTATGATGTGATAATATTACTTTTTTATAATAAAAAGCGCAAAGCCTGATGTGACAATAACATCAAAAATAATTAGCTAAAAATTCAACAAAAACAAGCTTGTTTTCTCTAAAAACTGACTAAATTGGTGAGGCAATTAATTGGGACTCATTCAAACCATTTTCAAGTAGAAATTCACCTAGATAAATTAACACTTCTGCCGGCGCTGAAATATAGACTTCTGATTGATTAACCATATCATGATCCAGCGAATCATAAATTTGTTTGGCGACTTTATGACAATCATTTTCGTTTGATCGATCAAACTCACAAGCAACGGTTTGATAATGATAGTCATCCATCACCGCATGCCAAGATTGTGCATGATTATCAAAATAGGGCGCAGGGTCGCTAGCAGGATAGGCCCAATAAAAAGTCATTGGATTTGACATTTCCAATGAAAAAGCATGCTCAACTAAGCTTCTAATAGGCGCAAAGCCGCCATCCCATGCAATAAATACCATGGGCTTAGTAGATGTCTCTTTAAGTACAAACACCCCCTTAGGACCAGTAAGGTCAAGCTTACTCTTGTCTTTAATCTGTTTAGAAAAAACCAATTGAGAAAATTTATTAGCTTTAATATTTCTAATATGAAATTCAAGCTCCATACCATGGCAAGGGCAAGAAGCAATAGGATAACGAGAAACCACACCCTTGAAGCTTAACTCAACATCCTGGCCTGCCATAAACTGCAGGGTTTTAGATCTAGGCGTGCGCACACTAACAATGGCCATATCATCACTAACAAAATGAATATTTTTAATTTTGATTTGAATCTCTTGGACAGGAATTGAGCGTACATCGCCAATCAAATCAACTTCAAGTTCAAGCTCAGAACCTGGTGCATGACAGCACATTAAAAATTCCTGATTATCCAGCTCATCAGCACTTAGTGCGTAATCATGGTGCTTAATTTTTTTGATATCACCGTTAATAAGCCTAGCCTTGCACACCCCACAAGTGCCATTGCTACACTCATAACGCATTGCCAAACCATGACGCAAACCACCTTCAAGAATTGAATTGTGCTCTGGACATTCAAAATTTTGCTTATTTTTATTTAGCTGAACATTAAAAATCTGATTAGACATATTTGCCATTATAAAGCGTAAGTACTACAATAGTAGTTGAACAGGGGAAGATGGGGATATCGCACATGATCAAATTTAAGGCGCTAATATTATTACTATTAAGTAGCACTCTAATGGCGAATTATTCCAACCCTTATGTTAATCAACTTCTAGAGTCTGATAATGAACCCGAGGGGGTTGTATTTGAGCTAATTGAAAGTGATAAAAAAACTTGGAAATGGGCCGCACCCATGATTAAAGACCTAAAGATACAGTTGAAAGAAAAATATCCAAATATAGAGATTGCTGTCGTGTCTCATGGTCGTGAACAATTTCAACTCTTGAAAAGTAGAGTGAAAAGCCAACAAAAAGCAATAGCTATCTTAGAGGGTCTTGTGCAACAAGAAAATATTGACTTACACGTTTGTGGCACACATTCTTCATGGTTCGGTATAAATCCAGATGGCTATATTGATATTGTTGATGTTGCTGTTAGTGGCCCTGCCAAGATTAATGATTATATCAATTTAGGCTATCAGCCTATTCAACTGCACAAGCCTAATAATTACTCACCATCTGAATAATAAAAAACAACATTATCACTTTAAAAATAAAGTTGAATCAGAAACCTAAAATACCATCAAATTTCAAGGTTTCTTTGGCCACAATATTGGCTCATATTTCTTTCACAAATCAAATATCTATTTTTAGCAGCTAAAATGAGACTCAATTATCAAGTTAGTCTGGTATTAAAAATACCTGTGAATACTACTGTAATAGGGGGTAAATCAACTCCTTGAATTCAAAAATCAAGTACGACACTATTAGCATTAACAGTTAAAACTTTCTACATCATATTATGAATTTCTATCATTATTATTTTTACCACCTTCATATTTTCAATCATCCTGGGGGTACAATAGAATGAAAAAAATCTCTTAATACAAAAAAATATCAAAAAAATGAAAGAAGAATATTTAGTACATCCGGCAAATCTTAATTATTTAGACGATGATTTAACTGATATAAATAATCGTTTTATAAATTACGGCAAAAATAATTTTAACCAAAATGGTAAAAATTACACTGCAAATGGTAATACAGATAAATACCATCAAAAGCAACAGTCTGTTCTACAATTAATTAACGCTTATCGATTTACTGGACATCTTTTTGCCAATCTTGATCCCTTGGGTAGGGCAAACAGTAATATTACTACATTTGATTTAAATACCGAAAGCTACGGACTCACAAGTGATGATCTAAACACAGAGTTTGAAACAGGCTCTTTTTTTGGCTTAAATAAAACCACGTTAAAAAACATTATAAGTCAGCTAAAAAAGACCTACGTATCAACCATGGGCTTTGATTACATGCATATGGTTAACGTTGAAGAAAAAAGATATTTACAAGAAATAATAGAAAAAGACTACCCTGGGTTTGATTTAACAAAGGAGAAGAAAAAGTGGGTATTAGAGCAGCTTAGTGCAGCAGAAACTTTTGAAAAATTTCTACACAATAAATATACTGGGCAAAAAAGATTCTCCTTAGAAGGCGGGGAGAGCACTATCGTCGTTCTCAACCAAATCATTAATCATTGTAATGACAACTATAAAACCAAACAAATATCTTTGGGCATGGCTCATCGTGGCCGACTCAATGTTTTGGTTAATGTTTTTGGCAAAAAAGTAGACCAGTTATTTAAAGAATTTAATAACGATTTTGACTTATCAGAAGACCAAACTGGAGATGTTAAGTATCACTTGGGTTTCTCTTCTGACATTAACGTAAGTGGTGGAAAAATTCATGCATCCCTTGCTTTTAATCCATCACACCTAGAGATTGTAAACCCTGTGGTAGAGGGGTATTCTCGCTACCACCAAGAAGTGATCGGTGATAGTGATGGCTCGCAAGTTGTGCCTATACTCATCCATGGTGATGCTGCACTTATTGGCCAAGGCGTGGTAATGGAAACCCTTAACATGTCGCAGTCAAAAGGGTATAGAACTCATGGCACAATACATATAGTGATCAACAATCAAATTGGCTTTACCACCAGCAATCAGAACGATGCCCGCTCTACACTGCACTGCACAGACATCGCTAAGATGATTAATGCGCCAATTATTCATGTCAATGCGGAAGACTTAGAGTCTGTTGTTTTTGCAACAAACTTGGCAATTGATTATAAGATGAAGTTTAAAAAAGATGTAGTGATTGACTTAGTATGCTATCGTCGCAATGGGCACAATGAAGCTGACGAGCCATCGGTTACTCAGCCAGATATGTACAAACGAATACGCGCCCTTAAAACCACAAGACAAAGTTATGCTGATAAATTAATTTCACAAGGTGTTATTAATAAAAATGATGCAGATGACATAGTCAATAGTTATTACAACAGGCTTAAAAAAGGTGAGTCGGTCGTATCGACAAGTAAAGGTACAGGAGAAAATGTCTGGGATAAGTTTAAAAATAAAACTTGGCAAGATCCCTACACCTCTTCACTCAGCAAAGAAAATATTGAAAAACTAAGCGACAAAATACTAAAAATTCCAAAAGATTTTGAACTTCATCCTATTGTTAAAAAAACCCTAGATACTAGAAAGAAAATGGCCTATGGAGAAACTCCTATGGACTGGGGTTGTGCAGAAAATCTAGCGTACGCCTCTTTGGCAAATGATGGCTTTTCTATCAGGCTTTCTGGGCAAGATTCTGGCAGGGGTACGTTTTTCCATCGTCATGCAGTTTTGCACAACCAAAAAAGAATCGAATCTTACACCCCGCTTCAGCATATAAGCAAAAAACAAGGGGCGGTTACCGTTGTGGATTCAGTACTATCAGAAGTGGCTGTTCTTGGCTTTGAATATGGATACTCTAGCACGGCCCCCAATTCATTAACAATTTGGGAGGCGCAATTTGGAGATTTTGCCAACGGCGCTCAAGTTGTGATCGATCAATTTATCTCATCTGCTGAGGTGAAATGGGGGCATCTGTCAGGGCTTGTTATGATGCTTCCTCACGCACTTGAGGGTGCTGGACCAGAGCATTCATCCGGACGCATAGAAAGATTTTTACAACTTTGCTCTCGCTACAATATGCAAGTTTGTGTACCAACAAGTGCATCACAAATCTTTCATTTGTTAAGAAGGCAGATGCTACGCGACTACCGCAAGCCACTTATTATATTTACACCAAAAAGCTTACTGAGAAACCCTCTAGCAAACTCTCCTATTGAGAAATTTACCAGCGGGAGTTTTAAAACCATAATAGGCGAGCAATATGAAGAAATTGTTAAACAAAAAGTAAAAAGAATCGTTATTTGTAGTGGAAAAATTTTTTACGAATTGTTAACCAGAAGAACAGAGGAAAAAATTACAGATGTTGCAATCATCAGAATTGAGCAGCTGTATCCTTTTTCAAGAGACGATCTAAGTAAAGAGCTAAAAGTATTTAAAAACGCTAAGGAGCTTATATGGTGTCAAGAGGAGCCAATCAACCAAGGCGCATGGTACACCAGCAGACATCAATTTAATAATTGCGCTAAAGCTCACAACTTAACTATAAATGCAGTCGCCAGAAACGCCTCTGCAGCTTCTGCAGAAGGCAATATGAAACTACATAAAATTAACCAAAATATAATTATAGAACAAGCGTTAGGCTTACAAGAAGTAAGCGAGGAGCAATAAAATGAAAGAAATAAAAGTACCCGTTTTTCCAGAATCCATTACAGATGCTGTTGTAGTAGAAATCAATAAAAATGTTGGCGATGAAGTAATGACTGGCGACACTGTGTTTTCTCTAGAAACTGATAAAGTCGTATTAGATGTGGTGAGTGAAGAAAGCGGAGTCATTACAAAAATTTCTGTCAAAAATGGCGATACTGTAATAGAAAGTCAGCTACTTGCAGAACTTGAGATTAAAGATATTAGCGTCAACAAAAAGGAAGCTGCAGTGGCAGAAGACAACAAAACCCCTCAAACAAGCCCTGCTGTAAGACAAGCGCTAATAGACAACGATTTATCAAAAGAAGAGGTGGCTGGCTCTGGCAAAAACAACCGCATACTAAAAGAAGATGTTACAAGCCACAAAAGCAGCACCACAACCCCAGTAGAAGACACCCCTATGAGAGCTGGAGAAAGGCTAGAAGAAAGGGTACCAATGAGTAGAATGCGCCAAACTATCGCCAAAAGGCTTCTGGATGCAACCAACCAAAGTGCAATGCTAACTACCTTTAATGAAGTAGACATGACAAGTATTATGTCTATGCGCAAAAAACACCAAGAAAAATTTGTAAGTGAACACGGTGTTAAATTAGGCTTTATGTCTTTGTTTGTCAAAGCAGCCACAAACGCCCTTAAGAAATTCCCTGCAGTTAACTCATTTATTGATGGAGATGACATTGTGTATCACGGCTATTGTGATATCAGTGTTGCTGTATCAACAGACAGAGGCTTGGTTGTGCCTGTTTTAAAAGATACTCAAGAATTATCGCTTGCAGATGTTGAAAACAAAATTATTGATTTTTCAACAAGAGCTAAATCTGGAAAATTAGAATTATCAGAAATAAGCGGTGGAACATTCACCATTACCAATGGCGGTACTTTTGGTAGCCTCATGTCAACTCCAATTATCAACCCGCCGCAAAGTGCGGTTTTGGGTATGCATAACATCCAAAAAAGAGCGGTTGTGATAGACAATGAAATTGTCATTAGAGATATGATGTATGTAGCGCTATCTTATGATCATCGCATTATTGATGGTAAAGATGCTGTAATGTTCTTGAGTCATATTAAAGACACAATAGAAGATCCAACTCGCATAGTTTTAGATTTATAACTTTAGGCAATAATATGAACTACGATATCATAATTATAGGTGGCGGTCCTGGTGGTTATGTGAGCGCTATACGCGCCGCACAATTAGGTTTTAAAGTTGGGTGTATTGACAAATGGATTGACAAAAAAAACAACCCATCTTTAGGCGGGACTTGTTTAAATGTTGGCTGTATTCCATCAAAAGCTCTGCTTGAAAGTTCTCATTTATTTAAAAACATACAAAATAGTGAGCATCTAGGCATCAAAGCCAACGCCAAAATTGATGTAAAGAAAATGCTGGCCAACAAAGATAAAATAGTGGGTGAGCTCACCGGTGGCATAGCATCACTCTTTAAAGCAAACAACATCACCTGGCTACAAGGCACAGGAAAACTGCTTAAAAACAAACAAGTGTCATTCATAGATGGCAAAAATAATGAAGAAATTCTCACTGCTAAAAACATTGTTTTAGCAACTGGATCAGTGTCTGTCATACCCCCTAATATGAAGCTTGGCAAGAGAGTTATAGATTCAGAAGGCGCTCTTGATTTGGACAAAATCCCAAAGAAGCTATGCGTTATAGGAGCGGGTGCTATTGGTTTAGAGCTAGGAAGCGTATGGAGAAGGCTTGGTAGTGAAGTTGTTATCTTAGAGCGAGATGGATTTTTGACAACAGCAGATAGCAAAGTGTCTAGAACCTCTGCTTCGTATTTTAAAAAACAAGGATTAAACATTTTTACCGGGGCTGAAGTTATCAGTGTCAGTGAAACCAGTAAATTTGCAACGGTTAAGTATAAAAAAGCGCAAGAAGAAATAACAGAAAAATTTGATAATGTTATCGTTGCAGTAGGAAGAAAACCTTATTTAGAAGGGTGTATAGACAAAGATTCTGGCGTCAAAATTAACGATAGCGGTAGGGTTGAAGTGGATGACTTTTGCCAAACAAGTGTAGAGGGTGTATATGCAATTGGCGATATTGTTAAAGGCCCAATGCTTGCCCATAAAGCATCAGAAGAAGGGGTTGTAGTTGCGCAGAGAATTGCTGGACAAAAGAGCCAAATAAACCATGACTTAGTGCCTATGGTTATTTATACGCATCCAGAAATTGCATGGGTTGGTAAAACTGAAAAAGATCTAAAAACAAGTGGGGTTGACTATAAAGTTGGAGAGTTTAGCTTTATGGCAAATGGCCGTGCAAAAAGTGCAAGTGAAACTGACGGCTTCGTTAAAGTACTTGCAGATAGCAATACTGACAGAATATTAGGCATGCATATCGTTGGACACAATGCATCAGAACTAATTGCAAATGGAGTAATAACCATGGAATTTGAAGGTACAAGTGAAGATCTTTCAAGGATGATTTTTGCTCATCCAACTTTGTCTGAGAGTATTCATGAGGCAGCACTTGCAGTAGATAAAAGAGCAATACACACCATTAACAAAAAGTAGGTAATATGAATTTACACGAATATCAAGCAAAAGATTTATTTAGAAGTTTTAATATACCTTGCTCCACTGGTACAACTATTACAAAAACACATGAAATAGCAGATGCCATAAAACAACTCAAAGGAAATAAGTGGATTATTAAAGCTCAGGTTCATGCTGGAGGCAGGGGTAAAGCTGGAGGTGTTAAGCTTATAGAGTCTGTTGATGAAGCGCAAGAGTTTACAGAAAGCCTTTTAGGTAAAAACCTTGTGACCTATCAAACAGATAAAAATGGGCAACAAGTAAACACCATCTTAATAGAAGAAGTCTGCAATATATCTAGTGAGTTCTATTTAAGTATGCTTGTCGATAGGGGCAGTGAAAGCATTGCAATCATCTCATCAACTGAAGGTGGCATGGAAATTGAAGAGGTGTCAAGAAACACCCCTGAGAAAATCATTACTACAAGAATAAATCCTGCAATTGGCATTATGCCTTATCAAGTAAGAAAAATATTTACCACGCTTGGGCTAGAAGGAAAAGACCTGTATAGAGAATTACAATCCATGCTTGTAAATATGATAACAATGTTTAAGCAAAACGACTTATCACTCCTTGAGGTAAACCCTTTAGTTTTAACCAAAGAAAACAATTTACTATGTCTTGATGGCAAGGTTTCAGTAGATAGTAATGCACTTTATAGACAAAAAGAATTAGAGAAAAAGCACGACCTTACTCAAGAAGATGAAAGGGAAATAGACGCTGAAAGCTTTGAGCTTAACTATGTTGCGCTTGATGGCAATGTTGGTTGCATGGTAAATGGTGCAGGACTTGCTATGGCAACCATGGATCTTATCAAGCTACATGGCGGAGACCCTGCAAACTTTCTAGATGTTGGTGGTGGCGCAACAGTTGAAAGGGTTACTAAAGCTTTGGAAATAATCCTATCCGATAAAAACGTTAAAAGTATTTTGATTAACATCTTTGGCGGTATTGTACGTTGCGATATTATTGCTGACGGCATAATTGAGGCGCTCAAGAAGATTCAAACTGATGTTAAGTTTGTTGTGCGCTTAGAAGGCAATAACGCCGAACTTGGGCTGAAAAAATTAGAAGATGAAGATTTAGATATATTGGTTGCAAAAGACCTTACAAAAGCAACCAAACTTGCAATTGAAAGCGCTGCGTTATAGGAATAAAAATGAGCATATTAATTAATAAAGACACAAAAGTTATTTGCCAAGGCTTTACTGGAGCGCAAGGCACATTTCACTCAACTCAAGCAATAGAATACGGCACAAGAATGGTAGGCGGGGTAACACCAGGTAAAGGTGGCACAACCCACCTTGACTTGCCAGTATTTAATAGCGTTGAGAAAGCGGTTAATGACACAGGTGCAAATGCTAGTGTTATTTATGTTCCCGCTCCTTTTTGCAAAGACAGTATTATCGAAGCAGCAGATTCTGGAATTGAGCTTATAGTTTGCATCACCGAAGGTATTGCAGTTATGGATATGATAGAAGTAAAAGCCGCTCTTAGATATAACAATGCCAGAATGATTGGCCCAAATTGCCCAGGCATCATAACACCAGGGGAATGCAAGATTGGAATTATGCCTGGAGATATTCACAAAAAAGGCTCTGTTGGCATCGTTTCTCGCTCTGGAACTTTGACTTATGAAGCGGTTAATCAATCCACTATTGCAGGACTCGGGCAAAGCACTTGTGTTGGCATTGGAGGAGATCCTATTGCCGGGACAAGTTTTATTGACACACTAGATATGTTTGAAAAAGATAGTGAAACAAAGTCTATTATCATGGTTGGTGAAATCGGCGGAACTGCAGAAGAAGAAGCGGCAGAGTTTATTCAAAACAATGTCACAAAGCCAGTTGTTGCATACATTGCTGGAGTGAGCGCACCAAAAGGCAAAAGAATGGGGCACGCTGGGGCGATCATCACAAGTGGTGGTGGCACAGCAGAAAGCAAATACAACGCGCTTGAAAAAGCCGGTGTAAGAACCGTTAAGTCAATTGCGGAACTGGGTGAAGCGATAAAATCAGTGTATTAACTTTAGATTATTGCCAAGGGGTGAGTTGTTAGTTGTTACTTTATCGGGAACTTTAAAGTCGCCACAGCACCATCTTCCATAAAGCGATTCTTTAGGCTGACTGTGCCATTATGAAGGTTCATAATCTTTTTTACAAATCTAAGCCCTAGGCCGTTACCACGCTTACCTGTATCAGGTCTTGAAGAAGAAAAGAAGCGTCTAAATATTTGCTTTCTGGCGTGCTCTGGCACACCTTTTCCTTGATCGTATACTTGGATAATTACGTGCGTATTTGACTCACTAACCTTAATGCCAATTATTGAGTTTATCGGGGTGAAATCAATGGCATTATCAACAATATTGGCTAACGCTTGCTCAACAAGAAGCTTCTCAGCTTTAATCGTAAATTTACGTTCAATCGTGTATTGAACATTAATCCCTCTTCGAGTGATATTACCTTTGCGACTAGGAGATTGAACAACATCTTTAATTAGAGTTTTAACGTCAATTTTTTCAATATTTTCCAGCTGATCTCTACGCTCAATGCGAGACAAGTTAAGTAGGCGATTAACCAGCATGTCCATCCTCTTATTGGCATCAAGAATATTATTAACAAAGTGTTCACGCTGAGCACTACTCATCGGCATTAGTAAGTTCTCAGCAGTAGCTTTAATGCCTGTAATTGGTGTTCTTAGCTCATGTGCCATGGTGTTGATGTATTCTTCTACATATTCTCGACCTTCAAGATCAACACGCAATTTTTCAATCGCTCGAGCTAATTCTGAAAACTCGACTTGGCGAATCTTGGGTGCTACAGCATTTTCCCCCTTGGACAGGGCGGTGGTGTATTTAACCAATTTGCCAGTACCTCTAGACACTACAAAACTTGCACCTGCTCCAAATAATAATGAAACCAGAAATAGATAGATGGCATATTCTTCAATATGTTTTTTCTGCTCCATGATGTAAGGCTTAAGATCAGCAGTCGGCTTGATGGTGGTTAGTACGCCAAATATCTCTTTATTGTGATAAATTGGCGCTGACACATACATGGCCTTTTGCTCTGGGCTAGGATTCTTAATAGAAGGGTCAATTGCACTTGAGCGCTTGCCATATCTACCTCTTAATGTGTCGTAGACATCATTCCATAGAGAGTAATCTTTACCTTTGCGAATACCAGTTGAATCGTAAATAACAATGCCATTTTTATTGGTTATATAGACTTGAAGGTTAGGATTATTTTTAGTAACTGAATAAATTTTGGCATTTAGCTCTCGATTAAGATAGCTATCAACTAAGTTATGCATTTTGTCAGTATTGATATGGCCATCTATAATATTTTCACCTGCCACTTGAGCTAAGAGATTTGCCGTATCAACCATAACATCTTCAGCAGCTTCATCAATACCTTTAGTGACACGTAAAGACACCTTGTCAGTAACAAACCAAACAATGGCACTGGTAATAACAAAGTAGGTGATAAACAGCTTAACGCCAATGGTTAGTTTCATAATGTTAAAGAGTATCCCAGGCCTTTGTGGTTTTTGATATGCTCATTATCTACATCAATCTTGTTTAGCGCCATCCTGATGTGTCTAACATGGGTTACGATTGTGTTTTCACCAGCGCCTGTTGGCCTGTCGTGCATGATGTTAAGCAGGTGCTCTTTTGAATGAATTCGGTTTGGCTTTTCTATTAGATGCATTAGGATTTTGCACTCGGCTCTAGTAAGGCCTACAACCTCTCCATGAAACAGGATTTGGTGAAGATCTTTATTGATTTCAAATATTTGCTCAGAAGGCGTATCTTGAATTACTATAGACGCTTCAGGTTGAACTTTAACATGTCTCAGTTGTGCACGGATTCGAGCAATTAATACACGGTTGTTAAACGGCTTAGTAACGTAATCATCAGCACCTAAACCCTCAAGGCCTAATACAATATCCTCATCTGCACCTCTAGCGGTAATAATAATCACAGGTATTTCTGAGGTTTTCCTAATCTTGCGTAAAACATCAAAGCCACTAATATCTGGCAAGCCGATATCTAGTAACACTAAATCGATATTAGCCTCATCTAATTGCTTAAGCGCATCATTGCCCATCTCGCACCAATTGACTGTAAATGAGTCATTTTCTAATGAAAAAGTAATGCCTTCAGCAATTATTTTGTCATCTTCAACTAGGAGAATATTGGGCATGGCAGGGCTGTATATTTTGTTCAGATAGTGCGTATTGTAAATTATAAATAAGTAGCTTAAAAGCAACTTCATTCAAACTTCATTAACTCTACATTTTTAAAACATTGTGGATTCATTTTCAAGGGCCATACTGTGCTCATTGTTTTTAGTTAATTGGATCTTAGATATGCGCAAAAACCTCCTCCTTGTTATGTTGTTGTCAACAGGTGTTATGGCTGAGTCTACGGTTTACGTGGGTGATCAGGTCAAAATACCAATGCGCGCTAACGATACGATTGCTAAAGACAATGTTATCAATCAGCTTAATATTAATACACCAGTCACCTTGATTAAAAAACAAGCTAATGGCTGGAGTCAGATTAAGCATGATGGCAAACAAGGCTTTATGATTTCAAGATATTTAACGGATAAAAAGCCAACTAATGAATTGGCTAGCAAGCTACAAACCAAACTAGATCAAAAGAATAGAATTTATAAAATTAAGTATAAATTGGCAGAAGATTTGAGAAAACAAATTGAGACCCATGAAACTGAAATATCAAGACTTAATATTGAAATTCTAAATAATAATTCACAATCACTAGAGCTTAACAAATTACAAAATAAGTTGTTTGATCTAGATGAGATAAATACAGACCTATCTGCACAAGTTAGCTCTCTGCAATCTATTAATAGTTCACTACACACAACTGACTTTTTAACCATCATCAGTGCCGTTACCTTGTTTTTAGGGTTTGGCGTTGGCATGGGTATGAGTAGGGCGGGCAGCAGCAGAAACAGCAAGATGTACACACTATAGATTTTTAACGAACCTCAACCAACTATTAATTCCTCCCTTTTTGTTAATAGTTGAGGTACTTTCTACCGCTAATGGTTACTCCTCTTTCCATTAGCGGTAGTTTTTTTATTCAAGGATGATAAATGAGAAAAATTGTCAAACAAAGACACTGGTCACAATCAAATGTATTCCCTGTATTTCAGATAAATTTTCCAGCACAAAATCAAGATTTTGTCGTGTTGGAGGGTCATTCAAACGATACATTGTTATTTGGCCCAGGAAGATCATCGGACAGCTATCTTCCGGGTGATTGCTCTACCGTTGTTATTCATGCTAATCATCATTTTACTTTCTTACAAAACATCAACCTTAATGACCAGGTTATCTTGAGCGATCAAATGGGTATGGAATACCAATATTGCGTACTCGATGTTAGCATTATGGACATCGATCAAGAGCAGATTAAAGTTTCTAATATCGATGAACTAAAGCTTGTTACCCCTTGGCCGTTTGATGGATTTACTAAAGACAACACACTGCGCTACATTGTTACCGCTAGAAAGTATGAAACCTATCAAAACTAAATCCAACAATAAAGTAAAGCTATTCAGAATGATGGACATGGATATTACTGAGCAACAATTCAAACAAGCTAAAGCTTGGTATAAAAGCGCCAAACACACTAATATCCACTCACTTAAAAAATCTTAAATATTCCACTCTAATAGATCATAATGATCTTTATAATATAATAATATAATAATTCAATCAAATAATAGGAAAAAAATATGAAAAAGCACATATTAGCAATATCAGTAGCAACTATTTTATCAATCACAAATGTTTCAGCAGAGACACAAGGGTTTAAAAACCTTGAGCACTTAGGTGGCACTATTGGCGGTGTTATTGATGATGGCTTTAAAGGAATAGTAAATACTGTAATAGCTATTGGTGACTTACCAGAAGACACAAGAGTTTGGACAGTAGGACAGGTTGAAGAGTTAAAAGATAAAATCTGTGAAAAGCCTATAACAATTACTAAAGAGGTTCCAGTTGAGAAAATTGTTTATGTTGACAGAGAAATCATCCAAAAAGTTTATATCAAGCCAAAAGAAAGAAACTGCACCACCAAGCGTCAATCAGATCGTTTTGGCAATGTTGACGAGGTGATTAGCTGCACTGAATGGCAATAATCCTAGTAATTAAAGAATAAATCAAAGGCCGCATAAGCGGTCTTTTTTTATCTTCATAAACAAACCATTCAAACCACATTCAAGCTTCACCTTCGTTTTAGATAATAACAGCTTTCAAATAATCGGAAGTCATTATGTCATACATCAAGCCCATTGGTGCAGTTGCTACACTCGTTGCTCTAGCTAGCCTCACTTATTCGCACTTTATTCAAGCAGATATATCATTTGCACAGAAGCCAGTTAGAGCCCCAGTTTCTTCACCGACACTTAATCCTATTAATGAAGTTGAGTTCGGATCGATTATCTACACACTAGGTGACAAATCTAAGTTTACTCAAATGGCATTAGACACCGAGGTGCAGATGGATGTCACAGGTACGATTAATAGGGTGAAGCTTGAGCAAAGCTTTACCAATCCATCAAATGATTGGGTAGAGGGTGTGTATGTGTTTCCACTACCAACAGACTCAGCCGTTGATCATCTAACCATGTATGTGGGCAATAAAACCATTGAAGGGCAAATAAAGGAGCGTAAAGAAGCTAAGAAGATTTATGACAAGGCTAAAAAGGCAGGCAAGAAAACTTCACTAGTTGAGCAGCAGCGTCCTAATATATTTACCACTAAAGTGTCTAACATCGGCCCAGGTGAAACCATCAAAATTGCCATTGAATATCAGCAGGCTGTTAAGCTTGATCATGACAAATTCTCTATTAGATTCCCGATGACCATTGGGAAAAGATACATTCCTGGCAAGCCTATATCAACTCCAAAGAATACTTTGGGCACGGCTCGTAATACACACCGTGTTAAAGACGCTTCTAAAATAACCCCATCAATCAGTAGCAATGTTCACAGACCTGTTAGCATCGCTATTAACCTTAAAGCAGGATTTAATACATCTAGTATTAATGCAAGTTATCACGACATTAATATTATCAATATTGATAAGCTAACTAAACATATCACTCTGGATAATACTAAGGGCAATAACCAAGCCGATCGTGATTTTGAATTGGCATGGCAAGCAAACAATTCTTTAACACCTGAACTGGCTTTATTTACCCAGCAAAAGGGCAATGATCATTATCTAATGCTCATGGCAACCCCGCCAGCAGATAAAGTGTTTAAGCAATCAAACACCCCAAGAGAGCTTATCTTTGTTATTGATTCATCAGGCTCTATGCTTGGATCATCTATGCTACAAGCATCTAAAGCATTGGTTCAGGCAATCAATAGACTTAACCCAACTGATCGATTTAATATTATTGATTTTGACTCAGGCTTTGACCCACTCTTTGATAGCGCCATGCCCGCCATTAATATGAACAAGAAGCATGGTGTTCGTTTTGCTAATGCTTTAAGTGCTGATGGTGGCACAGAGCCACTTGAGGCGATTAAATATGCTTTTGATTCAAGAGAATCTAGTGCTGATAACTACCTACGCCAAATCATCTTTTTAACCGATGGACAGGTGGGCAATGAAGATGAGATATTCCGTGTCGTTCGTCAAAATATTGATGAAGACCGTCTGTTTACAATTGGTATCGGATCTGCACCAAACTCTCATCTAA